>Ga0255760_10001662_pt1 | contig 21112 bp, 19 predicted proteins | sample 071ome_25_FD_179960 | JGI IMG/M metagenome (GOLD analysis project Ga0255760, IMG submission 179960) | Coastal salt marsh microbial communities from the Groves Creek Marsh, Skidaway Island, Georgia - 071410BT metaG (version 2) | ecosystem: Environmental > Aquatic > Marine > Intertidal zone >... | reverse complement strand
CAGCCCGGCGACGATCGCGCCGAACAGCGTGGGCCATGCCGGAAGCGACCAGATGGCGATGGTCACCAGCGTGGCGGCCAGCCACGCGAGGGGCCCGATCGCCCAGCCCCAGGACTCGAAGAACTCGTGTGAGAACGCCAGGCCCGTGGCTGCGCCGAGCACCGCCACCACGACTGCCTGCGACAGCGCCGCCCGCCAGGTGATTCCCCAATCCATGCGCGCGAGCGTAGCCCACCGGGGCTGCGGGTAACGTCGCGCCGGCCGTCCCCCTCCCGACCCAGGAGTTACCCATGACCTCGCGCTGGATCGCCACCGGCATCGCGGCCGTCGCAGCTCTCGCGATGACCGCCGCCCCCGCCCTGTCGGGCGGGTCCGTCAGCAAGCAGAAGAGCCCGACGGCCGCCCAGAAGCGGGCGATCATGAAGGCCGCCAAGGTCAAGGGCCCGGCCCGGTGCTACACGGTGCAGCTCTCCGCCCGCAAGCAGACGGTGGCCGGGGCCAAGTTCAACCGCCGGGCGTCGAACTGTCGGAAGTACGCGTTCGACGGCGCGGCCATCTACTACGCACCGCCGTCGAAGAAGGTGTGGTACCTGCTGCAGGCGGGGTCGGCGCTCGACGGCAACGAGTGCGATGCCGTGCAGGCGCTGATCGGCGGCGCCGCCTGGCAGGACATGATCCCGTACATCGAGCCCATGGGCTGCCAGAACTTCGACTGATCAGGCGCCCATCTGGTCGAGCAGGTCGGGCAGGTACGGGATGTTCCCGCGCGCATCGCCCGGTGGCGCGCCGATCATGATGTCGGCGTCCACATCGTCCACCTTGGCCTCGGCGGGGGGCTCGCCCCCGCTGAGGTCGCGGACGGGACCGCCCTCGCCTGCCCGCTCGATCCACTGCTCGATGTACGCGGCCTCGCCCTCGTAGCCCAGGGCGCGGAAGGCCGCCGCTGCGCGCGGCTGGTCCTCCATCCAGGCCAGGCGCCCATCCGCAAGCGGCCCATCGCCGTATGAGGTCGTGGCCGCGCGCAGCATCGCGCCGGTGGGGTGGTACATCATTCCCTTCAGCAGTACGGCGTTCGGGTCGTGGTCGCACGCGGCTCCCCATGCGCGCCAGAACCGCGCCGTGTCCTCCACGGTGACGCGCAGGTCGGTCCCCTTGGCCTGCGGGTCCTGCCAGCGCAGGGCCATCACCCGTCGCTCGCCCTCGGGCAGCGTGGTGGTGCCGCCCAGGTCGACGCCGTAGGCACGGGGCGGGATCTCGCTCTGCAGTTCGATGGTGAGCCCCGGGCCGTAGCCGATGATCTTGCGTCCCTCACCGCGCCAGCGCGGGGGATTGCGGCCGTACGCGTAGCGCAGGCGGGTGACCAGGCCGATCTCCACCTCGCCCTTCAGGACCAGCACCTGCCGCACGAACATTCCGGGCCACGCCGCCTGCACGGGTCCGCGCGGGGGGATGGCCAGCGCATCGATCACGCGCACGGCGCCTGTGGGCCCCTCCAGGTCGGTCTCCACGATCAACGTGCCCTCGCGGTGGCGATGCGCCACGGGCTCGGAGTCCGGGAAAACCAGCTCGATGCCGCCGCCGCGCTCGGGATCGATGAGCCCGCTCACGATGCTGGGCTGGTCGATGCGGGGCGCCACCAGCCACGAGAGCCGGGCGCGGTCGTCGACCAGGCCCATGGCCCGGCCGTCGGAGATGAGGAGAGGTTCGGCCATGGGCGCAGGCTACCCGAGCCCCAGCGCCTACCATCGTGCCTATGGATATCGAGATCACCTTCATCTCCGACCCCGGCTGTCCGTGGGGCTACTCGGCCTCGCCCTCGCTCGCGGCGCTGCAGTGGCGCTACGGGCCACGGCTGCGGTGGCGGCTTGTCACCATCGGCATCGCCGAGGACGCCTCCATGTACGAGCAGCGCGGCTACGACCCCATCATGATGGGCCAGCGCATGGAGATGTTCCGGCAATTCGGGATGCCCTTCACGCAAGGCCCCCGGGCCCGCCTGACGGGCACCGGCCGGGCATGTCGTGCGCTCCACGCCGTGCGGCTCCTCGCGCCCGGCGAGGAGATAACGGCGTTCCGTGCGCTTCAGCTGGGATGGTTCACCACGCGCATGCTCATGGACGAGGACGCGAACATCGCAACGGCACTCCGCCGCGTGCCGGGTCTGGACGTGCAGCAGGTGATGGCGACGATCGATGCGCCCGAGGTGGAGCAGGCCTACCAGGCCGACAAGGCCGAGGCGCGCACGGCATCCGGCAGTCCCACGGAATTCCAGGGCAAGGCCGCCGACACCGACGGGGCGGTGCGGTACACGGCTCCGTCCCTGATCTTCCGCGCGGGCGACCAGGTGCTGGAGGCCGGTGGGTTCCAGCCCATGGAGGCGTACGACGTGGTGGTGGCCAACCTCGACCCCGCGGGATCGCGGCGCGCCGTGCCTGACGACCGGCCCGAGGAGGTGCTGGCCGAGTTCCCGCTGGGCCTCACCACCCAGGAGGTGGCCGAGGTGATGCGCACCGACATCGAGCAGCCCATCAATCGCCGCGCGGCCGCGCAGTCGCTCATCCGTGCGGTAGGCCGCGGCACCGTGACCGTGGAGCCGATCGGCGACGACGGGCTCTGGACGGTGGTCTAGGGGGACAGTCCCCCACCCCGGGGACAGTCCCCCACCCCGGGGACAGTCCCCCACCCCGGGGACAGTCCCCCACCCCGGGGACAGTCCCCCACCCCGGGGACAGTCCCCTCCTACTCGAGGGGGCTCAGGTGGGCCCGGCAGGCGGCCTCGTGGCCATCGCGCGAGATGCCCTGCAGCGTCACCTCGGTGGGCCAGGCGCCGGGATCGGGGCCGTCGTCGTCTGCCGGGCGGGTGATGACGGCCTGCCAGCGATCCGCCGAGCACGCCCAGCCGTCCTCGGCGAAGTCGTTCAGCAGGTCGTGGAGGATGTCCGGGGGGCCGAGGAGCAGGTAGCTGCGCGGGCTCGCGGTCATGCGCCGGAGGATAAAGTGCGCGGCCGTGACGTCGCCGCGGCACAGGTCATTCACCGGTGAGATCGCCCTGCTGTTCGAGGAGGACGACCGCTACCGCGGGCGGCTGCTGCTCATCACCCTCGATACCGAGGTCCCCCTCGAGCTGAACACCTTCGAGGTGGAGGGTGACCTGGCGGTCGCCCTCTCTCCCATCCTGGAGGAGGGGCAGGTGGTGCGCATCGACTGCCGGGGCGAGACGCAGGAGGTCGTGTCACCCGAGTCGCTCGAGACCTCGGACAAGACCGTGGCCCGGGTGCTGCACGTCGAGGTGCTGGAGCAGGCGTGATCTCCGAGCGCGTCACCATCGGCGGCGAGGGCCCCGCGCTCGCCGCCGACCTGATGCGCCCCGATTCCGGCGTGGCCCTGGGTGGCGTGGTGGTGTGCCACCCGCACCCCATGTACGGGGGCACGCGCGAGAGCCACGTGGTGCGCGCGCTTTCGCGGGCCATCGTGGCCGACGGCATGGCGGCGCTGGCCTTCGACTTCCGGGGCGCGGGGGAGAGCGCCGGCGAGTCGGTGGCGGACCACACCGAGTGGATGGACGCCGTCCGCGCCCTCGACCTCCTGGAGGACTCCCTGCCCCCGGCCACCCCGCTCGCCATCTGCGGGTACTCGTTCGGCGCATGGGTGGCGCTCCACGTGGGCGCCATGGACCCCCGGGTGCGCGCGGTGGCCGCCGTCGCCCCCGGTGCATCCCTGCCCGACCACATGGGGGAGCGCCCCGTGTGCGTGGCGCATCCGGAGAATGACCACATCACCCCGGTCGAGACGATCGCCGACTGGATGGCGGCCATCGGCGGCGGCGAGCTCGCGGTCGTCCATGGCGCCGACCACTACCTGCAGCGCGAAGCCGCCGACGTCGCGCAGCAGATCGCGGGATTCCTGGCCCGCGCACTCGCTGGCTGGTCGCCGTTAGAGTCCGGCGCATGACGAACCCCAACCCGTACCAGCAGCCCACCGACCCCGCGAAGCGGAAGAGCGCCGTCATGACCGACGGCCCCGACCGCGCGCCGGCCCGGGCCATGCTCAAGGCCATCGGCTTCGACGACGACGCCCTGGCGAAGCCCATCGTGGGCGTCGCCACGACGTGGATCGAGACCATGCCGTGCAACATCAACCAGCGTGATCTCGCGAAGCACGTGAAGGTCGGCATCCAGAAGGCCGGCGGCACGCCGATGGAGTTCAACACCGTGTCGGTGTCGGACGGCGTGTCCATGGGCACCGAGGGCATGAAGTCCTCGCTCATCAGCCGCGAGGTGATCGCCGACAGCATCGAGCTGGTGTGCCGCGGGCACTCGTTCGACGCCGTGGTGTGCCTGGTGGGGTGCGACAAGACCATCCCCGGTGCCGTCATGGCGCTGGGCCGCCTGGGCATCCCCGGCATCGTCCTCTACAACGGGTCCATCGCGGCCGGCGTCCACAAGGGCCGTGACATGACGGTGCAGGATGTGTTCGAGGGCGTCGGCGCGCACGCCGCCGGGAAGATCGACGACGACGAGCTGCTGGAGATCGAGAACGCGGCCTGCCCGGGCGCGGGCGCCTGTGGCGGGCAGTTCACCGCCAACACCATGGCCATGGTGTGCGAGTTCCTCGGGCTCGCGCCGGCTGACCTCAACGGCATCCCCGCCACCGACCCGGGCAAGGGTGCCGCGGCCGAGGAGGCCGGGAAGATGATCATGCGGCTGGTCCGGGAGAACATCACGCCCGCCGACATCGTCGACCGGCGTGCCATCGACAACGCCGTGGCATCGGTCGCCGCCACGGGTGGCTCCACCAACGCCGTGATGCACCTCGTGGCCATCGCGCGTGAGTTCGGCATTCCCTTCACTATCGATGAGTTCGACACCATCGCGGAGCGCACGCCCATCGTCGCCGACATCAAGCCCGGTGGCCAGTACGTGGCGGTGGACCTCTACAACGCGGGCGGCCCCGGCCTGGTGATGCGCGAGCTGCTGAAGCAGGGGAAGATCGACGGCACCGCGCCCACCGTGGACGGTCGCACCCTGCAGCAGATCGCCGACGACGTCACGGAGGCGCCCGGGCAGAAGGTGGTGGTGCCCATCGAGGCGCCGCTCAAGGCCACCGGGGGCCTCGCCATCCTGCGCGGCAATCTCGCGCCCGAGGGCAGCGTGGTGAAGCTGGCGGGACACGAGCGCCTGCTGCACCGCGGTCCCGCGCGCATCTTCGACCGCGAGGAGGAGGCCTTCGCGGCGGTCAAGGCGGGCGGGATTCACCCGGGCGACGTGGTGGTCATCCGCTACGAGGGCCCCGCCGGCGGCCCGGGAATGCGCGAGATGCTGCATGTGACCGCGGCGATCGTGGGGGAGGGGCTGGGCGAGGACGTCGCGCTCATCACCGACGGCCGCTTCAGCGGTGCCACCCACGGGCTGATGGTGGGTCACGTGGCGCCCGAGGCCTACCGGGGCGGTCCCATCGCGGCGCTGCGCGAGGGGGACACCATCGTGCTGGACGTCGAGAAGCGCGAGCTCAACGTCGAGCTGACCGACGATGAGATCGCCGAGCGCATGCGTGGTTGGACGCCTCCGCCGCCGAATTACACCACGGGCGTGCTGGCCAAGTACGCGGCGCTGGTGTCGTCGGCCAGCGAGGGCGCCATCACGCGCCCCGATCTTTAGGCAACCCCCGCCACGGGCACGCCGGGCCACGCTGGTATGGTCCGGCGTGCCGTGCCGGGAGGCGCGCTGGGGCGTAGCCAAGTGGTAAGGCAGCGGGTTTTGGTCCCGCGATCGGGGGTTCGAATCCTCCCGCCCCAACCAGGCAACCAGGTGAGCCCAGCGAGATGAGCGTCGGCGCAATCGTCCTTGCCGCGGGTCATGGAACCCGCATGCGGTCCCGCCTCCCCAAGGTGCTGCATCCGCTGGCCGGTCGGCCCATGATCCTCTGGGCCCTCGACGCGCTGGGCGGCATCGACCCCGCATCGGTGGTCGTGGTGCTGGGCCCCGAGGGGGATGAGGTGAAGCCCGCGCTGCCCGCGGGCATGCGCACCGGCCTGCAGGAGGTGCGCGACGGCACCGGTGGTGCCACGCGCATCGGGCTCGAGGTGCTCGACCCGGCGGTGTCCACGGTGGTCGTGATGTGCGGCGACACCCCGCTGGTGGACCCCGCGCTCGTGGACGCGCTGGTGGCCGATCACCAGCGCGCCGGGCGCGCCGCCACCATGGTCACGGCCATCCTCGACGACGGCGGGTCCTACGGCCGGGTCATCCGCGACCACCGCGGCGTGCGCGTGGTGGAGGCCCGCGATGCCGACCAGGACCAGCTCGCGGTGCGCGAGATCAACGCGGGGCTGTTCGCATTCGACCGCGCGGCCCTGGCCGAGGCCATCGTGCAGGTGGGCTCCGACAATTCCCAGGGCGAGGTCTACCTGCCGGATGTCCTGCCCATCATCGGGGGCGAGGTGGGTGCCATGGTGGCGCCCGACGCCACGGTGGTGCAGGGCATCAACACCCGTGCGGACCTCGCGGAGTGCGAGGCCGTCATGCAGGACCGCCTGCGCCACGACCTGATGATCGGCGGCGTCACCATGCCCGACCCGTCGCGCGTGCTGGTGGATGCCGGGGTGCAGGTGGGCCAGGACACCACCCTGTGGCCCGGCACCGTGCTGCGCGGCTCCACCGTCATCGGGGAGGGGTGCGACATCGGTCCGGACGTGCTGGTGCACGATTCCGCGATCGGGGATGGCACCCGCGTCGTGAGCGCCCATGTGCTGTCGTCGCAGGTGGGGCAGGGGTGCACCGTCGGACCGTTCGCCTACCTGCGTCCCGGTGTCACCATGGAGGACGGCAGCAAGGCCGGCACCTACGTGGAGATGAAGAACACCCGCCTGGGCGAGCGCTCCAAGGTGCCGCACCTGTCATACATGGGTGACGCCGACATCGGCAGCGACACCAATATCGGCGCGGGCAACATCACGGCCAACTACGACGGCTTCCGCAAGCACTCCACATCGGTAGGGTCCGGCGTGAAGACCGGCAGTGATTGCGTGCTGGTGGCCCCCGTCACCATTGGCGATCGGGCCATGACCGGCGCCGGATCCATCATCACCGGCGACGTGCCCGAGGGCGCGCTGGGCATCGCCCGGGCGCGCCAGCAGAACATCGAGGGATTCACGGCGAAGGCCGAGGCGCGCGCCCGGCGCGCCACGGAAAGCGACTCCGAGGCAGGGACGGCCTAGTGGGAACCAAGAGCATCGACCGCGACGACAGCAAGCGGCTCATGGTGTTCGCCGGCACCTCCAGCAAGGCCCTCGGGGCACGCATCGCCGACCGCCTGGGCATCGAACTGGGCGACGTGCAGATCAACCGGTTCCAGGACGGCGAGGTCTACGTCCGGTTCGACGAGAGCATCCGCGGCGCCGACATCTTCCTCGTGCAGTCCACCAGCACCCCGGTGAACGAGTCGCTCATGGAGCTGCTCATCATGATCAACGCCGCCAAGCTGGCGTCGGCACACCGCATCACGGCGGTCATGCCCTGGTACGGCTATTCGCGCCAGGACAAGAAGAGCAGCCCCCGCGAGCCCATCACCGCGCGCCTGGTAGCCCAGTTGCTCGAGGCCGCGGGAGTCGACCGGGTGCTCACCATGGACCTCCACGCGGGGCAGATCCAGGGGTTCTTCCAGATCCCCGTGGACCACATGACGGCCACGCCCATCCTCGCCGACCATTTCAGCGAGCGCCTGTATGCGGGTGACTTCCCCGAGGGCCTCGTGGTGGTGTCACCCGACGCCGGACGCGCCAAGCTGGCCAACCACTTCGCCGAGAAGCTGGGCGCGCGCCTCGCCGTGCTGGCCAAGCAGCGCCCCGAGCACAACACCGCCGAGATCACGTTCCTCATCGGCGACGTGAACGGCAAGGCCGCACTCCTCATCGACGACATGATCGACACCGCGGGCACGCTCTGCGCGGGCGCCGCCGTGGTGAAGAAGGCCGGTGCCACCAAGGTGCTGGCCGCCGCCACGCACGGGATCTTCTCGGGCCAGGCCTACGAGCGGCTTGCCGAGTCGGTGATCGAGGAGATCGTGGTCACCGACACCATCGACATCATCGACGGCACGGCCGACGGCAAGATCCAGGTGCTGTCGGTGGACCGGATCCTGGCCGACACCATCCACAACGTGTTCTGCGACGAATCGGTGTCCGAGATCTTCGCCGGGGAGAACCAGCTCTTCTAGGCGCTGCCCGCCAGCCGGGCGTCCAGCGACCAGCGGGTGCCACCGCTCCACACGAGCAGCAGCATCAGAACCAGCAGGGCCGGCGCCACACCCAGGTGAAACGCACCGCCCTGCACGCGACCCGCCGTGCCGATGGCGAGCGCCATGGTCACGGCCAGCGCCAGCGCCGCCGGCCGGACCAGCAGGCCCAGGGCAAGCAGTACGCCGCCGGTGATCTCGACGATTGCCGCGAGCACCACTGCGGCAGTGGGCAGGGGGATCCCGAAGTCGGCGAAGTGATCGACCTCGGCTTGGAAGGTGATGAACTTGCCGACGCCGGTCGTGATGAACAGCAGGCCCGCCGCCACCCGCAGCACCAGCAGCGCCGTGGCCCACCCGGAGTCGCCCCCGTGGGGGGCGAGAATTGCGCGCGCCATGCCGTCCGCTGACATGGCGCGAGCATACGCGCCCCGGGCGGCCCTGCCGCACGGGGCGGTTCGCGCTAGGCGGTTCCCGCCCGCTCCCGGCAGGCGTGGATGATGTCCAGGGCCTCCTGCCGATCACCGTATCCACGCACGCTCGTGTCGCCGGCTTCCAGGTCCTTGTAGACGGTGAAGAAATGCTCGATCTCGTTGAGCAGGTTGGGGTTGACATCACCGATGTCCTGCACGCCCGACCACTGCGGGTCCTTCAGGGGCACCAGGATCACCTTCTCATCCGGGCCCTTCTCATCGCTCATGTGGAACACGGCCACGGGGCGGGCGCGGATCCAGCACCCGGGGAACGTGGGCTCGCCCACCAGCACCAGGGCGTCAAGCGGGTCGCCGTCCTCGGCGAGGGTGCCCTCGATGAACCCGTAGTCGGCCGGGTACCGCATGGCGGTGAAGAGCATGCGGTCCAGCATGATGCGGCCGGAGTCCTCATCCAGCTCGTACTTGTTGCGGGACCCACCGGGGATCTCGATGAGCACCATCACGTCGTCGTCTCGTTGCATGGGGCGGCACTGTGCCACCCCGGTGCGCCCCGGACAGGGTGCGGACCCCCACCGGGTACGTGTGTCCTAGCCTGCTCCCATGAGGCGCCACGCCCCACGCATCCGAATCGTCCTCGCGGCGCTGGTCGCCGCCGCCGCCGGGGCGCTTGGCGTGGTGGTGGCCGCCGTCGCGGGCGGGCAGGTCACCGGGTCCGAGCTGCTTCCCGATCTCCGGCAGGAGGTTCCGTCCCAGATCGCCGTGCGGCGCGACCGCGGGCGCGCGGTGCTGGTCTTCCGGTCGGCGGTGCAGAACGTGGGGGACGGACCGCTCGTCGTTGACGGCACCCGGCGCCGTGGGCGGCGCACCATGCGGGTGGTTCAGCGGGTCAACCGCGCCGACGGATCGGTGGCCCAGGTGCCCCTCCGTGCCGGCATGCGATTCCAACCCGGCTGGCACAACCACTGGCACCTGCTCGGCTTCGACCGCTTTGACCTCCGCGATTCCTCATCGGGTCGACGCGTGGCGCGGTCGAACAAGGTGGGCTTCTGCCTGGGCAGTCGCTACCGCGTGGACGCGCAGGTGGCGGGGGCCGCCGCCACGCCCGTCTTCAACCACAACTGCGGCCGGTCGCTGCCCGGGCTCATGCGCATGAGGATGGGCATCGACGTGGGGTATGCGGACGACTACGCGGCGTTCGTGGAGTTCCAGTACATCGACATCAGCCGCGTGCGACCGGGGCGCTACCTACTCACCCACGTCGCGGACCCGGACCACCGCCTGCTGGTGGGCGACCGCTCGGACGACTCCGCCCACGCGTTGATCGTCTTGTCGCGTCCAGCGCATCAAGGCGGCCTTCCGCGTGTGCGGGTGATCGCCGGGTGCGTGGGCGACACCTCGGGGTGCGTCACCCCGGCGGCGTCCTGATCCCCGGGCGGGTCGGGGCGCCATCGTCCGGCCCGCGCGCAGTTTGGTGATGCTTCTGTAAGGAAACGCCGAAGTCCGTGTTCCCTTGCACGGGAATGCCCCCCGAAAGGATGGGCAGGCGGGACACTCGGGGAGTGACCCGCCCCCGCATTGCGCCAGTCATCGCCACGTCCGTCGTCATGCTCACTGCAGGCGCGGGGACGGCTCTCGCCGGTACCCCCGGCGCGGCATGCGAGGCCCGGGCGGTGGCGTTCGCCGCGGAGGACACCGGCCTCTTCACGTGGCGCCTCTCGCGCAGCCTCACCTACTACGCGAGCGCCAAGGTCCAGGTGCGGCGCACCGGCGATGCAGGGGAATTCATCACCCTCGCCAGTACGCCCGTGGCATCGCCGGGCACCCGCACGCAGCAGGCAGGCATCGGGGATCCGCGCCTGGAGGCCGGTGCCTGGGACTGGCGCATGTTCCTCACGGAGTGGGACGGCACCACCTTCTCGTGCGATGGGCCCGCGTTTCAGGTGACCCGCCTGCCGGCTCCCGGGATCGCTTTCACGGGCCCCGGCATCACCGGCGACGGCTGGCGATCCATCGGTGATGACCAGGTCGTGTCGGTGACCCCCGGGCCGGGAGACGCGTCCGTCGGCGCCACGGCGCGCGTTCGATTCCAGTACTCCGGGCGGTGGTGGAGCAGCACCCGCTCGGCGCCCGCCGAGATCCCGTCCCGTGAGGTGACGGCCATCGAGGCATACCGGCGGACGGCGGATGGCCTCACGGGCGCCACGCGCACGGTCACCCTGCGCCGTGACTCCTGGGCGCCCACCGAGCCCCGTCCGCACGCCGCTGCCGTGCCGGTCGGCCCATCCGGCGCCACGGTGCGGTTCACCGGGTCCACCGACTGGGCGTCCGGCGTCGCCGGCTACCAGGCGCGGGTCACGGGCGCGGAGCGGAGGGAGGCGGCGTGGGCACCCGTGCAGGGCCTGAGCGTGCGCGTGTCGCCCGACGCCGCCAGCGGGACACTCCAGATCCGCGCCTGCGATCGCGTGGGCAATTGCTCGGACCCGGCCGAGGTGGCACTGCGCGCGGCTCCTGCGCCTGCTCCCGCCCCGGGATCCGGTGCGGATGAGGGCGCCGCGCCGGTGGCCCCATCCCCCCCGGCCCGGCCGGCAGCCCGGCAGTCGGCGCGAGCGGGGACGGCCGCACGGAGCCCGCGGCGCGCGGCGGCAGCGCCGGCGATCACCCGGCTGCGGCCGTCATCGCCCCGCGGCGGTGCCGGTCGCGTCTCCGTGGATCTCAATCGCCCCGCGGAGGTGACCTTCGCGTTCGGCGGATCCACCATCGCGCGGGAGTGGCTGGGCGCCGGTCGCACGCTCGTGCGCCTGCCCGCCCAGTCCGCACGCCGACGCGGAGTGCTCACTGCGCAGCCTACCGCCGGCGCGAGCAGGGGCGAGGCGGTCACCACCACCGTCACCCTTCCCGGCGGCGCGCGACGCCGGGAGTCCGCACGACGTCGCACGACGTCCATGCACCCCGGCGCCCGGGCGGTGCTGTACGACCTCGACGCCGCCGTGCGCGAGGTGGTGGAGCCGCTGGACGGCGCTGCCGGTCTGAGCCATCGCACGGGTGCGTTGCGCCAGGAGCCGTCCACCAGCGGGTTGTTCGCCCGCGACGACGATGCGGCGCGCATCGCGAAGGTGACCGAGGAGGACCTGCGGGGCCTGTCGGCCGCACAGATCGCCGACGTCCTTCGTGGAGCGATTGACGGCTCCGAGAGCCACATGGTGGCCTTCGACGAGCTCACGCCCTACGAGGCCGACCCGAAGGGACCGGTGGTGAAGGGCGGGCGCATTCCGCCCCCCGATCCGTCGTCGCCCGGCGCCCAGTTCGCGCAGGCCCTCATCGCCCTGGATACGCCCTCGCCCTACGGCGGCACGTGGGCCAGCCGGGTGCACGTCTACATCGCCCCGGCGGTCACGTCGGCCATGGCGGCGGGCCTGGGGCCGGATCGCAACCTGGGGCGCGATGGCAAGGCGCGGTTTCGCACCTACCGCACCGTCATGACCGGGCTGGCCCGGGCCGGCGCAGTGTGGATAGAGATGTACCACGGCATCACGGCGCGGCCGACGCCCTTCACCGTCGCCGAGTGGCGGCGCGCCCCGGCGGCGTTCCGTGCCGAGTACCGCAGGGCGGGGGGTGACCCCTCGCGCCTGCATTTCCTGCTGACAGGCACGGACCGCTATCCACGCGGCCGCCTGCCCGCGGGCTGCGTCACGCCCCAGGCGTGCCAGTGGGAGTTGGCGGAGTCCACGTCGGCGGGGCGCGCCATCCTCGCCAATGGGGTCGGGGGCTACCGGCTGGGCGCCCAGGCCCGCCCGTTTCTGGCCGAATGGCAGGCACGCGTGCCCTAGGCTCCGGCCGTGCTCGACCGCATCGCGCGCGTCTCCGACGCGCACCCCATACGCGTGATCCTGGTTGCCCTGGCAGTCGCCGCCGCGGCGCTGGGCATCGGCATTTCCCTCGTGGGTGGCCTCTCGGCCAGCGGGTTCAACGACCCCGCGTCCAACGCCGTGGTGGCGCAGGACGAGATCGTCGCCGCCACCGGCGCCTCGGCGGTCCCGTCGCTGATCGCCGTGGTGGATCCCGGTGCGCCCATTGCCTCGCCCGGAGCGCAGGCCACGGTGGCGCAGGTGGTGGCGGCCATGGACGGCGATCCGGACGTGGCACGGGTGCTCGCCCCATCGCCCCAGGCGCCGCAGCTCACGTCCGGCGATGGCAGCAAGGCCAGCGTGGTGGCCTACTTCGGCGACATCGACGAGGACCAGTCGCAGGCCGCCGCTGCGCGACTGGAGGACGACCTCAGCACCATCCCCGGGGTCACCGTCGGGGGGCCATGGACCGCGGCGGCGGAGACCAGCAGCATCGTGGGAGAGGACCTCCTGCGCGCCGAGCTGATCGCCTTCCCGCTGCTGTTCCTGGTGTCGCTGTGGGTGTTCCGGGGCCTCGTCGCCGCGATGCTGCCGCCGCTCATGGGGGCCCTGGTCATCTTCGGCGGCTTCTTCTTCCTGGGGGTCGGCAACGAGGCCTTCGGCCTGTCGGTGTACGCCCTCAACCTGGTCACGGGGCTCGGCCTGGGCCTGGCTATCGACTACAGCCTGCTGATGGTGTCCCGCTATCGCGAGGAGATCGCGCGCTCCGGTCCCGGGCGCGAGGCGCTCGCCGTCACCATGCGCACGGCGGGTCGCAGCGTGATCTTCAGCGCCATCACGGTGGGCGCGGCGCTCGCGGCGCTCATGATCTTCCCGCAGGACTTCCTCTTCTCCATGGGCTTCGGCGGCATGGTGGTGGCGCTGGTCGCGGCCGTGGTTGCGGTGGGCGTGCTGCCCGCGGTGCTGGCGCTGCTGGGCACCCGCGTGAATGCCCTTGCCCCGCGCAGGTGGCGCGAGCGCACCGAGGCGGCGGACCGCGTGGAACAGTCCGGCGGCTGGTACCGGTTGTCGCACCTCGTGATGCGCCGCCCGGTCATCGTGGCCGTCGCGAGCGGTGCCTTCATGGTGCTGCTCGCCCTCCCGGCCCTGGGCGTGAAGTTCACCACCACCGACTCCGGGGTTCTGCCCGCCACCGCCAGCGCACGGCAGGTGGACGAGGTCCTCACCCGGGAATTCCCCGGCGGCAACGCCACGCCCATCTTCGTGGCCGCCCGCGCACCGGACACGCCCGAGGCCGCGCGCCGCCTCGCCGGCGTCTCCCGCGAGATCCGCGACATGCCCGCAGCGGCGACCGCAACGCCGCCGCGGTATGTCGGCAAGGGCACGTGGCAGATCGATGCCACGTCCGAATACCGCGCGCTCGATGACCGCACTCTGGCCCTCGTGCAGGACATCCAGGCGCTCGACACGCCCTACCCATCCAAGGTCGGCGGCTTCACCGCCCTGTTCGTGGACCAGCGCGCGAGCCTGGCGGCGCACCTGCCGTGGGCGGCGTTGATCATCGTGGCGGTCACCATCGTGGCGCTCTTCGTGATGACCGGATCGGTCCTGCTGCCGATCAAGGCGGTCATCATGAACCTGCTCACCCTCGGGGCCACGCTGGGCGTGCTCGTGCTCATCTTCCAGGACGGTCGCCTGGAGGGCTTCCTGCGCTACGACAGCCAGGGGGCGGTGGACCTCACCCAGCCCATCCTCATCGGTGCACTGGCCTTCGGGCTGTCCACCGACTACGCGGTGTTCCTGCTCTCACGCATCAAGGAGATCCGCGACGCGGGCGGGGGGGAGCGCGAATCGGTGGCGCTGGGCCTGCAGCGCACCGGACGGGTGGTCACGGCTGCGGCGCTGCTCTTCTGCATCGCGATGGGCGCCTTCGCCACGTCGCGCATCGTCATCATCAAGGAGCTCGGCATCGGCACGGCCTTGGCCGTGGCCCTCGACGCCACCATCGTGCGCGCCCTGCTCGTGCCATCCCTCATGGCCCTCCTCGGCAAGTGGAACTGGTGGGCACCGGGACCGCTTCGGAGGCTGCATGCACGCATCGGGGTGAGAGAGGGCGGCTGAGTCGCTATTGTCCCCCGTCGGTCCGGACCAGTCCTCGGAGGATTCACCCGATGTCGCAGCACGTTCCCCTTATCGTCACCATGCGCGAGGCGCGTGGGAGCGCGGCGACCCGCCGCCTGCGGAACGCCGGTCGCGTGCCGGGCGTCCTCTACCGCCCCGGCGGTGACTCGCTGGCGTTCGACGCCGATGAGTACGAGGTGCGCCGCCTCATCCGGCGCGGTGGCATCCGCTCGGCCGTGGTCGACCTGACCGTGGACGCCGACTCGCCGCGCACCGTGCTGTTCAAGGAGTGGGACACCGACCCCGTGCGCGATCAGATCACGCACCTCGACCTGCAGGAAGTGGACCTCACCGTTGAAGCCGAGGCCGACGTGCCGGTCATCCTCGAGGGCACCGCGGTCGGCGTGCGCGAGGGCGGCATCCTCGACCAGACGGCGCTCACGATTCGCGTCAGTGCGCTTCCGGACGCCCTGCCCCGCGCCATCGAGTTCGACGTGACGGAGATCGCCCTGGGCGAGTCGGTGCACGCCGGCGACCTGCAGATGCCCCCGGGCGTCACCATGGTCACGGAGCCCGAGTTCGGCATCGCATCGGTCACGACCACCCGGGCCAGCCTCGCCGAGGAGGACGAGGGCGAGGAGGGCGCCGAGGGCGAGGAGGGCGTCGAGGGCGAGGAGGGCGCCGCGCCGTCCGAGGACGGCGAGGCCGCGGAGACCGAGGGCGAGTAGCTGCCGGTGGCGGACGCGGCAGCCGAGGCGCCGCCGGTCCGCCTGGTGGTCGGCCTGGGGAACCCGGGCACCCGGTACGCGCGCACGCGCCACAACGCGGGCCAGCGCGTGGTGGAGGACCTTGCGCGCCGGTTGGGGGCGCCGCGCATGGCCGCGCGGTATGCGGGCATGTTCACCGACGCCCGGGGTCCGCACGGCCCCGTCGGACTGCTGGTGCCCACGACATTCATGAACGAGTCCGGGGGCTCCGTGGGGCCGGCGGCCGGCGCCCTGCATGCGCCGCCCGCGCAGGTGCTGGTGGTGCACGATGAGATCGACCTGCCATTCGGTGAGGTGCGTGGCAAGGTCGGTGGCGGACACGGCGGGCACAACGGGTTGAGGTCGGTGGCCCGCGGACTGGGCAGCACGGACTTCCTGCGCATCCGCGTGGGAGTGGGGCGCCCGGGTCCCGGTTTCCCCGGGGATGAGGCGGCATGGGTCCTCCGCGCGTTCGACGAGCCCGCCGCGGAGGTGGACGCCCTTCTGACCCGGGCGCTCGCGATGACCGAGGCGGTTCTCGAAGATGGCATGGCCACCGCCATCGCCCGCTTCCATGCGCGTCCGGCCGGGGAGCGCGCCCGCGCGCGCGCCGAGCGACGCGAGGCGTCCGATACCGGGGCCGAGCAGGACGGTGATCCTGCATGAGCGGGGCGCTGCACCCCATCGATCGCATGGTGCTGGAGTCGGCTGCGGTCGCGGAGGCGGCCGATCGCCTCCTGGCCGGTCACGCGGCGGGCGAGGTCCGCGTGGGACGGGCCGCCTGGGCGGTGGTGCTCGCGGCCATTGCGCGGCGCGCCGGCCACCCGCTGCTGGTGGTGCCCGCGCGCGATGAGGAGGCCCGCGACCTCTCCGCCGACCTCGCGGCCCTGCTCGGCGACGACCGCGTGGCACTCTGGCCGTCGCGGGGTGCCATGGCCGGTGGCACCGTGGGCATCTCGCCGCACATCACCGGTCAGCGCGCGCGGGCGGTGGGCCTGCTCGGCACCACCGGCCAGGTCGTGGTGGCCTCGGTGCCGGCGCTTGCCGAACGGGTGCCCGTGGCGTCCGCGCGCCGCGGTGCCGTCCGGGTCGCGGTCGGCGACCGCCTGGACCTTGACGCCTTCGTCGACCGGCTCGGCGCCATGGGCTACGAACGCGTTCCGCAGGTGGAGGAGCGCGGCGAGATGGCGGTGCGCGGCGGCCTGGTGGACGTGTACCCCTCCACCGCCGACGGACCCGTGCGCATCGACTGGTTCGGCGATGAGGTGGAGCAGATCCGGGCGTTCTCGCCATTCACCCAGAAGACGATCCGGCCGCTGCGGGCCGTCGAGGCCTGGGCGGCCGCCGAGGATCCCGGGGCCGCGCTCGCTGACGCCCTGGACGATCCGGGGCCGGGTGCCGCACGCATCGTGCGCCTTGGCCCCGCCGACTACGGCCGTGCCATGCGCGACGCCCTGGAGCGCTTCGAGGACGAGGCCGCAGCCGGGGCGCTCGCCGACTCCGATCGCACCCTGCAGCATCTGGCCGGGGCAGCGGCGCTCGACCTGGTCGTGCCGGCGGGGGCGGATGACGCCGCGTTCGATGCCGTCGAGGCACGCTTTCCGACCCGGGGCATGGCGGAGGCCGAGGCCGAGATGGCGCGGCTCTCGTCCGGTACCTCCCGCCTGGTGGTGTGCTTCGCGCGCCGCGGCGACATGGAGCGCACGCAGGGCCTCGTGAGCCGGGTATCGCCGGTCATCCTCGACCCCGCGGGGCGGGTGCCCGGGCCGGGGACGGTGTCGTTCGCGCATCTGGGGTTGCGCACGGGATTCGTCTCACGCGGCCTGGGCCTGTCGGTGGTTCCGGAGGCCGCGCTCATCCGGCGCCGTCGCGCGGCCCCGCGCGCCCCCCTCACGGCGGGCCGCCGCATCCAGTCCTTCCTGGACCTGCGCGTAGGCGATCACGTGGTGCACGAGGACCATGGCATCGGTCGCCTCGAGGGCTTCGAGACCCGCACGGTCGCGAACGTCACCCGTGACTACCTGGCGCTGGTGTTCGCCGGGGACGACCGCCTGTACGTGCCCCACGACCACCTGGACAAGGTGTCGCGCTACGTCGGGGCGGATGGCGGCGATCCGGCCCTTTCGAAGCTGGGCGGCAAGTCGTGGGCCACCATAAAGGCCCGGGCGCGCGAGTCGGTGCGCGAGCTGGCCGGCGAGCTCATCGCCCTCTACGAGGCCCGCGGCCGGGCCGAGGGCTTCGCGTTCCCGCCTGATGACGACCTGTCGCGCGAGCTCGAGCGCCGGTTCCCCCATCAGGAGACGCCGGATCAGCTACGCGCCATCGATGAGGTGACCGACGACATGGAGCGCGCCACGCCCATGGACCGCCTGGTGTGCGGCGACGTCGGCTTCGGCAAGACCGAGGTCGCGATGCGCGCGGCCTTCAAGGCGACGGCCGGCGGGAAGCAGGTGATGGTGCTCGTGCCCACCACGCTCCTCGCCCAGCAGCATATGGCCACCTTCCGCGAGCGCTTCGGCGACCTTCCGGTGAGCGTGGACATGGTCAACCGGTTCCGCAGCGCGGGCGAGGTCAAGGCCGTCCTGGCGCGCTTCCGCGATGGCGACCTCGACGTGCTCATCGGCACGCACCGCCTGCTGTCGATGGACGTGCAGCCCAAGGACCTGGGCCTGGTGATCCTCGACGAGGAGCAGCGCTTCGGCGTGGCGCAGAAGGAGGCCCTGCGCCAACTGCGGCTGAAGGTGGACGTGCTGGCCATGAGCGCCACGCCCATCCCGCGCACGCTTCAGATGTCGATGTCGGGGCTTCGCGACATCTCCGTCATCGAGACGCCGCCACCCGGTCGCCGCCCCATCGCAACGCACGTGGGGGAGTTCGATGAGCAGTTGATCACCCAGGCGCTGATGCGCGAGAAGGAGCGCGGGGGACAGGCCTTCTACCTCCATAACCGCGTGGAGACCATCGAGGACGCCGCGGAGCGCGTGCGCCAGATGACCCCGGACCTCACCGTGCTGGTGGCCCACGGGCAGATGGCCGAATCGGCGCTCGAGGAGGTCATGCTGGCCTTCGTCCGCGGCGAGGGCGATGTGCTGGTGGCCACCAGCATCATCGAGTCGGGCATCGACATCCCCCGTGCCAACACGCTCATCGTGGAGCGCGCGGACCAACTGGGCCTGAGCCAACTGCACCAGATCCGCGGGCGTGTGGGCCGCGCGGACGTGACGGCGCATGCCTACCTGTTCTACCCGGACGCGGGAAGCATCACGCGCGACGCGGCTGCGCGACTGCGCGCGGTGTCGGACTACACCGACCTCGGCAGCGGCCTGCGCATCGCCATGCGCGACCTGGAGATCCGCGGCGCCGGCAACCTGCTGGGCGACGAGCAGAGCGGCCATGTCGCCGCCGTCGGCTTCGAGATGTACGTGGAGATGCTGCAGGAGGCCATCGCCGAGGGGCGCGGCGAGCCGCCGCCCGAGGAGGAGGTGCGCGTGGACATCCCGGTGTCGGCGTACATCCCGGCCGACTACGTGCCGCTCGAGTCCGCCAAGATCGACCTGCACCGGCGCATCGCCCTCGCGCCGGATGCGGATGCCCTCGCCCGGGTGGGCGCCGAGGTGGAGGACCGCTTCGGCGAGCCGCCCCCGCCGGTTGCGGCCCTGCTCGAGGTGCAGCGGCTGCGCCTGCTCATGCGCGCTGCCGGTGCCCGTCAGGCCGCCGCGCGCTCGGGGCGCGTGGTCATCGGGCCGATTCCGTTGGATTCGACCGGCATGCGTGCGCTTCGCGACGGCGTTGACGGGGCGCTGTTCTCCACGGCCGACAACCTCATCAGCGTGCCGGCCCCGGCGGAGCCGGCCCAGCGCATCGGCGCGGCCATCGCCGCGCTCGAGGCCATCGCCGCCCCGGCGGCCCAGGTGGCGTGAGCTACCTCATCCTCTTCCTCGTCACGGCGGGGTTCGCGATGGTGCCGCTACCGCTGTTCCCGTCATGGGTGGTGGTGGCGTACATGGTGGTGGAGTTCGACCTGCGCCTGTGGCTGGCCATCCTGATCGGGGCGCTCGGCACCACCCTGGGGCGCGTGGTGCTCGTGGCGTTCTCGCGCGTGGCGGGTCACCGCATGCTGGGCCGCTGGTCGCAGCAGAACCTGGAGTACCTGCACGGCCGCCTGGAAGGGGCTGCCGGCGACCTCGGCATCGGGGTGCTGCTCGCGGCCTCGCCGCCGCCCGCCGGGGTGCTGTTCATCCTCGCCGGCCTCATGCGCATCCAACTGTGGCTCGTCGCGGCGTCGGTGTTCATCGGCCGCACCATCGGGTACTGGATCAGCGTGGGGGGGACCAGCCTGGCGGCAGAGGCGCTGGCCGACCGGCTGCGGGGCGTCGTAGGACCATGGTCGGTGGTTCTGGCCGTCGCGATCGTCGCGGGCGTCCTGGTGCTGGCGCTGCGCATCGACTACCGGGCGTTGATCGAGGACCGGAAGTTCCGGCTGCATCGCGGCCGCCGCTAGAGTCCTCCGCCGTGACCCGACCCCGCCGCATTGCCGCCGTCGCGCTCCCGGCCCTCGTCCTGGCCGCAGCCGGCCTCGCCGGGTGCGGGGGAAGCGGGCTTCCGGACGGCGTGGTGGCCCAGGTGGGAGGGCAGGACATCTCCCGCGCCGAGCTCGCCCAACTCGTGAACCAGCAGAAGTCCGCCGTCGGGCAGCAGGGGCAGGAGTTCCCCGAGCCGGGCTCGGACGAGTACGTGGCGCTGGAGCGCCAGGCCCTCGAGGGGCTCGTGTTCCAGCGCATCGTCGCGCTCGAGGCCAGGAAGTGCGGCAAGCCCTGCCTGGCCACGGCGAAGCAGGTCGCGGCCGAGCGGAAGAAGGTGATCGCCGACAACTTCTCGGGGGACGCGAAGAAGTTCACGGAGTTCCTGGAGGAGCAGGGGCTCACCAGCGCGGACGCCGATCGCATCCTGCGCGCTGGGATCGAGGAGCCGCGCGTGACCGCGCGGGTCACCAAGGGCATCACGTTCACTTCGGCCCAGGCACGGAAGTACTGCGAGGCCAACCCCGACGAGTTCAAGGAGCCCGCCAGCCGGGACGCCTCGCACATCCTCGTGAAGACGAAGGCCGAGGCCGATCGCATCCGCGCGCAGGTGACCACCCGGAACTTCGCCGACCTCGCCCGCCAGTACTCGACCGATCCGGGATCGAAGGACCAGGGCGGCGACCTCGGCACGGTGCAGAAGGGGGCGCTGGTCCCCGAGTTCGAGAAGGTCGCGCTGGCCCTCGGCGACGGCGAGATCTCCGATCCGGTCAAAACGCAGTTCGGTTGGCACATCATCACCGTGCGCCTCACCCCGGCCCGCGACATCCCGTGCGATGAGGCCGAGGCCGGGATCATCCGCACGCAGACCCAGGCGAAGAAGGACGCCGCCATCGCGAAGTGGCGCGACGAGGTCATCGCCACGTGGGAACCCAAGACGATCTACGCCGACTCCGCGCTGGAGCCGGCGGAGACCAGCACCACCGGGTAGCCCAGCGGTGATCCGCATCGTCGCCCTGGGCCCCGGCGACCCCGACGCCGTCCCCGCCGCGGCACTCGCCGCCATTGACGCGGCACCGCCCGGCGCGATCGTCGCGCCACCCCTCGACGATGCCCTGCGGGAGGCGATCGACATCGCGCCCGCACCACTCACCATTCCGGTGGCGGACGGCGCGGTGGTGGTGGCCCCCGATGCCGAGGCCCATGCCATCGCC
>Ga0255760_10001659_pt1 | contig 21132 bp, 15 predicted proteins | sample 071ome_25_FD_179960 | JGI IMG/M metagenome (GOLD analysis project Ga0255760, IMG submission 179960) | Coastal salt marsh microbial communities from the Groves Creek Marsh, Skidaway Island, Georgia - 071410BT metaG (version 2) | ecosystem: Environmental > Aquatic > Marine > Intertidal zone >... | reverse complement strand
GTTACTAAGAGCAGTGGTGAAGAGCAGTGGTGAAGAGCAGTGGTGAAGAGGAGTAAGGACAGGATGGTGAGAAGGTAATAAGGCCGACTTGATTAAACCTTAAATGAGCTAGCGGTGATTGATGGTCTTCGATCCGGATTGAGAAAGCGTTAGATGTAGCCCCGATGTGACCCGAGCAAAACAAGCCGATGATTTAAGGCGTATGTTGGAAGGATTCGTCCCAATTGACTCGAAACTATGGCAGAATCGCCGCCGCCGTGAGCCCCCAAGATTTATGTTCAGAGGATTTATGTTCAGAGAATTTATTGTCAGGGCATTCATGTTCAAGGCATGCATGTTCAGGGCTTCATGAGCGAACAATCACCACCCTGGAATGACGTCACGTGTGATTGAGCGGCTTTTGCGACACCGCAATGAGGAAGTGAAATGAAAAAAACCTATCTGCTAGCCGGACTTTTCGCGGTCTGTCTTGGACTTTGGATGGGTTCCGGTTTGCTCGGTGGCTCCACAATCGCTGAGGAATCAAGCATCGCCGAGCGTAATTTGGACACTTTGGGCCAGGCCGGTCTGGATGCAACCCGTGTCCGAACCACGGCTAAAATTGCTACCTATAAAACGCGCACGGTTCAGATCTCCGGAAAAACTAGCCACAAAAGAGAGGTCTTGGTTCAAACACAACTGGATGGTTTGATTGAGGCAAGGCCGGTAGAGCGGGGCGACTTTGTAGAGGCTGGCGACCTGCTTTGTCAAATCTCGACTGAGGACAGGCAAGCGCGTTTGGTTGAGGCGCAAGCACAGGTCGAGCAGTCGAAGCTGCTCTACACGAGTAACCAGAAACTGTCCAAGCAAGGACTGCTCTCTGATGCCCGGCTGTCAGAAAGCAGAGCGCAACTCAAGTTGGCTGAAGCCAATCTGCTCAAACGGCAACTTGAATCGGACCGGTTGCAACTCACTGCGCCCTTCAGCGGCTTTGTAGAGACAGTGCACGCCGAGGTAGGCCAGTTTGTGACGCCAGGCATGGCGTGCGCGACGTTGGTCGAACTCAACCCATTGCTTGTCCGAGGCGACTTATCTGAGTCGAAAGTTCGGGGCGTTGAAGTCGGTCGAGCCGCTACGATTTCCGTCGATGGGTTTGAACCGCTATCTGGTCGGGTCTCGTTCGTCTCTCACGTAGCAAAAATGGGCACCAAGACGTTTGAGATCGAAATCCAAGTGAATAATGACAGCTACCAGTTTTCGAGCGGCCTGTCGGCGGATATCGAAATCTCACTCGACCAGACGCTGGCGCATAGAGTGTCGCCTGGGCTGCTTATTTTAAATGACGAGGGCCGGCCAGGCCTTCGCTCTGTGGTTCAAGATAGGGTCGTCTTTAATCCGATTGAAATTATTGGTGAGGACGAGTTTGGGATTTGGGTTGCAGGATTACCCAATGAAGTCGAGCTCATCACGGTCGGACAGCACGGTGTGAGCGATGGCGAGCGCGTTTTGTCAGTGTCTGAAGCCAGTTTAGCGCGGCCGATCAACGAGCAAGGTTAGATTCGCATCATGAATTTTCTTGAGAGCGCGATACACCGCAGCAGAACCACTCTCCTGATCATGGTAATGGTCATTATTGCTGGGGTTGCCGCAATGCGATCCATCACGGTAGAGGGCGACCCGAGCATCGCCGTCCCGTATTTCGGGGTCGTGGTCTTCAGTGAGGGTATCTCTCCTGAGGATGCGGAGCGATTGCTGGTGATGCCGCTCGAATTCGAAGTCAGAAACCTCGAGGGCGTGAAAGAGATATCCAGCTACGCCAGCGAGAATACTGGTCGTCTGGGCGTTGAGTTCGAGGCTGATCAAGATATTGACCAGGCGCTGATTGATCTCCGTGAAGCCGTTAACCGAGCGCGATCAAAACTACCTAGCTCCGCCGAAGAGCCTGTTATAGAGGAGGAGAGTACCGCCGACTTTCCCGTCTTAATGGTTGGGTTCGCCTCCGAGATGATGTCAGAGCGCTCGCTCTACTACCTAACCACAGAAATGAAAAGGAAGATAGAAGCGCTGCCCTCTGTGCTTAACACGCAAATGTATGGCGCGCGTGAGGAAGTGCTCGAGGTGACGCTGAATCCCAAGGCGCTCGAGCACTATGGCGTGTCCCCTGAATCGCTCATGGGGCTACTTTCTCGGAACAACCGATTGATACCAGCAGGGAATTTAGACAATGGTAATGGGCGGTTTTCCATCAAAGTTCCCAGTGTTATTGAGAACGCGAGTGACCTCTATGACCTCCCGCTGATCAGTGCGGATGAGGCCGTCGTCACACTGAGTGACGTAGCCGATATCCAGCGAACCTTTAAGACGCGCTCGGGTTATTCGCGCATGAATGGCCGCCGAGCCATCACTCTTCAAATCACCAAGCGGACCGACGCCAACGTGATCGATACGGTTGCCGAGGTCAAACAATTGATCAACGATGCAAAACCGACGTTTCCCCAAGGCGTTGACGTGCTTTACAGCGTTGATCAATCGATCTTCGCGCAGCAGCAAGTGGATGAGCTGCAGGGCAATATTGGAACGGCGCTCTGTCTGGTCATGATCGTAGTGGTTGCCGCACTCGGATTACGATCTGGGCTAATCGTTGGATTGGGGATTCCTGTCAGCTTGCTCTTTGCCATTACCATTTTGTACGTCATTGGGTTCACCTATAACTTCATGGTGATGTTTGGCTTGCTGCTGGGGCTCGGTATGTTGATCGACGGCGCCATCGTTGTCACTGAAGAGGCCGATCGACGAATGCTAGCTGGTTCACCGAGGCAAGCGGCCTACTCGGGTGCGGCAATGCGCATGTTTTGGCCCGTAACCGCCTCGGTCGCCACCACCTTAGCGGCCTTTCTTCCGCTTATGTTCTGGCCCGGCATGGTTGGCAAGTTCATGCGCTATCTGCCCGTTACAGTCTTCGCGGTTCTCTGCGGCAGCCTGCTTTACTCCCTCTTTTTCGCGCCAGCCCTTGGCGCCGTGATGGGGCGTGTCGGCAGTGAGCAGGGCGAATTCATGAAAAAGTTGAATGCGTTAAAGACGGGTCGTCGCTGGCAAATGAAAGGGGCTTTGGGCCTTTATGTGAGCGTGGTTGCATCAGCCGCTAGAAACCCGGTGAGCACTATCGTCCTAACGCTGACCTTCCTGGTGGGCACCTTCTATGCATATGGCCAGTATGGCCGAGGAGTGATCTTTTTCTCCTCGTCGGAACCCCAGTTCATGCAAATACGTGTCAATGCGATTGGCAACTATTCGGCGGATGAGACCAATCGTTTGTTCCAAGACGTAGAGCGGGCTGTCATGGATGTGAGGGGCGTCGCCAGCATGAGTGCGTGGAATTTCCCCTCTTCAGGTTCTGATCAAATCGGCAACATTTTTATGGAGCTCCTTCCGGAAAATAAGCGCTCGATGACTGCCGACGACATGATTAAAGACATCCGAAGAGATGTGGATCGTTTTGCCGGTGTGTCAGTTGAAATCATGAAAATGGAGCAAGGTCCGGGGCAAGGTAAGCCCATAAAAATCCAAATTGCGTCGTATGACCGCGATCAATTAGCGCCAACCACTCAGCTGATCTCTGATTATCTTGAAACACTGGACGGCGCGGTGGACGTTGAGAATTCTCTCCCCAAGCCGTCGCTCGAATGGCGGTTGGTCGTTGATCGAGCCAAAGCTGCGCTTGCCGGGGCTGATGTCTCGGCAGTAGGCCTAGCCGTCCAGATGTTGACCAATGGAGTGAAAGTGGGCGAGTACCGGCCAGATCGTGCCGATGACGCTGTTGACATTCGAGTGAAGTATCCAGAGGACGAGCGACGATTGATGGCCCTCGAGCAAATTCGGGTGGCAACGGGCAGCGGAATGGCGCCCATCACCAGTTTTGTTGAAGTGCGTCCTGCGCAGGCGGTCGGGACCATCCAAAGAACGCAATTACAACCAACAGAAGTGATTAGGGCCAATGTCTCAGAAGGGGTGCTGCCCGACGATGTTGTTAAAAATGTGCAGGCTTGGCTTGAGAGCCAAACGCTACACCCAGCAGTTACCGTGTCATTCCGAGGGAACAATGAGGAGCAAGAGGAGTCCCAAGGGTTCACATTGGCAGCATTCGGCCTGGCGCTGCTTTTTATGTTCGTGCTGTTGGTCACACAGTTTAATAGCTTCTATCAATCCGGCTTGATTCTGTTTTCAGTGGTACTGTCTACAACCGGCGTATTCATCGGGTTATTGGTCACCGGCAATCCGTTTAGCTCGCTTTTGTCGGGCATCGGTATTGTTGCGCTAGCTGGGATTGTGGTGAATAACAACATTGTTCTGATCGATACCTTCAACCAACTTAAGCGAGAGCAGCCAGGCGCCGAGATTGTGTCATTAGTGGTGCAAGCGGGTACCATCCGCCTTCGACCAGTGATGCTGACGACACTGACTACAGTGTTTGGATTAATGCCGCTAGCCATGAATTTCAGCGTTGACTTAATTGCGCGGGATGTCACTTACGGTGGGGCGCTGTCCAGTCTTTGGGTGCCGCTGTCGCAGGCCATTGTATGGGGGCTCAGCTTCGCATCCGTACTCACGCTGATTGTGACCCCGGCCATGCTGACCCTGCCGGACTCGTTGAAGCGCCGATTGCTCGGTCTGAGAAAATTGTTGCCGTCGAAGACCGCTGATCTAACCTAATGACCCTCTATGGCGCGGTTGGATTCGATCAAGCCGCTTAAGGTTCTCTTGGCCATCCACTCTGCGTTATCTGATCAATTCCCTCTCATCGGATAAAAAACAAACAAGCTTGACTGTATTTTCACCATGAACCAAAGTGTGGCCCCGGGAGAGGTACAAACTAACCATGAGGGGAACCATGAGACAGGAAAATCAAGGAAGACGCCGTGCTTCGTTGGGTTTAGCGAGCCTACTGCTAGCTGGCGGGGCGGCTTTTAGTCTGCCGACGTTTGCTGCTGAAGGCGCTGACGTGATCGAGGAAGTCATCGTCACCGCACGTAAAAAAGATGAGTCAATTCAAGACGTGCCCGGGGCGGTTAGCGCCATCACTGGCCAGTTGAAAGAGCAGAGTGTCCGAAGAATTGAGGACATCCAGGCATTTGCGCCGAACTTGTTCATTAATAGAACGCCTGGTATTGCCAGTGGCGCTGCGATCACTATTCGAGGGGTTGCATCACTGGAAAGCGACAAGAGCTTCGATCCAGCGATTGGCGTCGTAATGGATGGCATGTTCCTAGGCACATCCAGCGGCGTACTGCTCGACAACTTCGACATTGAGCGAATCGAGGTGCTTCGCGGGCCACAGGGAACCTTGTTTGGTAAGAACACCACGGGCGGGATCCTGAACGTGATCCGAACGCCTGTTTCGATGTCAGAATTTGGCGCTGATCTCAGTTTCACCGGTGGCCAATACGGGCGCCAGGATGTCAAAGCGGTCGTCCAGGTACCCATTATCGAAAACACGCTGGGACTCAAGCTGTTCGGTGCTTCGATCCAGCATGATGGCCACGTTTACAACACGACGCTGCAGCGCGATGTCGGTGGGGACGATAAAACCAACTATGGTTTCGCTGCGAAATGGGCCCCAACCGATAGCTTTGACTTGAAGGTGCACTACGAAATCATGCAGGATCAGAGCGAGCAGGGTGCTTATACCAACCGTAACTCGCTGACGGCAAACCCACAGAGCGACCTCGCGTGCTTACTGAATGTGATCCAGCTTGATCTCGCTAACGGCTGTCAGGAAGCGGCTAATGACGGTCCTGACACTACTGAGTCTGACGGGTCTAACTTTAGTGATAACGACTACAAGTCGACGATCATCACCGCAAATTTCGATTCAGAAGACTTTCTGTATACCTACATCTATACCAATCGGGATATGGATGAGCAGAATATGCAGGACTTTGATGGCGCGCCCGTTCATATGCTTCGCATGAATTTCTTTAACGACTGGGAACAGACGAGCCACGAATTCAGAGTAACGTCGCAATTCTCAGACACCATCCAGTTCATCGCTGGCTTCTATGATTGGGAGACCAACTTTGATCAACGATGGGACGTGTTCGATCTCTTCTATCAGTTATCAAGATTGGGTAATCCAGACTGGGCGCCGGGTCGTCAGGGTGTGCCAGGCTATGATGATGTTTTCCCCTGGGAAGATGATGTGGCCGGTAACAACGGCCAAAGCCAGTTGACGACGTCGACAGCGCTCTTCTTCTCAGCCGATTGGTATGTCACTGATCAATTGACGCTCACGGCTGGTTTCCGCTGGACAGAAGAAGAAAAAGACTTTGTCGGTGGTGCTTCCGCGCCTGGATATTATCCGCTCCGCGGCGAGCCATGGCCCGGCATCTTCAATCCGTACGAAGCAAAGCAGAAGTGGACGGAGACTACACCGAAGTTCGACGTGCGGTATCAGATCAATGATGATGTCATGCTCTACGGCTCATACAGTGAAGGCTTTAAGAGTGGTGGGTTCTTTGCTCGGCAAGCGAACTACCTGATTGATCCTTCTTATGACCCAGAGTATGTGAAGAACTATGAGTTCGGTTGGAAGACCACCATGCTGGATGGCCGAATGATCTTCAATGGCGCACTGTTCCGGTCTGACTACGATGACAAGCAAGAATCGATTCTGATTCCAGTCAGCACGGCTAACGTGGCAACGGTCGTCCGAAACGCGTCGTCACTTGAGATGAATGGTCTTGAGCTTGAAGCCATGATTCGCTTCAACGAGGCGTGGGACATGATGGTGACCTACGGGTACCTGTCAGCTGAGTACGCGGATTACTTCGCCGATCTGACGGGAAGCGGTGAGATCACTGATAACTCAGGACTGGTTCCGCGAAATATCCCAGAGAATACGCTTGGGGTAACGACTTCTTACACGATGCAAATGGGTGAGGGTGATTTGAAGGCGAGACTGTCTTATCGCTATCGCGATGATATGGAAACCAACTCTTCGAACTTCCCCCAAGGGACGCTTGACAGCATTACGAACCTGAACGCGACGCTTGCTTACTCATGGAGCAACTATCAAGCGACACTGTGGGGTCGAAACCTGACGGATGAGCGTGAAGAGCGTTGGGGCACCATTGGTGCTATCACCACGCGTGGTTGGTGGAATGAGCCAGCAACCTACGGCTTTACGATCTCAGCATCGTTCTAAGCGAGCGCTCAATCGGTCGTCCCATTAGGGGGTGGCCAACAAAACAAAAAGCCCTCTTCGCAGGGCTTTTTTGTTGCCTAATTGGAGCTTCCAGACGTCAACAGATAGTGGAAGTGCATATCTGTAATTCATGGGCTAGGCCCGTCTGAGCAAAACCGGTAGGTCGTCCTTGGGTTTGGCGATGGGCATGAGCTGGTAGGGGATGGTGTAGTTTTCCGGCACGGTCCAGCGGTAGTTCAGCAAGAGTTGGTGCAGGATAGCTTTCACTTGGAGGGTGGCGAAGTGTTGGCCTACGCACATATGCGCGCCCCCACCGAAAGGAATCCACTGGTAAGGGTGCCGCTTTTCGCCACTTTCCGGGTCAAAGCGCCTAGGATTAAAAGTATCTGGCTCAGCCCAGTACTCCTTCATGAAATGGGTGTGCGCAGGCGACACGGACACAAATGATCCCTTTTTGAAGTCAATTCCCATAATGTGGGCATCCCTGAGGACACGCCTTGGCATGGTCGGTAGTGGCGGCACCATTCGAAGTGTTTCTTTGATGACCCAGTCGAAGAGCTCGAGTTCTGCGATTTCATCAAAGCCGAGATAAGGGTGACCAATCGCTCGGGAGATCTCTCGTAACTCATCCTGCCAGTCAGGGTACTTCGCGAGCAGGTAGATCATGCTGGTTAATGTGCTGGTCGTTGTATCGTGGGCTGCCATCATTAAGAAAATCATATGGTCAATGATTTCTTGATCAGTGAATTTCTCGCCCTCGTCGCTTTCTGCATGACAAAATTGGCTGAAGAAATCAGGCGTGTTCGTCGCTCGCTTTCCGGGAAGGATTTTTTGAAAAGCATCCACCAGAAATGCGCGACCTTTAACCCCTCGCCACATTTGAAAAGGCGGTATCGGATAGCGAATAGGCGCCATGGATGCTTCCACTGCATCAATGAAGGCCTGGTTCATTTTGTCGGCGGTATCGTTTGGTTCCACGCCCATGAATACACGGGTAGCAAGTTCGAGCGTGAGTGATTTGATCGCTTGAAATACTAAGAATGAAGGGGCCTCTTCTCGCTCCTCAGTCAGCCAGCCGCTCAAACCTTGGTCCACCACTGGGTTCATGGTCTCAAGGTATGCGACCAGCTTAGGCTTCTTAAATGCTTGCGACATGATCCGGCGTTGGTAGAGGTGATCCGCACCGTCCATTGCCATGACGGACCCTGGGAAAATACGCTTGAGTACGAATTCCCAGCCTTCCTCACTTGAAAAAAGACCATCACGATTTTGATAAACCACCTGGTTCCAATCTGGGCCAAAGAGTTGAGTCAGCTCGAAGCCGAGAAATCCACTTCGAACGACCGCGCCGTATTGTTCATACCGTGCTTGCATGGCCTTTTGGATATTTTGGCGTTGTTTGAAGTTGAAACTCACCCGGTCAAAAAATGTAGGTTCCGCGACACTAAAGGTCGGGGGTTCAGATACGGGTTGATCAAACTCGGCAGCAGGGTGTCGCATATTGGTTTGCTCTAATATTTTAGATTCAGGGGCGGGACAGGATAGGTATCGGTAAGGATACGCTGCAAGCGCAAATTAAGGTTAGTCGTTAGTTAAGGCTTCGCTTCTTAAATTCCCCAGCCTCTCGGTCAACCCCTCGACCCGCTCGTTCGGGTAGCAAATAACAAAGGGTCCTTTGCGTGGGATTGGCGAGACGGTAACTGAATCGTCCATGTCCCTGACGTGACGCGTTCCCCCCTTCAAGCCTAGTGCTATTCGGTCCAAAGGGGGCTAGCACTTCAGACTACATTGCAACCCTGGGTGGTGACCAGTTAGCCCACCTGGTTGGTTAGGTTAAGCGCGCTAAAAGTGGGTTTGATGCTATGCAGGGCAACAAAACTTTGCGGTCTCTACGCCCGCAGTCTTTAGGAATGAAGCGCAGAGGCGGTAAAGATTAAGCCAAGGAGCGAATCCAAGCAGAGGATAACGAGGATTGTTTGCAGACCACGAGATCGCTGAGAAGTCGTCGATTCCCCACATAGCCACTTTGAGACGATGCTTGGTCTAAGCGGCCGCGGGTAAAGCCTCAAGTACCTCTCGATAACGTTCGGGGGGTGTAATTCCGAGTTCCTCCCTCACTGCCTCGAGGGGCTGCTCAAGGCGAGATTCCCAGTCTTCCGCAGGCAACCAGCTTGCGCGCTTGCCTGCTCGATAGGCTTGCCACATAGCCGAACGAACGCTTCCGCCGATCGCTCGGCTCAGTTTGAACATGCCTGCGAGCGCAATAAAAGCAATGCCGCGATTGTTGGTTTGAGCGTAGGTAAACGCGAGGAGACAGGCCTCACCAAACGTATCTCGTCCATAGCCGGTGAGCACGTGCCATAAATCGTGTTGGTCGCGCATGCGGTTGGCAAAGCGCTCAAAGTCGGCATCAACAAATTCAAGGTCGCGCTCGCTTGCTTCGATCAGCCCTCCCGCTGAGATCGCTTCGCGCTCAACGAATTGCAAGTATGCGCGCCCAAGCGAACCCTCGGGCAGGGCTCTGAGTGCGTCTCGGTCGTCCAGGTGGGCAACCAGGTCTCGCTCTTCATTGAGGATTGCCTGCCCGGTTGGCATTGATTTGAACCGTTTAAATGCGTTCAAGACGGAACGCCCAGTGAGCGCCCGTAAAATAACGAAAACTTCTTCAGTTTTTTCAGGATCCTGAAGCAGGCGACGTAGCGCGCTAATGGCCACTAGGGGTTGAATTCGATGGTCTTGCATAACTAATCATCCGATCTGTGCCGCCTAGCTCAAGGGTGACCGCAGTGACGGTATCGCAGAGCGACGGCTCCATCTTTTGTTTCTTGGTTGGGTTCGGCGCCAGATTATAGAGGCGCTCCTAAAAGGGGAGTGTACCTTATCTTCAATTGGTGCAGATCCTGCGAGAGCAAGGGCGAACCCTCCTCGATTCTGATTCGAGGGCATAAAAAAGCCCGCACAAAGCGGGCTTTTTTATGAAATGGCTCCCCGACCTGGGCTCGAACCAGGGACCCAATGATTAACAGTCATTTGCTCTACCAACTGAGCTATCGGGGATCATTGGAGGCCGGGATTCTACGGTGGGTATTGGGCTGCGTCAATGATCTGTGCGTAAACTCGTGCATAATAATCAGCCCGTTTTGGCAGTATGTCCATGAAGTCCGAAGTCTTTGAGCTCAATACTAAATTCGCGCCCGCAGGTGACCAACCTGTGGCGATTGAGCAGTTGGTTGATGGCCTCGAATCAGGGCTCGCGTCTCAAATGCTGCTCGGGGTCACTGGTTCGGGCAAAACCTTTACGATCGCGAATGTTATCTCACAGCTGCAGCGTCCAACGTTAATCATGGCGCCCAACAAGACCCTGGCAGCGCAGCTTTATGGCGAATTCAAAGGATTCTTCCCCAAAAACGCGGTCGAGTACTTCGTGTCTTACTACGACTATTACCAGCCAGAAGCCTATGTGCCGTCTTCTGATACCTATATCGAAAAAGATGCCGCTATCAACGACCACATCGAGCAGATGCGGCTCTCTGCTACCAAGGCCCTGCTCGAGCGGCGGGATGCATTGGTTGTTGCCTCAGTGTCCAGTATTTATGGTCTAGGTGACCCCGAGGCTTACCTCAACATGGTGCTTCATCTGGACCGAGGAGATCGTGTGGACCAGCGCTGGGTCCTGCGGCGGCTCGCGGAGCTCCAGTACACCAGAAACGAAATGGAACTGCGGCGCGCCACCTATCGCGTGAAAGGCGATGTCATCGATATCTTCCCTGCGGAGTCAGACAAGGAAGCGATTCGTGTCGAGCTCTTTGATGATGAAATTGAGCAGATCACGCTGTTTGACCCGTTAACCGGCCACGCGATTCGAAAGGTGCCTCGAATCACGATCTTTCCGAAGAGTCATTACGTGACGCCTCGAGAGACGCTTGATAAGTCTATCGATCAGATCCAAGCAGAGTTACAAGCTCGACTCTCAGTGCTCAATGAGAACAACAAGCTGGTTGAGGCTCAAAGGCTCGATCAGCGGACCCGGTACGACCTAGAGATGATGCGCGAGCTAGGCTACTGCAATGGCATCGAGAACTACTCCAGATTTTTGTCCGGTCGTGGGCCGGGCGAGCCACCGCCGACGCTGTACGATTATCTGCCGCCAGACGCGCTTTTAATCATTGACGAGTCTCACGTTGGGATCCCACAAATCGGCGCTATGTTCAAAGGTGATCGCTCGCGCAAACAAACCTTGGTTGAGTTCGGGTTCCGCTTGCCATCTGCTCTGGATAATCGACCGCTTCGTTTCGAGGAGTGGGAGGAGCGGGCGCCCCAAGCCATTTATGTATCAGCGACGCCCGGGCCATACGAGTTAGACCGGGTGGGTCAAGTCGTCGAGCAGGTAGTTAGACCGACTGGGCTGATCGATCCAGAGTTAGAGGTCCGATCAGCCAAGACTCAAGTCGACGATGTGTTGGGCGAGATTAAATCAAGGGTCGATGATGGCGACCGGGTGCTGATTACAACCCTCACTAAACGGATGGCCGAGGACCTCACAGATTACTTGGATGAGAACGGCGTGCGCGTTCGTTATTTGCACTCCGATATCGATACCGTCGAGCGCGTTGAGATCATTCGTGATTTACGGCTTGGAGCATTTGATGTGTTAGTCGGCATTAACCTGCTGAGAGAAGGCTTGGATATGCCCGAAGTCTCGTTGGTGGCCATCTTTGACGCAGATAAGGAGGGGTACCTTCGATCAGAGCGAAGTTTGATTCAGACCATCGGTCGCGCTGCTCGGAACGTGAAAGGGAAAGCGATTCTTTATGCGGATCGAATCACCGATTCAATGCAACGCGCGATGGAAGAAACGGAGCGACGCAGAGCCAAGCAGGTGGCCTTTAATGAGGCCCATGGCATTAAGCCAGAGACGGTTCGCACGGCCGTCCCCGACATCATGGAAGGCGCAAGGGATCCAAGTGGCAAAGGCGCGAAGTCAAAACGCGCTCGCGATGCCGCCGCTAAGAAGAAAGGTGAGGTGCCAGTGCTGGATGCATTGCTGTCGCCAGATCAGGTCGAGCAACAGATCGTCGCGCTGGAAAAAGAGATGTTTGCACTCGCGAAGGACTTAGAATTTGAGGCGGCGGCGGCCGTGCGAGATAAGATCGAGCATCTAAGGGACCACTTCGTTCGAATCTAGGCAGGCCTACCTTCATTTGCTATATTAGCGCGCCTTGAGAGCGGGGCGCCTCGGTGGAGGGCACCTATTCGAACAAAACGTTAGTCAAGAGGACGTACTATAGGAACGTAGCTCAGTTGGTTAGAGCATCGGCTCGACAAGCCGAGGGTCGTCGGTTCGAATCCGACCGTTCCTACCACTTCTTATCTAAATCCGCTGTCTATAGCGAAGACTCTAGATAACACATGGCCTTTGGTAGGGGTCATCACTGGAAAGGAGAAGACAATGCCCACCATTACTTTGCCCGATGGCACGCAAAAAGCATTTGAACAACCAGTAACGGTTGCCGAAGTCGCAGCATCGATTGGGGCGGGGCTCGCTTCTGCCGCGCTTGCCGGAAGAGTCAACGATGCGTTAGTCGATACCAGCTTTGCTATCATCGAAGACAGCGATTTGTCGATTATCACGGCGAGGGACGAGGAGGGCGTTGATGTCCTTCGTCACTCCTGTGCGCATCTAATGGCCCAAGCAGTCCAACAGCTATTTCCAGGCGCGCAAGTCACCATCGGTCCAACGATTGAAGATGGGTTCTATTACGACTTTGCTTACGAGCGTCCGTTCACGCCGGAAGACCTAGAAAAAATCGAGAAAAAGATGCTCGAGCTCGCCAAAGCGGCGCAGCCCGTAACCCGCTCAGAAATGTCGAGAGACGAAGCGGTGGCGTTGTTTAAAGAAAAAGGCGAGGACTACAAAGTGCAGATCCTGGAAAGCATTCCAGGCGATGAAGTCCTCTCTTTTTACCAGCAGGGTGAATTCATCGACCTTTGTCGAGGCCCTCACATTCCCGACACGGGGAAACTCAAAGCGTTCAAGCTCACGAAAGTGGCAGGCGCTTACTGGCGAGGGGATTCGAACAACGAGATGCTGCAACGCATCTACGGCACCGCCTGGGGAGATAAAAAAGCACTCAAGGATTATCTCTTTCGAATTGAGGAAGCAGAGAAGCGCGATCACAGAAAGCTGGGTAAACGGTTAGATCTTTTCCACGTTCAGGATATTGCGCCTGGCATGGTCTTTTGGCACCCAAGAGGTTGGCAAATCTGGCAGGTGCTAGAGCAGTATATCCGCGATGTTCAGAATGCCAACGGTTACCAAGAGATAAAAACGCCGCAGGTGGTAGACATGAGCTTGTGGCAAAAGTCGGGGCATGCCGACAAGTTTTCAGATGACATGTTCTCGCTGAGTTCAGATAGTCGTGAGTACGCGATCAAGCCCATGAACTGCCCTTGCCACGTGCAGGTGTTCAATCAGGGATTGAAGAGTTACCGGGACCTGCCGATTCGGTTGGCTGAGTTTGGCTCCTGCCACCGCAATGAGCCGTCAGGAACGCTGCAAGGCATCATGCGAGTTCGGGGTTTTGTGCAGGATGATGCGCATATTTTTTGCCGGGATGACCAGATTCATGAAGAAGTGTTGGATTTCATCACGGTAATCACGCGCGTCTATCAGGATTTCGGCTTTGACGACATCATCATCAAATTGTCGACTCGACCAGAGAAGCGGGTCGGTAGCGATGAGGTCTGGGATCGGGCAGAGCAGGCGCTCGCTAATGCCCTTAACGATAAAGCACTCGAATGGGAGGAGTTGCCCGGTGAGGGCGCTTTCTACGGGCCAAAGATCGAGTTCTCTTTAAAGGACTGTTTAGGGCGTGTTTGGCAGTGCGGCACTATTCAGGTCGATTTCTCTACGCCGGATCGTCTGGATGCCCAGTATGTTGCGGAAGATGGCTCAAGGCAGATCCCGGTGATGTTGCATCGGGCGATGCTTGGCTCGTTCGAGCGATTTATTGGAATTTTGATCGAGCACTACGCGGGCGAGTTCCCGACTTGGCTTGCACCCGTGCAGGCGATGGTGCTTAACATTACCGACAGTCAATCGGCGTATGTGCACGAAGTCACCGACGCGCTTAAAGCAGCAGGCATTCGCGTTGAAAATGACACGCGTAATGAAAAGGTCGGGTTCAAAGTACGCGAACACACGCTACAGAAGATTCCTTACTTGTTGGTGGTCGGCGATCGCGAGCGTGATTCGGGATCGGTAGCGGTTCGTGCCCGAAACGGTGAGGACCTCGGTTCGATGCCTATTTCAGCGTTTGTTGACCTTGTGCGAAAAGATGAAGAAAAAAAGGGACGAATCGCCTGATTTTGCTATAATGCGCGGCTCGTCGACCCTAGGAGAGTGAAGAATTAAGAAGGATGGTTCAAAGAAGGCGCGTATTAACGACGCCATCGAAGCAACAACGGTGCGCCTGATTGGTGCCTCTGGAGAACAGGTTGGGATCGTTTCGATAGAGGAAGCACGTCAAGCGGCACTGGAAGCCAAACTAGACTTAGTTGAGATCGCTCCAGATGCGGACCCCGTGGTCTGCAAGGTCCTCGATTACGGGAAAATGGTATTTGAGGCCAAAAAAGGCAAGGCCGCTGCCAAGAAAAAGCAGCGACGCATGCAGGTCAAAGAGATGAAGTTCCGACCAGGAACGGATGAAGGAGACTATCAGGTAAAACTACGCAACCTGACTCGTTTCCTAAGTGATGGTGACAAAGCCAAAGTGACGCTCCGCTTTCGCGGAAGGGAGATGGCCCACCAAGAGCTCGGTATCGAATTGCTTAAGCGCATCGAAGCCGATCTTGCGGAATTGGGGACCGTTGAACAATTTCCAAAAATGGAAGGCCGTCAGCTGATTATGGTTCTGGCTCCCAACACAAAGAAGAAAGGCGGTAGTCAAGCAGCTAATGACGAACCCGAAGCGGTTGAAGAAGCAGAAGCTTGAATTCGGAGCGCGCTCCGAGACGAGATAGGTCCTAAGACCCCGTCGCCGTAAAAGAAAGGCTCACGCCGGCTGGCACCGATGTGAGACCACTAAACATTGAATTGCGGAGTAGCAAAGATGCCAAAGTTGAAATCCAACAGTGGTGCAGCCAAGCGTTTTAAAAAGCGTGGCAGCGGATACAAGCACCGACAGTCCTTCAGGAATCACATCCTGACCAAAAAACCGACCAAGCGTAAGCGTCACTTGCGCGGGATGAAGACCATCGCCGCAGCTGACACGCCGCTCATTAAGCGGATGTTAGGCGACTAAGCGTCGGATCAATTGCGCTCCTCTCAACGGAGCGAACAAAACTATTTCTGAGGGATGAATCATGCCAAGAGTCAAGCGTGGAGTGACGGCGCACCGTCGCCATAAGAAAGTTTTAAAGGCAGCCAAAGGGTATTACGGCGCTAGGAGCCGAGTATTTAGAGTTGCCAAGCAGGCAGTCACCAAAGCCGGTCAATATGCTTACCGCGATCGCAAGGTCAAAAAGCGAATGTTTAGAGGGCTTTGGATCCAGCGCATTAACGCTGCTGCCAGGGAGCACGGCTTGTCCTATAGCCGTCTGATCAATGGGCTTAAGAAGTCCAACATCGACATTGACCGCCGTGTGCTTGCAGAGCTCGCACTCAATGAGGAAGCGGCGTTCGCCGCACTGGCAGAGAAAGCGAAAGAAGCGTTAGCTGCGGCGTAATGCCTCAATGCACCCTTGTGCAAATTGACGGAGGCAAACCATGTCGGACATAGAATCACTTCGGACCAGCGCGCTTGCCTCGGTAGAGGCGACTACCTCGACGGCTGAGCTCGAGGAGCTCAGGGTGCAACTGCTGGGGAAGAAAGGCGCGGTCACTGGCCTTTTGAAAGGGTTGGGCGCGCTCAGTCCGGAAGAACGTCCAGCGGCTGGCGCCGAGATCAATCAATTAAAAGAAGTCATTGGCGAAGCCCTTTCGCAGCGTAAAGATGCTTTAGGGTCGGCTGAGGCGCTGGCGCGAACAAAAGCGAGTGCAATTGATGTCACTTTGCCTGGCCGCGCGGTCCAGCGAGGCGCCATGCACCCAGTCTCTCGTGTATTGCGGCGTATCGAGGGGTTCTTCACAAGCGTTGGCTATGAAGTGGTAGAGGGTCCAGAGATCGAGGACGATTATCACAACTTTGAAGCGCTCAATATCCCTCAGCACCATCCAGCGCGTGCCATGCACGACACTTTTTACTTTTCTGACTCATTGCTGCTTAGAACCCACACTTCGCCAGTGCAGGTTCGTACCATGGAGTCACGTGAGCCTCCCATCCGAGTGATTTGCCCAGGCAAGACCTATCGAGTCGATCCTCCTGACCCATCCCACTTGCCCATGTTTCACCAGGTCGAGGGGCTGTTCATAGACGAGCAGTGTAGTTTTGCTGACTTAAAGGGCACGATCATCGAGTTTTTACGGGTCTTTTTTGAGCGAGACGATTTGCAAGTTCGCTTCAGACCGTCTTATTTCCCTTTTACGGAGCCCTCGGCGGAAGTCGATGTGCAATGCGTTCACTGTTTGGGTGAGGGTTGCCGAGTTTGCTCGCATACTGGGTGGCTCGAGGTCATGGGTTCGGGCATGGTTCACCCGAGCGTTCTCGAGATGTCTGGCATCGATTCCGAGCGATTCACCGGCTTCGCTTTTGGCATGGGGCCTGAGCGGCTAGCGATGTTGCGCTATGGCGTGACCGACATGCGTCAGTTTATCGACAATGACCTGCGATTCCTGGAGCAGTTTCAATGAAGTTCAGTGAAGCCTGGTTGCGAGAATGGGTGAGTCCTGACATCAGCACTGACGAGTTGGTGGCGCAAATCACCATGGCCGGCCTTGAGGTCGATGCGGTAACGCCTGTCGCAGACGCATTTAGTCAAGTGGTTGTCGGCGAGATCGTGAGCACCGAAGCGCACCCTGACGCGGATCGTTTAAAGGTCTGCACGGTGAGCGCGGGAGAGGAGCAATTCCAAGTGGTGTGCGGCGCACCCAACGCGAAGGCAGGCATGAAAGTGCCTTTTGCCTTGGTCGGCGCGAAGCTCGCGGACTTCGAGATCAAGAAGGCGAAGCTGCGGGGAGTGGAATCGTTCGGCATGCTTTGCTCAGAGCGCGAGCTTGGTTTGAGTGACGATCACGAAGGGTTGATGGATCTCCCTCACGACGCGCCGGTTGGCGTAGCTGTGCGAGATTATCTTGGGCTCGATGATTGCACGATCGAAGTGGACCTTACGCCAAATCGAAGTGATTGCCTCGGCGTTATCGGTATTGCGAGAGAAACAGGGCTGCTGAACGACCTGGATTTAACCCCGCCAGAGATGGCGCCGGTTGAACCTACAATCTCCGATACGTTTCCTGTCAGGTTGACGGCGCGAGAGGCCTGCCCCCGGTTTGTCGGCCGAGTCATCAAAGGAATCGACATCACGGCTGAAAGTCCGCTTTGGCTTCGAGAAAAATTACGTCGTTCCGGCCTACGATCTATTGACCCAGTGGTAGATATCACCAACTACGTCATGCTCGAGTTGAATCAGCCCATGCATGCCTATGATCTCGGCGCATTGACGAAGGGTATCGAGGTTCGTCTAGCCAAGGCGGGCGAGAAATTAACGCTTCTGAATCAGGCGGAAGTAACGCTGAATGATTCGACGCTACTCATTACTGATGCGAGCGGTCCTATCGGTATGGCCGGCGTTATGGGCGGGTTGTCAACGGCTGTGAAGCCTTCTACTCGAGATGTTTTTTTTGAAGCGGCGTTCTTTGCGCCCGAAGCCATCGCGGGCAGAGCCAGGCAGTACGGTTTACACACCGATGCCGGTCACCGCTTTGAGCGGGGCGTCGACTTTGAGGGACAATCTCGCGCCATCGAGCGGGCGACTCGGCTGCTCATTGATATCGCTGGCGGTGACGCCGGGCCACTCATTGACACGGTAGAATCCGAACATTTGCCAGCGCGCGCTGAGGTCCTCTTGCGGGCGTCCCGTGTTACCAAAGTGCTTGGCATGAATATCGAGCCTGCTGTCATCGAAAACAGCCTTTTCCGGCTGGGCTTCGCGTTTGAGGCCAAGGCCGGTGGCGAGGTGGCGTGGCTAGTGCAGGCACCTTCGCATCGATTCGATATTAATATCGAGGCCGATCTCATCGAGGAGATCTCGCGCATTGTAGGTTACGACGAACTGCCGGTGACCAGGCCCATCGCTGAGCTCTCCATGCTCGAAGCATCCGAGGCGAGGCGGTCGAGCTACCACCTGGTTGATCAGATGATCGCGCGTGGCTTCTCTGAGGCGGTCAACTACAGTTTTGTTGACGCATCCATGCAGGCAGCGTTCACGCCGTCTGTTATTCCGGCCATGCTGAAAAACCCGCTCTCGTCAGAAATGGACGCCATGCGAACGTCTCTGCTTCCTGGGCTGTTACGTTCTGCGACGTTTAATCACAACCGGCAACAGCTAGACGTTCGACTTTTTGAATTGGGTCGAGTGTTTCACCAGTCTGAAGAAGGTGAGCCCACCATGGCAGCGCTTGAGCAGACGAACAAGATTGCCGCAGTCCTGACCGGCGATAGACTCGAAGAAAGCTGGGCCAATGAGAAGACTGCTGTCGACTTTTTTGATTTAAAAGGGGATCTCGAAGCCGTATTCGGCGGAGAGTACTTAGAATGCACTGCGGCAGTGGTCCCAGGGTTTGAAGAGGGCCAGACGGCCTCTGTCCTATTCCGTGGAGAGGCGGTTGGCGTCATCGGAAAGATAGACGCCAGTGTTCAATCTGCATTTGGTCTCAAGGTACCCTGTTATGCCTTTGAGCTATCGGCCGCGCCCATGTTGAGGCAGTCGGTGTCAGCAGTGAATGAGATTTCCAAATTCCCAGAGATCCGCCGCGATATCGCGCTCTTGGTCGACCGAGAAGTTACCGCAGCAGAGCTCAGACAGACGGTTCATGAAGCGGGTGGCCATGCACTCACCAAGGTTCGAATTTTTGACGTGTATCAAGGCAAAGGGATTGATAATCAAAGAAAAAGTGTTGGGTTAGGCTTGACCTTCCAGGAGCCATCGCGCACTCTAAAAGACGAAGAGGTTGCTGAGGCTATGGCAAAGGTTGTCTCAAAGCTCGAGCAAACCTATCAGGCCCAACTGAGATAGATCCCAAATGACCGCGTTGACGAAAGCAGAGATGGCAGAGCAATTGTTCGAGGATTTAGGCCTCAACAAGCGTGAAGCCAAAGAGATCGTCGAGGCGTTTTTCGAGGAGATTCGACAATCTCTCGAGAATAATCAGCAGGTTAAGCTTTCTGGGTTTGGAAATTTCGATTTGCGTGACAAGCGGTCTAGGCCCGGTAGAAACCCTAAAACAGGCCAAGACATTCCCATATCTGCCCGGAGGGTCGTGACCTTCAAGCCAGGGCAAAAACTCAAGGCTCGGGTCGAGACCTATGCAGGACACGCAGACAGCGAGTGAGTTGCCGCCCATTCCGGGCAAACAATACTTTACGATTGGTGAGGTGAGCGAGTTGTGCTTCGTCAAAGCGCACGTGCTTCGGTATTGGGAGCAGGAATTCCCCCAACTGTCACCGGTTAAGCGCCGCGGCAATCGCCGCTACTATCAGCGCCAAGACGTGCTGATGATTCGTCAGATTCGAGAACTCTTGTACGAGCAGGGCTTCACCATTACAGGGGCAAGGGCCAGGCTCTCTGGCGAGGTGCAAAAAGAAGACCGAACTCTATCCAAGCAATTGATCAGGCAAATGATCAACGAATTAGAAGGGCTGCTCGAAGACCTGAAGTAGTATCGGTTTCACATCTGCATTCACACTCCTGTCTTTACGCAGACGGTGACTTATGCGCTACGACTGGGCTGTTAGATCCATGTATTCTGAGGAGCGATCTGATCGACAACCACGCGGCCCCCATACCTACTTGACAAATCTCACTCGAGAGTTCCAGACGTTGCGGCAGGTTGCCCCAAAAATGGTTGGTTAGACTGCATTTCCAATGCGGCCAACCTTATGTTCTTGCCGGGTGATCAACACTGAATTAAACGTTCTGGCTTGCCTGCGGATGAGATCCGGCAAAGGGCTTGAACTCAGATTGAGCGAATCGCAGGCCCAGATATTCGCCCGATATCAGGGCAGTGATGAGGACGATACGCGTAGCCGAATAGCGGTGTTGTTGTTAGAATGCGCGATCTCGGGGCGTAGCGCAGTCTGGTAGCGCACCACACTGGGGGTGTGGTGGTCGTAGGTTCAAATCCTGCCGTCCCGACCATTTCGTAATCCGAGGGTGTCCAAGAACGTCCTCATCTTGTTGTTTCCTAAGCACTTTCCGCCATAATTGAGTCCAAGAGCATCCGGTAAAATCCGGGGGTATCCAGCATCAAAAAGGGTATCCGTGCGGGTATCGGCTCAAAATTGAACAGGACGCTTTGTCTCTGTTTCAGACAGGCAAATGTGCGGAGGCTGGGTGAAACACAAACTCACCGCAACCAAGGTCAAGCAGTCACTCCCAAGGCACAGGGCTTATAAGCTCGCCGACGGGAACGGCCTCTATCTGCTCGTCAAAACCAATGGCACCAAGTGTTGGCGTTACAACTACCGTTTCGATCAGAAAGAAAAGACCTTGGCCCTCGGTGTCTATCCAGTCGTGTCTTTGGCTGCGGCAAGAGACCAGCATCAAGAAGCGCAACGCCAGTTGAGCCAGGGACTTGATCCCTCGTTCGAAAAACGATCTCAAAAACTCACCAATGTCATAGCGACCGGAGACAGCTTTGAAGTGATCGCCCGGGAATGGTTTGAGGTCCGGATCGCGCATCAATCCGTCAGTCACTCGAAACGAACCCTGGGGCTTCTGGAAAAGCACTTGTTTCCTGTCATAGGCAAGTACCCGATATCGAGGATTTCAGCACCAGAACTGCTCTACGCGATACG
>Ga0255760_10001651_pt1 | contig 21159 bp, 11 predicted proteins | sample 071ome_25_FD_179960 | JGI IMG/M metagenome (GOLD analysis project Ga0255760, IMG submission 179960) | Coastal salt marsh microbial communities from the Groves Creek Marsh, Skidaway Island, Georgia - 071410BT metaG (version 2) | ecosystem: Environmental > Aquatic > Marine > Intertidal zone >... | reverse complement strand
CTCTGGTTGCGGCAACGCGATAGCCATCACAATCGCCTGCTGCCCAAAGCTATCCGTGATCACGTCAAGCTCCGCCACGACCTTTTCCACGACACCACCCTTGTAGGCAAAAACGCCATCGAGTCGCCTATTGTGGTTGGCCGGGGGGGATACACCATTGCCTCCAGAGCCTGATGGGCCCTCTCGTTGGATCAGTTCTGTCTCGGTGCAGGCAACCTCCTGGCCCGGCAGGGCAGCCGTCTTATCTCCGCTGTTGTCGTGGGCGTTGAAAAATACGGTGCCTGTATCTGACACCGCCACCGCTGACCCGAACTCGTAAAATTCAAAGTCGTCCACTTCGGACACACCGACAAGACTGGCGTCAGACTGAGAACCGAAGACGAGCTCCGCTTTTTTCGTCCGCGCTATTTCCTTGAGTTCGCCACCCTCCGAGACGAAAATGCCATCGCACTCTTCATCGGTGGAGTCGTAGTAAGGTCCGTACAACGTCTCATCCCACGTCGCTTCGCAGGGGAAGTTAGAGCCGAGAATCGTTGCAACGGGGTTGGACGAGTCATAAATCGGGAATGGATTCCCCCCTGACCCACCCCAGAACCCCATGTGGGGCGTCCACAGACCCGCTTTGAATCCGACCACACCCCCCCCGGAGCTGAAGTGAGGCGACGTACCACGCATGAGCGCAAAACCGCCCGGTGCGGTCTGATTCCAGCGGAAGATATCACTCGTCACCCCCGTCGACGCGCTCCACCGGCGGATCGCCCCGTCAGTTTCGTAATACGTCCGATTGGATGCTGATCCTGCAGGGTCAGTATTGGTCGCACCCGTCCAGACAACCAAATCCACGTCGTGTGGCGCAAACTCGGCTTGCCCGGCAACCTGCGGAGCACTCATAGGACCCAGAAAATCGTTTAGGTTTACCGCGATTCTCGCCGAGCCATCCGCAATCGCGGCTCTTACCGTCTCGACGTTGGCGGCGGTGCTACAGTACATGCCCCCAGACGTCTCCTGGGTATTGCTGACTTCCATAAAGTAGTCTGCATCAGCCGCGGGGTCATCCGTGGCGAGCAGCACATACGTTTGGCGACCGCGGCCAACGTTTGAATACCAGCCATCTTTTTGTACCCCGCCAATCATTAACCTCAGGTTGCCTTCTACGGCCCACGCGCCATTGCGCGCAACACCTGTACCCGTCGGGAATGCCACTCCCGAACTGGCGCCGCGCCACAACCCGGTATATTTTACGCAGGCCTCTTGGTTGGCATAGGTCCAGTCATCTTCGGAGTAGCGCTGCGATGTCGCTCGATACAGCACCTCTCCCGCCTCGGTGACTTGCGCCCCAGAGAGCTGCGCGAGCGCTGGGGTGGTGACACCTACCAGTGAAGCCGCACCAGCAGCATCGACATGCACCACTGCGGTCCGGTGCGAGGCGCCCAAACTACTATTCCAGCCGCTATTTTGGCCTAGCGGATATACATAGAAATCTTCGCCCCCCCAGGGAGCATCATCGGTGCGTTCCTGCACCCCCGCGAACACCACGAAACTACCATCATCCGCCACCATGCGACCTGAATGGCTGATGGCGCTGGCTTGTCGTAGCGCGAATGTCACCTCGCCATTCACGGCGAGCGGGTTACCCGCGACAACGGCTGCTGCGTTAGCTGCAGCCACAGTCAGCTGCGTCGCTTCGTTCGCAAGGACTGGAATCTGAATCGCTCGCAACGGCGTCTCTATTCCCGCCGACCCGACCGTGCCACGCCCTATCAGACGCGCGCCCAGGTAAAACGGCTTCTGGGTATTGCCGGTGGGGGACGTAGAGGTGCTGATATAAGCATGCTTACCCGAGGCGATGAGGTCAATGTCACAACCCGCTGGGGCGCAAAGGTAATCACCAAATTGCGAACCAGACCAAGCGGTATTTTGGAAGCTGCCGGACGTACCATCCTGGGTCAGCGTCCAATTCGTATTTGCGCCGAGCGTGGGATCGCCAAGGGTGTTGTTGACGAATAGGTTGGGTAGACCGAGTCCTCGGTTCGCATTGACGCGATAGCTAACTTGTTGCGCGGGATCAATCGACTTGCCATCCAGCTCCTGATAGTAGATCGTCACCTCACGGGATGTATTCGCGTTGGTGGGGTCTGCAGAGGGTCCGGCAACAATGCGCGTAATTCGGGCCGTCGGGTCAATTAACGCCAGATAGTCTGTGTCCCCGTAAAAGAAGATTGAGTTTCCGTTGCTATCACCGTTCCACTCTCTGTCACACGCACCTCGGCCATCAGCCACGGTTGCACCGAAGACGAAGTCACCGCCATTGCCCATGAAGGGCCAGGGCTGAATCCCCGAACCGCATACGAGCCTGCCATTTAACAGGGAGCCAGAGCCCGCAACAAACTGTGGCTCACCCCCTACGTCACTGGCAAAGAGGCCAGCAACCGCATCGTATTGCCCAAACCACGCGTTACCAAAGTCGCCATAGGTTTCGTAGTCGTAATAGTCGGTCGTGGCCTGAAAGACGACTTGCCCAGCGTCATTGATGTGGGGGTTAGAGCCAATACCGCCGACCCGCGCATCGCCCCAATCCCCGAAATCGAGGATGTCACCGTAGGACACCAAGGTGCGCTCCTGCACCTCACCCACGCTCTGAGGCTCTCGCACGATCAGCTTGGCCTTATCGTCATCATCAGCCGAGGGAATAAGCGCTACACCATTGGAGCGCAGTACGTAATTGCCTCGCTGGTAACCGCAATAATAGTTGGAAGGGTCTTCCAGGGCTGCGTTATTGCAGTAGAACGCCCTGACGTCATCCGACAGCAGGACGACAAGGGCTACGCCGACAACACAGACGGCGGACATTGCGGCAGTATTTAGTCTCATTCTTCTGCTCATGGGTGGCCTCCAATATTTCGATAGCAACGCTACCTCGCTAGATTACCACAATTGGAAAAAAAAACCGAATCCTAACTACCGCCCGCAATCACGAAGGTCGCCCGCTCCTAATTCAACGAACGCCGAATTCAACGAAAAAGTGTGCTCACCACCACTTTTCCTGTCCGACGTTGACCGACACGCCCCACCGATCCACCAGCGTCATCAAGGGCTCCCCGGTGACGGTCGACCCGTCCCCCGCAGTGAGGACAAAGGGCAGACCAAAAATATTGTGGACCTTCCCCCCTGAGAGGGCGATTGACCCTACCTGCGCCTTGACCGCCGCATATTGCGACTCCTCGGGAACCCTATGCGTGCCTCGCGTATCGCGACCTTTGCCCTCCAATGTCCCGATTTGGTGCAGATGGGCATCCTTGAGCACCACGCCCTCAGCCCCTGCGTCGATGACGACCCCATCCTTGGCCGCTCCACTGATATGCAGCGAATTAAATGCGGCGGACCGCACCCGGGCGCCGACGCGAACGCCCGCCGAACACCCCTGGGGCGAAATATTTAGCCCCTCGAAGACCCAGAAACTGACCTCCAGCATGAGCGATTCGGCTTCGCAAAAGCCCGGATCGGCTCCCAGCAAGAGGGCATCACTGGCAAAATAAACGGTGATTGGGCGCTCAGGGGTCCCATTCTGCGCTTGCGAACCGATTCGATACGTGTCGCCGTACTGCCCGCTCATGACGATCAGGCGATCACCGGGCATGAGCCTGTCAAGCGCCGCTTGCAGGCCAATCCAAGGATCTGATTGCGTCCCCGCGGGCTCTGGCCCTTCAGCCGAAGTTTCGGCGCCCAGAGGCCTGACGAATTTATCAGTGGGTAACAAATCAGATGTCGTGAGACGCAACCGGGGAATCTCGTCCGCGGGCACTTCATCCCTAGCGCCCGCTTCTTTGTCCACCGGCGCCTCGAACTTATCCAAGATTTCGAAGCGAGAAGTCCGCGCCGGGGGCTGGGCCCCCTGACTCAGGGTTGCACCGGCAAAAATTTCCCTCAACTCACTAGCGGCCCGGTCATAGCGATAGGCCCGATAGGCTTCGTTTGCCCCGAAACCGACCAGGCCGATACCGACCATCATTGCAAATAAGGGGATGAACCGGTTTCTGCGATCATTCATCGGTAGATCCTTGACCTCTCGCGCCGTTCTCTGTGGCGCCTGATCGCGTCGAGGCCACCCATTCGGCGTCAAACAGAGCCCCGTAGCGATCAAGCCACGCAATCGGGAATTGAGACTCAATCAAGCGAGAGAAACAGCCATCGCGTTCGGTTGCTGAGCTCACTGCGGCCATTTCGAGGTCGTAAGCCAAGAGGTTCCAGTGATGAGCGGAATTGCCTCGACCTTTCTGTGCCCTCGGCTGATATCGCCCGCCGCCTTCATACCTGAACACCAAGCCATCACGGTGCGGCACCTCGACCAAGTGCTCCTGCGAGCGCCATTGCCTGTAAAAAGCCTCTCCCCGGGCAGGCACCGTTGACCAGTCGTGCACCCTACCGGACAGGCTGGCAAACTCTGCAGATAGTGACGTATCCCACTGACTACGATTGGAAGTCAGCATGGGGTGTTGGCCAAACGGATCGGATACGAGGTACGCGTCTTGGGCGCTGGTCCACGCGCAGCCAACGTCGGGGCCTGATTCCATGAAGAAACCCAGCCAATCACCCGCGTCGAAAACGGACACAACATCCACAGCAATGCCCATTTGAGGCCGTCCGCTCATGGTGTAGCGGAGCAGCTGCGGCATATCGCCTTCAGGGAAATGGCTCTCGTGACGCAAGATAAATCTCGGCAGCAACGCGGCCAGATCATCACCCACGTCAAAATCAAAAATCAGGACGGGACTGTGCGCCAGTGGGTTTGGCGTGCCAGACGCGGTTAGCAGTTGCCGCGGCTCCAGACCCAAGACAGAACCCGAATCGCGATCACCCTTGGGTACATGCTCCCCCATGCCGGGCGGCGCTTGTTTATAAGGTGCGTCAGACTTTCCGGAGTCACCGGCGCCACCTACCGTGGGGTCAACTAAAATGGGGGCAACGACAGAGGGTTCGGCTACAGTGGGCTGTACCCCATCTGCTTGCGCGGAGACGTCCAGATGGTGGGCGGCATCTGCAGGGGATTCAGTGTCAGTGTCTTGTGAACAGGATACGCCCATTAACAGAGCGACCGTCGACAGGCACAACCACCGGAGGCAGCGCATACTCAGAGACACCTCGCGGTCTGTCATTGGACAACCACGTTAAGGCACACAGCTGCGTGAACCACCGTGCCCTTCGTTTCAATCAAAATGCCACAGGACGTGGCGCTCGAAGTCATCAGCAAAGTCATCCTCGTGCTCATAAACCCATTGTATCGAGGAGCAAGGTCTTTTCTATCTTGTGAGTGCCGACCGGACTATCCCCGTTCCCGGCCGCGATCAGCGACTTCAACCCACTCTCGCCAATGTGTGTCTGAACACCGAGGCTCTCTGAATCAGCTATCCGCTGCCTCGAGCGCGTCCGACATGCACTTGAGCAAGGCCTCCTTAGTGGCGGCGGTTAGCTGACCCTCCTCAACGCGTTTTCCCGAGGAGCGAGCGACACACGGGACCATGTCGCTCTCCTCGGAGCAGCGTTCTCCCACGTATTCCACATCCTCGGTTGAAAGCACTGACGCCTCTGCACAGGCCAGAAATACCTCAAACTGCCGGTCATTGATACTGGCTTCGTCAGCGAAGCTGGGTCCGCTCACCGAGCCGCCCGCAAGCAAGGTGACGACAGCGATAAACTTTACTCTGGCAAACATGTTCCACTTCCCTCCCCGACCGACTAGCCCGAACTTCACCTGTTACGCGGCGCGCGCCTCGGCGTAGCGCAAGGCCTTCAAACCCCCTATTACCCCAAAAATACCATCGACTTTGAGCACCTGACCGGCGCTGGAGACAACCTGAAAATATCCCCCTAGGTGATAGTGACCTCGGGTGACCAAAGCAATGCCAATCAGCTGACCCACCGACATGAATAAGGTAGCCACAAAGTAGATCTCTAATACTCCCCAGTGAAAATCCACCCCAAATTCTTGCTTGTCAAAGAACACAATTTGCACCAAGACCAGCGATTCGACCATGTCGAGAAAGAAAGAGGCCCAAGCCCAGTTGAGCCCATTTGCTTGTTGCACTTTATCAGTCTCACTGGTATCGCTCACTGCGACCCATCAGCCATGAGTCGCGATAGATGAGAATGGCACCGTTGCGACACGCCTGGAGCCCATCACCAGGCCGAACAACCCACCCCCCAAATACCGCATCGCCGCAAACAGGACCGCCATCGTCACGGCCTCCGGCATGCCGGTTCCGGACAGGTAGATTGCCATAGCAAAGCCCCATTCGAATTGCCCCAGGCCACCGGGCGTCACAGGAATCAAACGGGCGATGTTCCCGGCGACCAGCGCCATCAAAAAGACCGGAAACTCAATATTGATGATCACGTGCGTGCTGGTAAACGCCTGCGACAGCAAATAGACCCCGACATGCTCCGCAAAAAACGCCACAAGAGAGAGCGCAAAGATACCCAGAAACACCAGAGGCTTATCCGTCATGGGACGAAAGGCGCGTTGCGCGGCACCCACATAGTCAATGGCCATTCGCCACCCGGACGCTGACCGCGTTGTCCAATATGCCACCAGCAGAATAAACAAACCCCAAAATGCCTGCTCCAGCCATCCTGTCCAGCCAAGAAACGCCAGTGACACGATCGAGAAGAACGCAAGCTCAGCAATGACAATCAGCCTAACGTTGTCCACAACCGCCGCCTGCGCTGATACCTCTGCGCCCGCGGCTGCGAGCTCGGAGGCAATCACCTGATCGCCAGCACGCATGGGTAACCAGCGATCTCGCGATTGAGACACGAAGTACATCCTGAATGTGTCCAGAGAGTCACCGTCGATCCCCGCTTTACGCACCAGGTGTCCCAGCTGCAATCCCTTTAAGGTCCAGAACACACCCATGCATACCAACGCCAAGCCCAGAAGAGGCCATGCCACTGGATCCTGACTGGCGATGAAGTACTTCAGCTCAGGGACGCCATCAATGGGACCAATCTGCTTGTCGTGAAAGCGGACCACACCGCCTTCAATCATCAGGTTCAATACCCGCGTGTTAGCAACGAGGTTCCACAAACCGCCGGCCATCGCCAAAAAGGAAAGCAATGTTACGCAAGCCACCCAGGGCAGCGCCAGGGCAGCCAAAAGTCGTTCCGGCAGGGATTTATCATTCATATCTGCATTTCCGTTCGTAACTGTATTGTTCATAGCTCAGTCCCTCAATTACCTGCGGACAGCGCAGAAATAGTTGATTCTGCTAACTGCACTGAGGCGTCGCCATTGATACGAGCATAGACTTTGCGCAATGCCTCCTCGAGATTACGCCCCATTGCCACCTGCTCCCTGAATACAACTGCGACGCGATGCAGCTGCGTCAACTCGTTTTGCTGTGATCTCAGGAAAATTGGCTCGACGTAGAGAATTTCCTTTTCCATGGGTAGCGTGATCGTATGACCTCGTATCACATCCAATCCACGCCGGTTCCACAGCGCCAGCTGCGCAGAGATCTCGGGATCCTGATCAATGATCGAATCCGCCTGCTCCGGACCCAATACATACTGTCCCTTGGGCACCTCGAGTACGCTCAGCTTGCCGTAGTCGGCACCGTCCTGATAAACGATAGGGATGCCTCTCAGGTTAAGCGCCTTTTCCGGCGTGAATACCAACAGCTGGGAATACTGCTCGGAAAGGCTTGAGTCCGGCATACCGTCGCCGGTTCTCATCATTACGGGGAAAGGCTCGATAGAAAAGCGAATCGCCTTACCCTGATCGATGATAGGGCCCAACACCTCGTCAGCATCGTCCCACATATCCTCGAGATTGAAGAAGTACATGGGATCGTTCATGTGATAGTAGATGTAAAGATCATCGAACTGCAGATGGAACAAGTGCACGGGATATGTCACCTGAGCACGCAGGTCAGACGACATTCCTTCTATCGGTGTAAACAACCCTGGGTAAATGTCGGCCCACGCGTTTATCACAGGATCATCTGACGCCTGATAGAAAGTCACCTCTCCGGTGTACGCGTCTAGGACGGCTTTTACAGAGTCCTCGACATAGTTAACGAACTGATGTGTGACAGGAAACGGGGATCGTTGGTCTGATTTATCCCCCAATTCCGCATAGCGTGCGTAGGGAAATTGATCAGACGTTGTCAGGCCATTGACCATCCACTGGATTTCACCATCAGCTACCACCGCGTAAGGATTGGTGTCGAAGTAGAGGAACGGCGCCACCGCCTCCAGACGCTCGAGCGGCCTGCGCATGTAGTGCACGCGAGTTTCATCAGTGATGAGATCCGAAAACACAAAATCGACTAAACGACCACTGAGGTATCCAAATACGATTCGCTTTAGCAGTGAATCGTTCGCCACTGCCGTGGTCTCGCCATCCGCCAGACGCAAAGTTGCGCGGTCATCGTCTGTCGGGAAGTCCAGCTCGGTCATACGATCGACGTTGGAAAAGGCCATCGTGGCGGCGGCCTCGCCATAGTAAACGCGCTCGTTGCTTACAGTGGTCTCCTGCCAGCTGTATTCACCCGGGATGTTTTTGGAGACGTAATTCAGGCCGCCCGCATCGGTGACTTCATTGGCCGGTGCCATGACCAGCCCGAACCCATGCGTGTATAGCATGTATCTTTGGCCAAAATAGTTCAGCCATGGTAGCGGTTCATAGAGCGGTAGCTCACGCACGCCGCTGACCACGATCCGCTTTTCGCCGTCAATTTCGTAGCGCGCATAATCAACGCCCATAAATCGGTAATATGCGCGGAGTTTTTGCGCCTGCTGCATAGTCTCTAGCGTTGGGCCATACGTCATTGTAGAGCCGCCTGCTGTCAGCACGCGATTCGCGTGCTGGGGGTCGAGTAGCCTCTCGAGATAGCTTGAAAAACCGGGCCAGATCGGCGCGTTTTTGACCGCCGGGTGCGCAAGCAAGTCAGCCAATGCGGGCAGCTCCGCTTGCGGGCCATTGGGCAGATAAGGTACGCGCTCAATGTCTCCCAGACGCGCGCCTTGCCGAGTCGCTGTGATGTGATTCTGGATCGACTCCAACTGGATGATCGGCTCATTGGGCGCGACAAACACCTGGTCGCGCAACGTGACTGCACCCTTGAAGGAAAAGTCCACCAGTAGCAACACCAACACCAACTGCGCGGAAGACTTCGCGGTGCCCCAATTGTTCTGAGCAATGGCGCCGAGCAAGCGCAATGCAACAAAGGCACCAATCAACAGGAGCAGAACAGTCAAATGAATGTAGTTGAGCGTGGACAGCAACCCGTTGATATCGACGTACGAGGCTCCCACGTGAACGCTCGAGGAGCTGTTGTCCTTGAGCAGCAAGCCATAGCGAGACAGCCAAGTGCCGCAGGCCGCAAGAATGAGTAAAGCAACAACGCCCCACTTCAGTGGACTGCTGATCAGGGCGCCCACCCTGGTCATCATCGAACTCGCCACAACGCGATTGAGCACCATCGCGCCAACCGCTGACACAATCACCCACAGCCCGACGGCTTGGACCAAATACTCCCAAACAGTCCAAATCCAGGGCAATGAGAACACGAAGAAACTGACGTCTCTGCCAAATACGGGGTCGTTTTGTCCGAACGACGTGTCCGTCAGGCCGAGCAGCATGACATCATAATCGCCCGCTGCATTCATCCCTACGATAATCCCGACGGAGAGGGCCAACGGCAGTGCCCAGGCGCCAACAGCTCCAGTACCCAACAGACGTAGCGGCAGGTACGTGGCCAGAGTGAAGATCACGCCAAACCCCAAAAACATCTTCAGGCCCGCAGCAAAGTTGGTCCAGAAGACCGGGGCATAGCCCAACTCTTCGAGCAACCACTTATTGCCCAGTAACTCCGCTAGGCCGTGCAGCCCCATCAGAGCCACGAGGACGAGTAACAGCTGCATCCCGCGAGTCCATAACAGCGACGAGGCAATGCGGCTGGAAGTATTGTGTGCTTGATGGTCGTGCGTCATCGACCCAGAATTATTAGTGCTCAATGTCTGCCCCTTTTACAACTTGTTTCGTATTGGCGGTCCGAGGGGAAACACTCTCTTAGGCGATGCGCGTGTGTTCACGGCTCGCTCGGGCACCCCCCGTGCGCGTTGCTTGTGGATGATACAGCACCGGCGCACGCCTACAAGCTCTATTTGCTATGTGGGCTCGGCCCGCGCATATCGACGCGGAGAGAGCTGGACTCACCGCCGAGCGCACACGGCGGCGGTGTCTGCTACACTTTGCGCCGCCCGGGACGATGTAAGGTTGTGCGAGCGCGGCGCGGCGGTTCGAGCCAAGTCGGACCGCGGGGACGAACAGACACGAGAGGCTTCGACGATTGCAGTATTTAATTTTGGGGCTGATGGTTGCTGCAGCGCTCAGGCGGCCCAGATTACCCGGCGGCAGAGAGGTGGGTTTCGCGACCATTGGTGTTGCTGGGGTGTTGGCGAGCATCGCCACAGGGGGCGTGCCCACCGGTCTTGTCATCGACACCGTGGCGGGAATGGGGCCGGCGATTGCGACCATAGCCAGCTTGATGCTGTTTGTTGGCGCCTGTCGAAGTGTCGGGTTGCTCGACAGGATTACCACCTTGATCATCAGCTCGGCGAGGGGCGACAGCCGACGGCTCATGTCACTCCTATTCTGGATTGGTGCCGGTTTTGGCGCCTTGTTTACCAATGATGCCGCAATCCTCCTTCTGACCCCGCTAACCATCCAGCTGTGTCTCAACAGGAAAGGGCAGCACTCGGATGAGGATCACTTGCCATTTCTTTTCGCGGTACTTTACATCGGTAATCTGGTCGGCACTCTAGTGATCTCTAATCCCATCAATATCATTGCCGCGTCCTACTTCGACATCGCATTCCTCTCCTACTTTGCCTGGATGGCAATCCCGGCGATTCTATCGATGCTGGTCACATGGGCGGGACTGCTCATCGTCTTCCGACGGCAGCTTGCATCCAAACCGCACTTCAATGTGGACGACGCGTTTAAAATGAAATCGGAAAACACCTCTGCGGTGAGGCATCAATGGGTTGTTGGGGGCCTGCTCTTCGTTGTACTGACATTTTTCACCCTGGAACAAGTGACGGGCTTTCCCATCTGGATTGTCGCCGTCACCGGCGCCTTCATCACCTGCTCTTATGCTTATGCCGTAACGCGTAAAGCGCGGGTGATCACATCGCGCGTAGACCTTCCCATTCTCGTGTTCATGACAGCGGTAGCAGTGGTTGCCGTGGCGGTGCGCAACGCAGGGCTAACTGACGAGGTTGCGGAAGTGTCCACTCAACTGCTCCAAACCAGCACAGAGTGGTCAATCATTGGCATGTCCTTCCTATCGGCACTAGTTGCGGCCGTGATCAACAACCACTCTACCGTGAGTTTAATGATCTGGGTCGTGGAGGATCTGGCGCTCGAGCGCAACCTCGAACAAGCCGTCGTGATGGCGTCACTCATCGGTGCCGATCTGGGCCCTAAAATGCTACCCGTCGGATCTCTGGCCGCGATGATGTGGCTGAGAATGCTCGCCGCGAGCGGGATCAAGTTCAGACTTTGGACCTATATAAAGGTAGGAGTGCCCGTCACCCTGATTGGAGTGGGTGCTTCCAGCGCATTTCTGGTTTTAGAGCATGCTGTTTTTGGTTGACTCGGGCAGGAATTGGTAAGGCGCCCCACTGCAGAGACAGTCACACTGACGACATCTATTTATTGACCGGGCACACCGTCGAATAACTGCTGTGCCTCAGCAAAGGCGCGCGCGCCAACCTGCCTACCTATGATTCGGCCCGGAATATCGTCGATGGGAGGATGAATTCCACCCCAAATTCTGGAAAGACTGCATTGATCGGCCGCATCTTGATAAGTCGCCCATTCGAGCACCATATCTTCAGAGGGGCCACTCTCGAATACCAAAAATTCATTTTTGTTGATATTGAAATCGCTTTTGCCTCCGGGGAAGAAGGGATCGCCAGTCAATGACTCTAGTACCGCTGCCGCGGCGCTCGAGTAGGTAGAATGACCGGATACATATCCCGCGAATGGCGGCGTCACAAAAGTGGGTCGTTGGTAAGGCCACCAGTTTTCAGCCAAAATCCATCCCACACCCGCCTTGTCATCAGCGGGGTTGGCGACTTGATCGGGGCCCCGCCAGGCATAAAGCTTAAGCTTGCCTATATGCTCACCCGCATCGCCCGCCAAGGGATCTCCTGCGACCACCCGCTGTATTCGACCTTCAATAAGCGGCAGCCCGTAAACGCTATAATCCGAAGCCCCGGGGTCACTACTCTGGCCCGCATCAGCCATCGCACGGAGCGCCGATATAGGCCTGATATAGTCATACCAACCCTTCATGCTCCATGCGGCAATGGCAGCGTCGTGCATCGCCCCCCCAAGGGCCATGTAAGCTTTGACATCCCATTCAAGAGGTGCCAACTCGGGCCCAGCACCCTGCATCTGTCGGTTAAACATCGGGTGTTCCATCACCGTATTGAGAATGACAAACCAGTGCCCCGGCGGCGTCTCAGAATTCGGGCCGTCCGCCCAAAACTCCGCCAAAACCCTTGTGTAGTCACCCCTTCGTACCCACTGGGAGGTATAAGGCGCACCTGTCACGGGGTTTGTTTCTCTGCCCTGAGAAAAATCCCCACCCTCAAGGTCATCATAGAATTCACGCACCCCGTCCCACGTATCGGGGTAATAACTGAGATTGCCGATCGAGGCGGGCGAAATATCAATCATCACGCCATCGGCCGGGTCGAGATGAGCGGACCACAGCGCAACCATCGAAAATCCCCAGCTGTAAAACTCGTCGAGCCCAGAGCCATAAGTTGGGGGGGGGCCTTGATCGAAATAAACGGGGTAGGTCCAGCCTCCTCTCTCAAATTCGACGGCGTCCGCTGGGTCAAGGGAAAACGGGTAGACAGACCCCCACTCGGCCCCGAGAAATTCGGGGACCGCACTGACCAAATTGCCCGATTGGTCAAGGTACTTCGGCAGCAAGAGTGATTGAAAGCGATTGGGATCCTGCAAATCCGGGTTACCGGGCTGGTAAGGCCGCAGGGGCGGATTGACTGGTTCGTAGGCCACATTCACGTAGTCGGAGGATTCATTGGCCCCATCAACCAACCCCAGAGAGATGTAACAATTCCCCAGCGCGCGCCCCCAATTATTAGCCGCAGTCAGTTGATCTGCGGCGAGATCATAGCCGCCGGCGAGGGCCAGTGCCTGTCTTAACACGCGCGCATCCCTCAGGATTTCGGCGACACCCGGCGCATTGACAAAACGGTGCTCAAGCAAAGTGGACACCGCCGCTCCCATCGTGACCTCTAGCTCTGCGGCGCTCAGGCTGTGCGCCTCGGCGGGCACGGGACAAGATACGTTTAAGCGATTTTCCCCTGCCAACCAAGGAGATCCTGATCCATTCGCGATGGCCCAGGCGTCGTACAGGGCCGCCGAGACATGAAACAGATTACGGGCGTGCACCACGGGTCGAGCAAAGTCCTTTCTGATCGCTTCTAGCACGACTGCGATCCATCTTCTGGCGACGGAAACTGAATCAGACATTGAAGGCCCGGGGATATAGTTCGCCGCTAGGGAGGCATCCGAAGCGTCCACGGTAAACTGGGCGCTGGGCGAAAATTGCCCCTCCAAAGATCCCTCTCCAGTCAGGCTCCAGTGCGAGAAGGCATAGCCCTCTTCGGGTGCAGTCGCCACCAGCTGAACAATGTCTCCTGGGGCGTAGACGCCGCTACCGCCTGCGTTGGATACCGCAATGAGCGCCCCGTTTCGCTCCGGTTGTTCAACCACAATGTGTTGGTTGGCGGAGATATTATCCAGTGCGGTGGACCGACCATCGGGCCAGTACACCACTAACTCATCCACCATTGTTGCATCACGCAACCCGAAGTGTTGGCTCAGCGGATCATGTGCCAAAAAGTTACTACCCAACCGCACTTCGCGAAATTGCTGACTACCGTTTACGCTAAGTTCCAGCCGCGCGCCAATCGCTCCAGTATTGGGAGGCAGGCCCTGCAAACTCACTTGCAAATAATTGGCTGTCGCCAAGTTCTCCCAAATTTCAATTTGATTTTCTCGATCTGTCGTTGCGCGCTTCAACTCGACCAAGTCTATGTCGCCATCAGCATCCAGATCGGCGCAAATAACACCTCTGCCTTCACCATTTGCGGCTACGCCCAGAGCGCTGGCACTCTCCACAAACGTTGCGGAGCCGTCATTCATGAATAATTTGCTTTGATCGGTTTTTTCGCCAGGAAAGCCATTGGTATGGTAGACGTCGACGTCACCATCGTTATCAAAGTCTGCTGCGCAAGCTCCCCAGCCCCAGCCGCCGTCCCGAATCTTTGATGCCGAGCTGGCATCGCTGAAAGTACCGTCGTCGTTGAGATACAGGGCATTACCCGTATCGCCACCATAGGAGGCATTTTTTTCAAAAATTGCGGTGACGAACCAATCCATGTCTCCATCGTTATCAAAGTCTGCGATGGCCGAGCCCATTCCGGAGTTCACGCTCATTACTTCATGATCTGTTGCGTTGCTGAAACGCCTCTCGCCGAGGTTGCTGAACCATTGGGAGTGGCTAAAGTCGGCCGCCATCAGCAGATCAACGTCGCCATCAAGGTCAACGTCGGCAAAGCCGGGGGAGAATGAAAGATCGATTCCGGAATCGACTGCGAGCGGGTCGGTCAGATTAAGGATGCTGGGCGAAATGCCCGAGTAAAGTGACACGGGGGTGAATAGGATCTGCTGCGGTGTGCTGTCGTTCCTCCAAAGCGTCTCTGTCTCGTTGCGGGAAGCATCACTCGATCGGGGGGTGCCCCAATGACCCAAGGCAAGATCCAAATCCCCATCTTGATCATAATCCGCAAAGGCGGGCGAAAAAGAATACTGCGCATGCATCGCGTCCAGCCCAAAGGATGCCGTCAGTCGCTCGAAGCCACCCGCTCCATCATTCAGGTAAATCAGCGAGGGCGAACCCAATAGGCCCAAAATAAGCAAATCAAGATTGCCATCGCTGTTCAGATCCACGAAAGCCGGTGACCCGCGAGAAGCATCTTGCCGAGACTGCGGCTGCATGATGCCGGCCTGATCCGTCACCTCCTGAAAAGTCAGATCGCCGTTGTTACGGTAAAGATAGAACGCTGGAATGCCATCCTGGACCAGGAAGAGATCGATATCGCCATCCCCGTCAAAATCTCCTGCCGCCGCACTGTTTGTGTAAAAGTCGCTGATGGTTGAGTCCAAGACACTCTTCTCGCCCGAGGAATAAAAATCTATCCCTGATCCGAGGGTGGCCCCGCGAAATCCCTGATACGGTGAGGTTGGGGGAGGTTCAGGATCTACAGGACCCCTTGCATCCATTGCTGCGATTAGCAGCCAAAGCGGCAGCCCGTAAGTCGCCTCTTCCTCGGAATCGAGTGATTGACCCATGGCCAAAAACGGCGCCAGCAGCGTTACGGCCAGCGTTGCATTAAGGGCGGAAACTACCTTGGCCACAACCGCTGTGGCCCTATGCCGCCGCGGGCCACAAAGCACTGAATCAAAGCCATGACCAAGAGGCTTGGATGTGTCTGTTGCGATAGCGCCATGGATCCCATCTGAGGCTCAAAGTCTAATCCTCTCCTTTGGCGAGTCCGGCGCTCGAACCCCCCGTGCCTTTGGGTGGCATTCGCCATGGCTGCCCTCCGCACTTGCTGCGATTCGCGCAGTCAGCGGTGCAACCACGACAGGGTAGCGAGCGGGCAATGGGTGCTTTTGGTGGAACTGTCATAGTCATAGTGGAGATGTCATAACAAGGCAACTCAGCGACGATTATAGCCACTTCTATCCCCACTTCGCGCTGTTAGTCACAGGAGGACCCATCGAACACCCTCAGCCCAGCGGCTCACGCATTTCAGGCACAACAGCCTGAGCCCTCTTGAACAGCTCCTGCTACCGGTCATCCACGCTGTTCATCCACGCGGGCCAAACTACAGTAGAATCAGCACCCTAGTAGTGGCATCGCGCCGAGGCACCGCCTTACCGCACCACTTGCGACAGACGGCCATTGGCCCGGAGACGCCCGCACACATGTCCCATCAGAAGCCCCTCATTGCTCTCGCGACACCGCTTCTGTGGGTTCTGATCATGGCCTTGCCCGCCTGCGACGGCTCAGACAATCCAGGGGGCACCCGTTACGGCGGCCAGGGCGGTGCGGTACCCGTTATTGCTCAGCCGGTTGCGCGAACCGAGCTTCGAGAGACGCTCACTTCCGTAGGTACCGCTCGCGCACTGAAGAGTGTCGCTGTCTATGCCGAAACTTCAGGCCGTGTTACCGGCGTCAACATCGAGGCCGATAGCGTGGTCGATGAGCGCGACATTCTGTTACGGCTCGATGATCGTGACGAACTGCTAGCGGTAGAACTGGCCAGCGTGCAGCTAGCCGACGCTGAGCGTCTGGTCACTCGCTACACCACCGTCAACGCCCGCGACGCCAACATTCCCGAGAGCCAACTTGACGATGCCCGCGCCGCCGTCGACAGCGCGCGTATTGCGCTCGCACAAGCACAGGTCGCGCTGGATCGACGTCGTATCACCGCCCCCTTCGCGGGGCGCGTGGGTCTGACAGAGATCGACATTGGCGATCGTATCGACACCACTACTTTGGTCACCAGCATCGATGACCGCAGCACGTTGCTGATTAACTTCTCGGTGCCCGAGGTTTACGTCGAGCGTGTTGCGGTAGGCACACCCGTTAATGTGCGCCTCTGGGATGCGGCCGATGCGGGCGTCAACGGTGAAGTGGTGGCCGTCGATTCGCGCATTGATATCAACTCGCGATCATTTATCGCCCGCGCCGCGATCGACAACAGCGCCGATCGTTTCCGTCCGGGAATGGCTTTCGAAATCAGCGTCAGTGCCTCCCGCGGCGAATTCCTGTCCGTCCCTGACGTCGCCGTTCAATGGGGCGCTGACGGCGCTTACATCTGGATCGCCAGGGAGGGCCGCGCCGAGAGACGCGAGGTGCGGCTGGTGAAGCGCCTGACCGGCGCCATTTTGGTCGACGGTGATGTCAGCGAAGGCGAACTGGTGGTCACCGAAGGCATTCAGGCCGTCCGAGCCGGCGCAGCGCTGAATCTGCTGAGCGCGTCGGCGCTCGATGCAGGCAGCCCCACAGCACCCAACCCCGCTCGCGATGGCGAGTAACCCCTTTTCTACCGGCGGCCTGCCCGAACTGGGCGTCAGGCGCCCTTGGCTGATTTTCGTCATGAATCTCATGATCGCCATCGGCGGGCTTGCGGCGCTGTTGGCAATCGAGGTACGCGAGCTGCCCGACGTCGATCGGCCCATCGTCTCTGTACGCGCGTTTTTGCCGGGCGCCTCGCCGGAGACCATGGATTCTGAAGTCACCCGACTGCTCGAGGGCGCCGCGGCGCGGGTATCAGGTGTCCTAGAGATCAGTTCCGCGAGTGAAGAGAATAGCACTCGCATCTATATCGAGTTCCGCTCGGATATCGATGTCGATCAAGCCGCCTCGGACGTGCGCGAGGCCGTCAGCCGAATAGAACGGGATCTTCCGGACGCTGTGGAGCAGCTGTCCGTGTTCAAGGCGGACGAGCAGGCGGAAGAAATCATTCGGATTGCGGTGCAATCAACGGAGTATTCCGAAGAAGCACTGAATCAATTTATCGAGCAGGACATCGTGCCCCGGTTTATTTCGCTTCCCGGCGTGGCTGATGTGCCGCTATTCGGGTCCCGCCAGCGCGTGCTGCGAATCATTCTTGATCCCCTGCGGCTCACCAGCTATGGGCTTACCGTTGCCGACGTGACCGCGGTGCTCCGCGCCGCACCGCTGGACGTCCCTGCGGGTAGTTTTCGCGCGGGTGACCAGCAACTTCTGGTCCGCGCGGATGCCGCCGTGACAAAAGAGGACGATATCGGTTCGTTAATCATTCGCGACGATATCCGCATTAACAATGTCGCCAAAGTCACTTTCTCACCCGAGGACGCCACCGGCTTTGTCCGACTGAATGGTGAGCGGGTTGTCGGCATCGGCATCATTCGCCAGGCCGGCTCTAACACCATCGAGATCGCCGAGGGCGTGCGCGCCGCCGTTGCTGACATCAACGCCCGCATGCAAGATGTCAGCCTGCGTATCATCTCCGACGACTCCATTTTCATTCGCGGCTCCGTGCGCGAGGTCATCACCACGCTGATCATCTCCATTCTCGTGGTCATCAGCACCATCCGGCTGTTCACAGGCTCCATGAGACTCACGCTGATCCCCGCAGTAGCCATCCCCATCTCGTTACTGGGTACCCTCGCAGCCAGCTGGGTACTGGGTTTCTCGATCAACATTCTCACGCTACTGGCGCTGGTGCTCGCTGCCGGACTGATTGTCGATGACGCCATCGTGGTGCTCGAAAGCGTCCAGCGCCGCCGCTCTGAAGGCCAGGGAGCGAGTGCCGCCGCGGTCACCGGCACACGGCAAGTATTTTTTGCAGTCATCGCTACTACCGCCGTCTTGGTGGCGGTTTTTATTCCGATCGCATTTTTACCGGGTACCGCGGGTCGACTGTTTCAGGAATTCGGTTTGGTGCTCGCCGTTGCGGTGGCCATCTCCTCCTTTGTGGCCCTGAGTCTGGTGCCCGCGGCCATGGCACGACTGGCTACTGCACCGGTGAGAGAGCGTCGCGTCAGTGACTGGGGGAATCAACTGGCTGATCGTTATCATCGGTCTCTGCAGCGCACGCTCAATGCCCCATGGAAAGCCTTGATCTTTAGTCTGCTCGCCGCCGGCATCGCGGCGGGCCTTTACTGGCAACTCGATCAGGAATTGCTGCCTACGGAGGACCGCGGGTCAGTGAATATCTTTGCTCGAGGGCCAGATGGCGTGGGTTTAGAGTACGCCGAGCGTCAGGCTGACCGGATGGAAAATATTCTGGTGCCCCTCCTGAATCGCGGCGAGATCGAGTCACTGTATTCGGTGATTGGCCGATGGGACCCTAACATTGTCTTTATGGTTGCGCGGCTGACCGACTGGAGTGACCGGGATCGCAGTCAACAGGAAATTGCCGGTGAGTTAAAACCGCTGTTTGCTGATTTACCCGGTATGACGACGCGTATTTTTAGCGCAAACTCGCTCAATCTTCGCGGGGCTTCGAGCGGCGGCGTGTCGCTGGCACTCCTCGGGACGGACTACGACGAGATTTATGCCGCGGCGCGCGAATTTACCGACCAGATGCGCGAGCGCGTGACCACCGTGAGTCGACCCCGCATCAGCTATGACCCCTCGCAACCACAGCTGGCGGTACAGATTGATCGAGAGCGAGCCTCCGACCTCGACATCCCGCTCGAGGATATCGCGCAAACTCTGAGGGTGATGGTCGATGGTGCGCGAATCGTTGATCTCAACGCGGATGATCAAACCGTGCCTATTATTTTGCAGGCGGGATCTGACAAGATTCGTGATCCGGAAGATCTGGTGAACCTGTATGTCCGCTCTCGATCGGGCGCGCTGGTGCCACTATCGAGCGTGGTGCGCCTATCTGAAAAAGGCGTAGCGGGCCAACTCGATCGCCGCGAGCAGCGCCGCGCGATCGAGCTCGATGTGGAGATGAATCCAGGCGTTGCGATGCAAACGGTGGTCGATGATTTGTTCGCGCTCGCGGATGAGGTGTTGCCAGAAGGCATCACGCTCGTGACGCGGGGAGAAGCGGCCGCACTGGCTGAAACCAATCGAGAAACGATGATCACTTACGGCTTCGCGCTGCTGATCGTATTTTTGGTATTGGTAGCGCAGTTCGAGGGCATTACCTCCGCGCTGGTGATCATTACGATTGTGCCCTTTGGCCTGGCAGCCGCCATTTGCGCACTGTTTTTAACGGGGACGTCCCTCAATATTTATTCGCAAGTTGGGCTGGTAATGCTGATCGGGCTGATCGCCAAAAATGGCATTTTGCTGGTCGAGTTTGCCGATCAACTGCGCGACCAAGGGTATGGTGTTCGCGACGCCATTGAGGAAGCCGCACGGATTCGACTGCGGCCGATCGTCATGACACTGGTCTCCACCATTTTGGGTGCGCTGCCGCTGATCCTGGCTTCGGGACCGGGCGCCGAAGCCCGCTCGGCAGTGGGCTGGGTGGTCTTTGGAGGGATGGGTTTGGCGACCATCTTTACGCTTTACCTGACCCCCGTGGCCTATCTCGGCATTGCACGCTTCGCCAGCGCACGCTCAAGCGCTGCGGACACGCTGGAACAGGAGTTGCGCAGCGCCGATTCATCTTAGTGGGCACCTGCCTCTCGGACTACTGGGGGATCGATTCGGTATCGCTCGCATGGCATTAGTTTGCTTCGTGTTGTTGATCTGTAGTCAGGCCTTGTTCGCCTTCACCGGGGCAGCCCTGGGAACGTTTTCCATGATTATGCTGAACACGGTGGTCACCGGTATCGCGATCTTTGGCTTGCGCGGTCTGTATTTTGGGCTGCTGGAAGAGGGGCAGGTCCCCCTTGCCGTGACCGGCACTGCCGTCGGCTTGGTATCGGTCATGGGCTATACACCGGATGTTTACGTCGCCGCTGTCGCCGGCTATTTGATCGATCAAAGCCCGGGCTTGGCGGGATTTCAGCACCTGTTTATCGTGTTATTGGCTTTTTCGGTCGTCGGTGCGGCTGCCGCTTTGGGCTTCAATCGCCAACGGCTCGCCCCTCATGAGAGCAAGCCGTAAGCATCATTAAAGAAAAATGCCGTCATCAGTATCGCTGTCGCGGTAATGAATCGCCGGACCCAGTGTTGACTCACCAGCTTTACCACTAACACCGCGCCGTAACCACCAATGAGCGTTCCCAGGAGCACGGCGCTGCCCTCTCTCCACGCGATCAGGTCACCGACACTAAATAGCGCTATGGCGACCCATGCGATCACCGCCGATATCATGAGCTTGATGCCGTTCATCAAATGAATGTCGTGATACCCCGCCAGCGTGAGGTATCCCAGCAAAATAATGCCCAGCCCCGCGTTAAAAAATCCGCCATAAATACAGACAACTAGGAGCAGCAGCGAAATCCAGACGGTCCCCGCAGCGGACAACCTTGGGTGATCGGCAAATTGCCGCCGCAGTGCCTGCTGCAAACGCTCGCCGTAGACGAGCAAG
>Ga0255760_10001648_pt1 | contig 21200 bp, 19 predicted proteins | sample 071ome_25_FD_179960 | JGI IMG/M metagenome (GOLD analysis project Ga0255760, IMG submission 179960) | Coastal salt marsh microbial communities from the Groves Creek Marsh, Skidaway Island, Georgia - 071410BT metaG (version 2) | ecosystem: Environmental > Aquatic > Marine > Intertidal zone >... | reverse complement strand
CTTCGGATGCCACTGGAATTTCTGTTGCTAATCTCGCTTTCAAGTAGGCTACATCGGCTCTGGTATCTGAACCATATACCTCTCCAGTCGACTTCATCTCAGGACCAGGAGCAGGGTCTAATCCTTGTAACTTAATGAATGGGAATACTGGCGCCTTAACCGAGATGTGACCTGAAGTAGCTTGGGGTATTTCCTGTTCATTCAATTTAATTCCGAGGGTAATTCTAGCTGCAATTCTCGCCATTGGAACACCAGTAGCTTTGGCTACAAATGGAACTGTTCTGCTTGATCTTGGATTCACCTCTAAACAATACAAATCATCTCCTTGAATGGCGAATTGAATGTTGAAACAACCTTTAATTTTTAATCCTAAACCTATTTTTCTTGTTTGCTCTCTAACTCTTTGAAGCATTTCTTTGGTTATGTTTTGTGTTGGAATAAAACATGTTGAGTCTCCAGAATGGATTCCTGCTTCCTCTAAATGCTCCATGATTGCGCCAATTAGGACTTCTTCCCCATCTGCGGCTGCATCTACATCGAGTTCGGTAGCATGGCCGAGGTATTCGTCTACCAACAACGGCTTATCAGGGGCTAAGAAAGCCTCGGCAAGGTAAGCATTGAGTTGTTTTTCATTTGACAAAATCTCCATCCCTCTACCGCCAAGAACATAAGATGGTCTAATCAAAACAGGGAATCCAATTTGTTGTACAATGTTTCTCACATCATCTGGCGAGGTACCTGTTGAGCCTTGGGGCATTCTTATTCCGGTTCTTGACGCGAATTCTTCAAACCGTTCTCTATCGCTCGCCTCGTCAATTGCGTCACAGGTTGTTCCTAGGATTTGTAAATCTAAATTTAATTTAGGAAGCCTTTTCTCTAAAGGTAATGCGAGGTTGATTGCTGTTTGTCCACCAAATTGTAACAGTATTCCATGCGCCTGTTCGCGAAGAAGTACCTCGGTAACATATTCTAGAGTCAAGGGCTCAAAGTACAGTCTATCAGATGTGTCAAAATCCGTTGAGACTGTCTCAGGATTATTATTCATCAGCACTGCATCCATTCCCGCTTCTCTAATCGCTTTGACAGCATGAACGCAGCCATAATCAAATTCAATTCCCTGACCTATCCTTATCGGGCCAGACCCTATTACAACCTGACGTACTTTTTTTCTTGTTTCCAAATTTGGAAGATAATCGATACCAGAATGCCCATTAGGTTCGTAAGTTGAGTAGTAGTAAGGTGTTTTTGCGGCGAACTCAGCAGCACATGAATCTACCATTCTGAATATTGGATGTACTGAATTAACGTGTCTCGCCTTCATCACAGCCTGTTCGTTCTCTTCGTTACTTGCTGATTTTAGTTTGTCTGCCGGGAAGGAAAGCAATGCGTCTGCGATATGAGCGTCTGAGAATCCTAAACTCTTCCATTTTCTTAATTGTTCAGGAGAGAGAAGTTTTGGAAGACAACCAGCTTTTACAATCTCGGATTCTGTATTAGCGATTTTTTCGAAACCATACAAGAACCATCTGGTTATCCTAGTGATTTCATATACTCTCTCAATGCTCCAGCCTCTTCTAAATGCCTCAATTACGGCACCCATACGTCTGTCGGTAGCAATTCTCAACCAGTCGATTAGAGTTTCATCAGGTAGCTTCTGCAATGCTCTTTCAACCATACCTTCTCCTTCTGATTCGTCTGCTCTTGTTAGAGGTCTTGGGTAGTGCGAGCCCTGCTCTAATGAAGCCCAAGCTTTGAGGAATGCTTCTTCGAAACATCTTCCGATAGCCATGACTTCACCCGTAGATTTCATTGAGGTACCAAGGGTTCGATTTGCCGTCCTAAATTTGTCGAAAGGCCAACGTGGTATCTTAACAACACAATAGTCTAGAGTTGGCTCGAAAGCTGCTGTTGTTCCCTCGCCTGTAATCGGATTCGGCAATTCGTCCAGCGTATATCCTACTGCGATTTTAGCAGCCATACGTGCAATCGGATAGCCAGTAGCCTTGGACGCTAGAGCTGAGGACCTCGAAACTCGAGGATTAACTTCGATAACTCTAACTTCCCCGGTCGACTGATTTACAGCAAATTGAACATTACAGCCGCCTTTGATGTTGAGTTTTCTAATCAGTGAGAGAGACATGTCCCTTAATTCCATGTGATCTCGATCCGATAAAGACTGCACTGGAGCTACTACTGTAGATTCTCCAGTGTGAACACCCATTGGGTCAATATTTTCCATGGTACAGACAATTGTGGCGTTATCCGCAGTATCTCTCATGACTTCATATTCGTATTCTTGCCAACCAAGGATGCTCTCCTCTATCAGGACCTGCCCAATACGACTGTTTCTCAATCCAAGAGTTGCAATTTCAACCAGTTCACCAGTATTCCATGCTGTTCCTCCTCCTAAACCACCAAGTGTAAATGCGGGCCTTATCAAAATAGGCCAACTTCCAATGGTTTCGGCTGCGGCAAGAACTTCTTCCATTGAATTACAAGCTAATGCTTCGGATATTGGTAGACCTATTTCAAGACAAACCTGATTGAATAAATCTCTGTCCTCAGCTTTGTCAATTGCGTCTAAATCAGAGCCAATAAGTTCGACACCTAAATCGTCAAGAACGCCTGCGTGAGCCAGTTCACTTGCTATATTCAATGCGGTTTGGCCACCCATTCCGGCAAGTAAAGCATCTGGCTTTTCAACCTCTAGTATACGTTTGACGGTATCCGGTAGTAAAGGTTCGATGTAGACTTTATCTGCCATTTCAGGATCGTTTTGAATGGTCGCAGGATTTGAATTTACCAGTATTACCTTGTAACCATCCTCTCTCAATGCTTGAACTGCCTGTGAACCACTAAAGTCGAATTCAGCAGCTTGCCCAATCTTAATTGGACCTGATCCGAGAACCATGATTGTTTCAATATCATTTCTCCTCGGCATCACTTTCCACCTCCATAATGAGAATCTACCATTTCCCTAAATCTAGAAAACAGGGGATAGGCATCATGTGGGCCAGGTGCCGCTTCAGGATGGAATTGAACAGTAAAGACCGACTTATTTTCCAAATCTAATCCTTCGACTGTTCTGTCATTCGCATTCACAAACCTAACCTTTGGAGTTGCACCGTGTAAATTTGCACCTTTGGGGGAGCATGCACCGGATGGGTGAGCAGCCAACATACCAGCTTCGGGGTCTGCTACAGCAAAGCCGTGATTTTGACTAGTTATCCAAACTCTTCCAGATTCTAAATCCACACATGGCTGATTTGCCCCTCTGTGCCCATAGCGCATTTTGTAGGTCTGGAGTCCACTCGCCAGTCCTAGTAATTGGTGACCAAGACAGATTCCCATAACTGGAATATCAGCCTTGACGGCGGCTGCAAGCGTATTCATGGCGCTTTTTGCTTTACCTGGATGAGCAGGATCCCCTGGCCCATTTGAGCAGAATAAAGCAACTATATCATACGATTTTGCTTGCTCAAATGTAGTGCTTGGTGGGCACCAAACTACCTCAAAGTAGTTACAAAGGCTTCTCAAAATATTATACTTTATTCCACAATCGATTGCAGCGATTCTCGGTAGTGCTCTACCCAATTTGTCTGTAGACCCCTGATTGATAATTACAGGTTCATTAATCGAAACTTGGTCTACCAAGTCCTCTAATTCTGGCGATTGCATCTCCTTTAGGTGAGCGGCCATTTGTGACTCTTCCTCAACCGGACCAAACACGCACAATAAGCATCCGTATTCTCTGACTTTCTTGGTTATCGCACGGGTATCGATATTCTCAATTCCCGGAACTTTATGATAAGCTAGGAACTCATTGATGCTCGCAATAGAATCTCTGTGGTCAGGGTTTTTCATCGCCTGCCGAACTACAACCCCTCGTGGCCAAACTGCTGCAGATTCACTTGTTCCTTGATGTATACCATAATTGCCGATTAACGGATAGGTGAATGTCAATACTTGCCCAGCGAATGAGGGGTCTGTTAGCGATTCTTGATAACCTGTCATTCCGGTTGTGAAAACAAGTTCTCCTTGCCCCCATCCTTCCGCTCCAAATAATGAACCTGTGAACCTACTACCATCGGCAAGGAGTAAGATTCCGTCGCCTGATGCAGATTGAGGTATTTGGTCACCTCTTGCGATGCCATCTGTAGCGTCAACCAAACTAATTTTATCGCCAAGGGAGGTGTCGCCTTTCTGTGACCATACCCCTGACATTAATTTCGCTGATTCTATAGGGGTCATAATTATTGGCAAAGATGTCCAGCCGAGAAGAAATACCCCTCAAGCATGTTCTAAAGGGCAAAAGTTGCAAGGAGCGCTACTTGTAAGTATTAATTTACATGCTTGGAAATGGTCATAACTCATGAACTATCTTACCACTGTTAGTTCCTTCGATTACAAGCCGAGCGTTTTCGAAATTTTTCTCACTGCCTGAGTCACCAAACCAAGCCTCTAGGAAAAGAGCGAGAGCAGCAACTTCAGAGTGAGGTTGGTTTCCAACTGCGACATTGTGCTGACACAATTTGTAAACATCACCAGGCACTTTTGCACCTCCAACTACAACCATTAGAGGCTTATCCCTCCTTATCGTTGGAATTGCTTCTCTGTATGGTTGACCATACATAGTAAGGTGTATCGCTACACCGCCGTTTGCTACGTGTTGTTTAAGATGTGAAATCCCTTTCACGTGGCCCGTATCAAGAGAGCCCCCGAATCTATTAGAAACAGAATCCAAATTTTCAAAGAGTTCATCATCTGTATCCCCAGATAGTAAAAATCCGCTTGCTCCAAACGCCCTTGATACCAATGCGAGATGAGTTGTTATTCTCGGATCACGTCCCTTACGGTAACCAAGTCTCAGGACATCAAGTCGTTCGCTCATCATATCTCCGAGCAGGTTTTTGACTTCAACTCTCGGTTCCAATATCATCTTGGACCATGTCTAATTCTTCGATTGAAGAATCTGAGAAATCCAAGTCAGGATTATTTTCCATGAACACCTTGACCCATCTTAGTAGCCATGCATCGATCAGCATCTTTGCTGCGACTAAAATTGTAATACACAGCACTGCTAATCTGACAGTTTTCCAAACAGCATCTCCTGCATCGATGTCGTTCATCAAAAGGCCTCTTACCAGAGGTTCAAATGTATACAAAAATGCCATTACAAACATTATTCCGTGAGCCAAACCAGGGAAGAGCTGTCCAAGTTCTCTACTTATGTTTTCAAATAATGAACCAAGGAATATCAATGCTGGAGCTATAATTGTAATAGCAAGAAAATCAGGTCCGAAAAATATCGACTCGAATGAAGGTTCATTTTCCACCTGTAAAACCGCTAACCACCAGAACACTGCATATCCTGCTAAAATTCCACCAACGCTTTTTGCTTTAGTGTGAATCATTTTTGATATTGCGACTCTAGAAGGTGGCTTCAGTCTAACGATAATTCGCTCCGCCAGTTCTAGTGACTCTTCAGAAGGTGCATCTAAAGGGCCATCTAAATTTCCACCTACGGAGTCAATATCCGTCGGTAAATCCTCAGACATGGCGATACCTGACACCCCACATGTCATAAAACCTCTCGCAGACACGGGGTTCAACATGGCAGTCTTTGAGGGCCGGGAATTTCGCCGGCCTCAAATAATGGGGATAATCAATGCCACACCTGATTCTTTCTATTCAGATTCTAGAAATGGAAGTATCGAATTGGCAAGGAGTATGGCAGAAAACGGTGTTGATTGGATAGATATTGGTGGAGAATCCACTCGTCCAGGTGCCGAAACAATATCTATAGAAACGGAGATTGAAAGAGTATCTGGACTTGTTAAAGAAGTTGCAAAATTTGCAAAGGTTTCGATAGACACTAGAAATCATCAGGTTGCAAGAATTGCACTTGACAACGGCGCGACAATGGTAAATGATGTTAGCGGATTGAGAGATGAAGATATGTTCAATCTAGTTATTGAAAAACAATGTTATGTTTGTATAATGCATATGAATGGTGAGCCTGGAAATATGCAAGATGATCCTCAATATACCGATGTGTGTTCGGAAGTTTTTGGCTATTTGATTGACAAAGCGAAGCAATTGGAGGAAAAAGGATTACCGAGGGAGAAAATCTATCTCGACCCGGGGATTGGTTTTGGGAAAAAATTACAACACAACTTAGATTTGTTAAAATTTAGTTACAAATTACGTCCATATAACATATTGTGGGGAGTTTCAAGAAAATCAATGATTGGCCAGATATGTTCACAGGAGAGTACTAATGGAAGATTATCTGGAACTCTTGGAGTTGCAAGTAAAGCGTTTGAGAAGGGGATTGAAATAGTCAGGGTTCACGATGTTAGGGAACACAAGGATTTGTTCGATGTCCTTGAAAGGTTGGTGGATTGAATGTTCCTTATTTTTGGTTCAGACAATATCGCTATTCAATTAGCAAAATGGATTGGAACCACTTCTAGAGTTAGGTTGATTGGTTTAGCCGAGCAACTTGTCGGGATTCCAAATGTGGAGATTGTTACATTACCGACAGAAATGGAACTTAATGAAATGCCATTGCCCGAAGTATCGCCTACAGCTGTGGTGATTCTAGATGAGATTATCTGTGATGATAATCCCACAGAAGAACTACTCAAATTATGGCCTAGTACACCTATTTTATCAACAATTGAAATGGAAAACTCAGAATTGATATCAGTTGATGACTTAATGATAAAACTGCTAAAGGATAGGTTGAAAAATATTGATAGAAAACATGGAGCATCAGATGTAATCCGGCGCCTAAAATCGGAGCCTGACGCAAGAGTTCTGATCGTTTGTCATGATAATCCAGACCCCGATTCCCTTGCTAGCGCTCTTGCGATTGAACATATTTGTAAGCAAATTGGGCAAACAGTCACCATCGCACATGGAGGAATGATTGAGCACCAACAAAATATAGGAATGGTACGACAGACCAAAATAGAACTCAGAAGGATTATTCTTGATTGGGAAGTAGAAGATTTGCTGAAAGAATCCGACATTACAGTATGTGTAGATTTCAATAAATCAGGTGCCAACAATATACTTCCAAAGGGATATGTTCCAACCATAATTGTAGACCATCATTTGTCCGAAGAGAGGCCTCCTGGAGAGATAGTTCTAGTACGCCCTGAATTTGCAGCGACATCGTCTCTTGTAGCTACCATCGTAATGAATTCTGGATATGAAATCGATGAAATTGTTGCGACCTCTTTAGCGTTTGGAATTAGAACCGACACTCTCGGATTTACCAGATCATTCAATGAAGTTGACATGACTGCCCTATCATGGTTAAACAATTATGTTGATTGGAATTTGTTAAGGTCCTTTGAGGCTCCGCCTCGTTCAAAAGAAGTGCTCGATATCTTCAAGCACGCATTACAAGATATGAATCAAGTTGGAGAATTATTACTTGCACCAATACATAACCTAGCAAATAGAGATGCTCTTTCACAAGTAGCTGACTTTCTACTTCCGACCGAAGGAGTTTCAGTTGTAGTTTGTTATGGCACACGTAGAAATAAAGTAATAATTTCTGCCCGTTCAAAAAATGATGGGATTAACATTGGACAACTTTTAGAAAAGTCGTTCAATGAAGGGACTGCTGGCGGTCATGCGGTAATGGCTGGTGGACAGATACCTTTCGATGATATAGAAGCTGATTCGGAAATAGATGCTATGGAAAAAATTTCTGCTAAATTAGAAAATATATTTGGAGGTATTTGATTGGCTGCACCGATTGTTGATGTCGACGAAAACCTTCGATTGTTAGGTACGGCACACGTCGCAACATCTTCTGTTGAAGCGGTAATCGAAAACATCGAAAATTGGAAGCCGGAAATTGTAGCAGTTGAATTGTGCGAAAGTAGATACAAGGCTTTAACCTCAGATAGGAGATTAGACAAAGAAGGCTTGCTCAAAGTAATCAAAGAAGGTAAAGCCCCAATGGTTCTTTTACAATCTTTACTTTCTGCGGAGCAACGCAAACTTGGCTTGGATGAAGGACAACAACCAGGAGCCGAATTGCTCGCTGCAGTTAAGGCCGCAGAAGAAGCAGGATTAGAGGTTGAATTAGTAGATAGAGATATCCAGACTACACTTCGAAGAGCATGGAAGAACATGCGAATTAAAGAAAAATTTGGATTGTTCTGGGCTCTTCTGTCCGATGAAGAACCTGATGAGGAACTATCATTGAATGAAATGTTAGAGGATAAGGACCTCCTTTCTTCGTTGATGGAAGAATTGAGGGATGTATCGCCAGGAGCGGGCAGAGCCCTTATTGATGAAAGAGACGAGTTTATTGCTAGAAAAATTTCCAATGTTAGGGGCAAAGGAAAGGTTCTCGCTGTTCTAGGAGCAGGTCATCTTGAAGGAGTTTCAAAATTGCTAAACTCCAAACTGGAGGATAGTAAGGAGAGAATTTCAACACTATCTGAAATACCTAAAGGTGGTAAAATGGTCAAAACTGTTTCTTATGCCATACCCCTTTTACTAGTTGGTTTACTTGGATGGTTTGCGTATAATGGAGACATATCCTCAATTAAAGAAAATGGAATCTATTGGCTCCTTGGTAATTTTATCGGAGCAGCCGTAATGTGCGCTATTGCAGGAGGGCATCCAATCGCAATCTTAGTAGCTGCAATCGCATCTCCAATCACATCATTGAATCCTGCTTTAGCAGCTGGATGGTTTGCAGGTTATGCCCAAATGAAGATTAAAGAACCAACTGGTGAAGACCTTGCTGAGTTTTTAAAATTAGATTCTGCAAGTGTTTTCTGGTCTAATAGGGCAGGGAGAGTACTTCTGGTTACTGCGTTAACAAACCTAGGATCAATGCTCGGCGCATACATATCCGTCGCATTGATTGCAACTGGGCTTTAATCAGAATTGAATCTGTACAGATTCTCTCTGAACGGGGTCTGTGACTTCGAATAGGTCTTTCCTTACACATCCCTTCATACCTGCAACAATAGTAGTTGGAATCATTTGAATTCCAGAGTTGTAGTTTGTTGCAGAAGAATTGTAGAACTCTCTGCGGTCTGAAACACTGTTTTCCAAGGCGACAAGTTCTTTCTGAAGATTAACGAACGAAGTATCTGCTTTCAATTCTGGATATTGTTCTGCGACCATATTTATTCGTGGCAATAAACCTGCCAATGTACCTTCAGCAGCACCAACAGCCTTCACGTCACCAGAGGAAAGCGCACCTGCAGCCGCTTGCCTTGCTACTGCGAATTGTTCAAAGATTTCTCTCTCGTGTTCTGCATAACCCTTGACTATGTTTACTAGGTTTGGTATCATGTCATACCGTTGTTTTAGTAAAACATCGATATCAGCCCATGATTTATTTACGTTCTCTTCTAATCTAACCAATCTATTCCATGTACTGATAAACCAAATTAATACAATTAGGGTTACGACTGCTGCGATTGCCCCCACTACGATTACGGTGCTCATGGTGTGAGGGAATCGAATTTTGTTATTCAAGTTATCTTTTTTTTAAGTTTAGTAACTACTCTTATCAAAAATCCCATCGGTTAAGACATATATCCGGATTAAACGGGTTTACGATATTCTCAGAGGGTGTTAATCTTGTGGATACACAATTAGAATTTCGTGTTCAACTGTAATTCTGTCCTGTCCTTCATCATAATCAACAGCCAAATTGTGAGTCAGTCCTGCTCCGAAGTAAATGGTATCCCAAGAAACAGACTCACCTTCTCCCACATTTCCTTTTTGGCTTTGACAGGTAACATCCAGTTCATCTATAATTTTCCAAGTGAAATCAACCGACTGACCACCTCCTAATTCCGAGAGTGTTCTGTAGTTATGAATTTTTGAATCTATTTTAACATGTGATGGCAATACTCCCTCATTTCTTGGTTTTGAAACAATTTCAAATGGCATGGGGGAACTGACATTTTCTTCTAACCAATACATCCTAATGTCGACTATCACGCTAATGTAAGTAGATTTCCGATTTTGTTTTTCATCCTCAACATAGAATTCTAAGGTGTGGATCCCGTGTTCGCTAATGTGTAGTTCAACAGAATTACTTTCTGTGGGAGAGATTTGAATTGGTTCGAACAAATCGTTACCGATTATACCGAGATATTGGATATTATTTCCAGAAATAATATTTGTGAAATTAAACACAAATTTCGCGGCTACAGTGGATGCTAACGAGCCGTCAACGTAGTTTGAAACAATTGTACTATTCAATGATGAAGTGGATATTTCGAAGTCGATTGATTCTGAATTATTATCCTGGTTTAAGCATCCACTAAGTGATGATGTAAGTAAAACCAATATCGTCAACAATATTTGTTTATTCAAAGGCTTCACCATGTAGTTGTTGATTAATTTCATAGGGATTCAATAACCATAGCAATACCCTGTCCGCCACCGATACAAGCGGTAGCAACACCATATTTTCCTCCACAGCGTTTTAGTTCGTGTGCGAGCGTCAAAACCAATCGGGTTCCGGTTGCTGCAAGCGGGTGACCAAGGCCAACTGCTCCACCGTTCACGTTTACTTTCTCTACATTGAGACCGAGGTCCTTAACACAAGCAACCGCTTGTCCTGCGAATGCTTCATTAATTTCCCATCTATCAATGTCCTCGATTGTTAATCCTGCTTTTTCTAGTGCTAATTTGCTACTTGGTACAGGCCCATATGCCATAATTGCTGGCTCTAAGCCTACTATGCCCCAAGATACTATGCGAGCGAGTGGCTCGTCCCCATCAGATTTTGCTTGAGCCGCTGACTTGATCACAACTGCAGCAGCTCCATCAACGACCCCAGACGCATTACCTGCGGTAACCAAGCTCTCCGGCCCAAATGCGGTTCTCAATTCAGCAAGTGATTCAGGAGTACTCCCCTTTACAACATGGTCTTCATCCTTGTATGTAATTTCGTTGACGGAAACAATTTCCTGTTCCCATATGCCATTTTCTATAGAATTTGAAGTCCTAGAGTGAGATAGTGCCGCGAACTCATCGGTTTCTTGTCTTGTTACACCTTTACGCTTACAAATCTCGTCACTTGTTTGTGCCATGAATGAGCCACAGAATCCATCCAATAGATTCGTGAAAAGATAATCTTCCATGTCCTTTTCTAACTCTGCACCCGCTTTGGGAGGTCTTGCAAGTTTGTAGGTATCCCTCATCCCACGAAGTACGTGAGGTGCTTGTGACAAATTCTCCATCCCACCAGCGACTACGGTATTAGCTTCTCCTAACATTATCATCTGGGCTCCGGTAACTATGGATTGAACACCACTACCACAAATTCTAGATAATGTTAGCATTGGAACCTCTTGAGGAATTCCTGCACCTAAGCCAGCATGTCTTGCACCAAAGATTGCTTGATCGCAAGTCTGCAACGCATATCCCATAACAACATGGTCGACATTCTCTGGCGCCGTATTTGCTTTCTCAAGCGCTCCTTTTATTGCAATTTCACCGAGCTTAATCGCGCTAACATCTTTCAACAATCCACCAGGATTTCCGTCTCCACGCTTTCCACCTTGCCACTCACAAAATGGTGTTCTTGCACCGTTTACTATTACGACATCTTCTGCCATAAATCACCCGAAAAGTTCCCGACTAATCATATTCACGCTAAGCCAAGAAGAGCTATTCCCCCAAGCATAAGTAAAATTGGTGGCATTAGCATCTCTAATCCAGACCTTGAATTACCAACATTGGATAATTCTGTTCCCCTGTGCATGTTAACCTTGACACCTGGAGCATCTTCATTGCCCCAAACTTCGATAATGCTATTTCCTAATGTTCCATCTAATCCTTCTGCTGCAATTTGTTCTGAAGGTCTTGGTTTTGTTTCTCCTAGTACGTAGACAGGATTTCCAAGTTTAAGTCCATAGAGTGTCCATCGGTGTTTCTTGACCTTTGCTCCACCAAGAAGACCTGCTACGGCAGAAGCCATCAGCTGCTTTCCGAGAGTTTGAGCAAATGCTCCATCCCAGCGCTTGAGATATTGGCCGTAATCAGCTCTCTTGAATGATTGGCCGTTGACTCTCATTCCACCAGTTCCATCGTGCAAAATAAACGGACATCCGCCCGCATCTGAGCGAATGGTAACCCAATTACATTCTTCTCTCGTACCGTTATCAGTTTTCACTGTTCGGCACTGATATTGCTCATATTCCCATCTGTAACCAACCATGTTGTGCATAACCATGTTTTGATTTCCATCTACTACAACTGTCAAACAACCGTCTGGGACGGGTCTTACCTGACCAACTAATTCGGGATATCCTACTGGCGCAGACCTTACCAATGAGGTAGGTGTATCCAACATCTGGCTGAGCATCTTTGACCTAAAATATCCAACAATAGAGAGTATCAATCCTATTGCAATTAAGATAATCGCTGGAAACATCGTCTTTTCATCTGACTCTGAATTAATTCCATTCGCAGCGATTAGTGCGAAGATTACAGAAAGTGTTGCGAAGATCGTAAATGAAGTCATTGTTGCGGGTCTAGGAGTTCCAACTTTGGTTGGATGCTCAGGGATTGCGCTTCCATCTCCGTGTGGCCCGTATCTGTCATCATTATTCCAAGTAGAAGGGCCAGGTGCAGGCAAAATCCAATCATTGGGGTCATTTGTTGGAACATAGGTAGTTTGTTGCATGAGCCAATTATCTACGGTTAGTCCACTTGCTTCAGCCTTTGCTTCTAATTCAGCGGGGTCGATTGCGCTATCTCTGACCTTCTTCAACTGACCCTCGATGGAGCCTGGCGAAGAAAATGCCATTACAAGACATCCTATTGATGAAGCCATCAATACAACAGCACCATTACCACCAATGACCCCAATTAATCCAACAATTGTCAAAATTAATCCAATCGCCCAAACAATCCACGAAATCCAGTGATATGGTAAAGTAAACTTGAAACTGCCTCCATCCAAGTCAATATCTTTGATGTCCATGGGTTAGCGCAGATATTTAACAATATGAACATTGGGTCAAGATTGGCTTGTAGGCTTATGGTCCCAAATAGCCCATACGCCCGTGGCTGTAGCAATTACTCTACCAGAATCGGTTTTTATTTCTCCGAATAAGTGCGCTACATGTTTACCTCTTTTCTTCAGAATCCCCTCGGCAATAATTTTTTCATTCGGTCTTGCTGCATTTATGAATGAAACGTTTAATTGGGTCGTAGCACACCATTCTTCTTTTTTCAACGTGCACACTAAACTTCCTCCGAGTGCCATGTCAAGCATCAATGTGTAGAGTCCACCGTGAGCCACTCCCGCTTTGTTACAGTGTCGTGATTCTACATCAAGTGAAAATGATGCTTTGCCAGACCCCCAATCTCCCCTTTGGATTCCTAGTTCAACCGCCATGTCAGTCATGTGGTCTGGCTCAGATAAATCAGACATCAAATCACTCCTACTACCTTTACAAGGATTCTTTTTCTACGTTGACCATCAAATTCAGCATAATGGATCTGCTCCCAATTACCGAGATGCAACTTGCCATTTCTAACCGGCATGGTTACTTGTTGTCCAAGCAATTGCCTCTTGAGATGTGCATCACCATTATCTTCACCAGTGTTATGATGATGATATTCTTCTCCGTCTTTTCCATCTGAACCATAGAATGGTGCTAATTTTTCTAACCAATTCATAATGTCATGGTGTAAACCATATTCAAGGTCATTTACATAGCATGAAGCCGTAATGTGCATTGGGTTAACAAGTACAAGCCCATCTTTAATCCCACTTTCAGAGACTACTTTTTGGACATCTCTAGTTATGCAAATAATTTGATACCTTTCTTTGGTTTCAAGCCACAACTCTTCGACATAAGTCGCAGCTTGACCAGTAATCAATTCACCCATGTTTGACCATCAACCAAATAGTGATGATTGATCCAAACCGTTGTTGGAAATCATTAGTGGAATTGCGATTATTAAACCACAAATACCGTTACAAACTATCACCGCAATGGCTCCAATCCCTGCAAATGCCCCCATTGAGTCTTCCATAAGCTGAGCTTCTTCCTCAGATAGTCCTTCTTCCTCTGCAAAATCTTGGATTGCACCGCTTAACATTACCATCGAAATCACTCCGATGATTGCGCTGGCGACAACGCAGATCAATGCGAGATGCACACCTCTTTTCTGGAAGTTTGTCATCATAACTCCCCCAGCAATCAGTCCACCATTAATTCCTAAATTTGCGACAGAAAGTAATGCCCATAATGCTCCTAGTTCAAGTGAACTTGGGATGTTTATTAATTCTCCAAGCACGCCAAGTACACCGGCGATTATCACAAGTATACCAACAACTTTTGCTGCTGAAGATGGTTGCTGTATTACAATGACATTTTGTGGCATCCCCGTATTTGGGTCAATCATTACTTGTTGTGGCTGGCCGTACATCATCGGTTGGTTATTTGGGGCAGGTTGCATAGGTGAAGGTGAGTTATGGTAGTGAATGAAGGTTACGCAGAATAATCAATCTCAAGAAGGAAGTCCTCATGGGCGTTTCATGGCCGATGTTCTCTTAGTCTACAAGAAGAACTTCGAAGAGGTACATGATGAATCACTGAACCTCCTAAAACAGGCACTAAATGAAAGGTCAGATACCATTAGGGTAGAAATCAGGGCTCGGGAAAAGGTTCGCAGAGCGGATTTCATTGGACGCGATTTGGTAATTGTTTTAGGGGGAGATGGAACATTAACTTCTATTTCACATAATATAGATTCCAATACTCCAGTCATGGGAGTCAACTCCCACCCAAGAACAAATGACATTGAGGGTTCACTTGGGTTCTATATGGATAGTTCTATAGAAACATTTCCAGATGATATAGACCTTGCATTATCTGGTGCTGCAATAGTAAATAGACTTCCTAGACTACAAGCAATTATTGAGACTACGAGCGGGAATAAAATCAAAACTGACCCTGCATTGAATGATTTACTGATAGCAAATACCCATCAGTATGCACCCTCCAAGTATCATCTTAGACGCGGTGGAATAGAAACCTTACAACAGTCAAGTGGATTGGTATTCTCAACTTGGTTGGGCCAAGGGGCATGGTTTAATCAAATCGCAAGGAAATCAAACCTAGGAAGTAACGGTGGTTCTGGCGACCACTATCTCGTGATAGCAAGAGAAATTGATAGTGAAATTTCAGATGAAAGGTATTGTGACTGGACCAATACTCCAACGGTGATTACAAGCGATATGCACAGAGGATATGTCGTTCCAGATGGATGGGATGAATATCAATTCAACCGAGGAGCAACAATTACTGTAGACCTGTCAGGTCCTGTACTAAATCTCCTTACCTTTAGAAATACAATGCAAGAAAAATTTGAGGCCCTAAAATGAATCTAAAAGAACATATTCGGGGAATTCCTGATTTTCCAATTCCAGGAATCCTTTTTTATGATATTTCCACCTTAATCGGCAATCCTCAAGCCCGGACTTATGCATTAGATGAACTAGAAAAATAGTTTCTGAATGGAAACCTGATATATTTGCTGGAATTGAAAGCAGAGGTTTTCTAATTAGCGCCGCACTTTCTGACCGAATGGATATTCGATAAAGTATTTTGAACATTAAAGTTGTAAAATGTTAACTGCAAATGCAGATTTCGCAACAACTGGGTCTTAGGACCCGGTTGTTGCCTCTTTTCTTTTTCATTAGGGAATAGTTCATTTGTTATCCCAATATCGGAATCACATGTCCGATGTGAGATATGAAATCCTCAGACAAAGCGTTGTTGACGCACCAGTTGTGCTAAGAGGAGAATATCCATATTTCATCCATCCATTAACCGACGGCGTTCCAAGCCAAACAGCAGAGTTATTAGCGGCTGCCCGTGATTTGATTTATGACAGAATTGATTGGGATAAAGTTGACATTATTCTGGGTATAGAGGCTATGGGCATACCTCTCGCTGCAGCCCTATGCCTCAAATCAGGCAAACCACTTGTTATCGGTAGGAAGCGAGAGTATGGACTACCCGGAGAAACAGCTATTGACCAATCTACAGGATATTCTAAGGGCGAAATATACCTCAACGACATAAGAGAAGGAGATGGAGTTTTTATCGTAGACGATGTTGTTTCAACAGGTGGTACGCTATTACCAATTCTACAAGCGATTGATCGAATTGGAGCAAAAGTTATTGATTGCTGGATTGTCTTCGAAAAGGGAGAAGGGATGAATTTCGTAAGAAGTCAAGGTGACTGGCCACTAAATAGTTTAGTGAAAATTAAAATGGATGGCGTAAAAGTAGTTGTCGTTGATTGAGGGGTGTATTTATGGTGAATTTTGGCTTTGCAATTGATAATAGAAAATGCATTGGTTGCCATGCGTGTACAGTCGCATGCAAATCAGAACACGATATTCCGGTGGGAGTAAACAGAACACACGTGAAGTATATCGAAACCGGAGAATATCCTAATTCCAACCGTGAGTTCAGTGTTCATAGATGCAATCATTGTGAAGATGCCCCCTGTACTACAATTTGCCCAACAACTGCCCTGTTTACCAGAGACGATGGGATTGTAGATTTCGACGACGAAAGATGCATAGGATGTAAATCATGCATGCAAGCATGCCCGTATGATGCATTATACATCAATCCAGATTCCGGTACCGCCGCAAAGTGTAACTATTGCGCCCACAGAATAGAAAACTCTTACGAACCAGCATGCGTAATCGTCTGTCCCGTAGAAGCAATAGTAAGCGGAGATTTAGATGATAAAAATTCAAACTTGTCCGTTTTGATTGCGGAGAATGAAACGAAAGTTAGGAAACCAGAATCTGGGACGATTCCAAACGTGTTCTACTTGGACACATCTGACGAAATGTTAGACCCATTTGCTACAGAAAGAACCGCTGAAGGGATGTTCAACCAACAATCAGCAGGTGTAGGCCACTTTGCCAAATACGCTCAAGATAGATTGGGCGCTGCTGACCAAAATTCTATGTTGGTACAACTAGCACTCGAAATGAAGGCTAAAGATGCAAACCCGAGAGACCAAGCGATTATTCGTGACGTTGCTGCGAGATTAGCTGACAATTCACCGAATGCAAAGAGAGCCTATGACTCACCTTCAAAGGGTATTCTTTGGGGATGGGAAGTTAGTGCATATATCTGGACCAAGGGTATAGCCGCGGGAACATACATGGTTGCAATGATTATGTGGCTAAGTGGCAACCTTCCAGAAATGGATGATTTGTGGATTCCAGTAACTGGAGTAGGATTAGTATTCATGGCAATCACAGGACTGCTTCTAATCAAAGATCTAGACAGGCCAGAAAGATTCCTATATGTTATGTTAAGGCCAAATTGGAATTCTTGGCTAGTCAAGGGAGCCTACATATTAGCAGCATATGGAGCAATACTATCGTTGACTCTTGCGGTTGTCGTGCTAGATTTGAATGAAATTTACCTTCAATATCTTGCTTATGCTGGAATTCCTATTGCCGCGCTTACCGGAGTCTACACTGCGTGGCTACTCCAACAAGCTAAGGCAAGGTCGTGGTCAAAAGATAATCTATTACCACTAAAATTCTTGATTGAAACGATGCTGATTGGGGCTGCTACCTTGGCCATAATCATTGGAGGCATTCTTCCTATAGTTTTGGGAGCCATAGCACTCATTGTAATACTCATACATGGTCATCATGTAATCGAAAAACCACAGGTGGAACCATTGTTGTGAGGGAATATCATGTCTAGAACATTCATAGAAAATATCGCACAAAAATTGAGAATTATCCCTAACATTGACAAAAAACCTCACAAGGGATCGAGCCAGAAATTAAGGAAGTATCCTAACTTCGAAGATTGGGATAACCACACTGAGTTAGATGCTCAAGCATGGCCAAAACAAATCGAGAAAAACTATTCTTTAGTACCAACAACCTGTTTCAATTGTGAATCAGCTTGTGGATTGTTAGCATATGTGGATAAGGATTCGGGTGAAGTAACAAAATTCGAAGGAAATCCACTCCATCCCGGAAGCAGAGGACGAAATTGTGCAAAGGGCCCTGCAACAATTAACCAAATCAAAGATACCGAGAGAATTCTATATCCATTGAAAAGGGTTGGAAAAAGAGGAGAAGGTGGATGGGAAAGAGTTTCTTGGGATGAAGTCTTAGATGATATTGCATCTAAAATTAGAGCATCACTTCAGACCGGTGCAAGAGACAAAGTCGTCTATCACGTTGGAAGACCTGGTCACGAGGGATACACAAACCGTGTGCTGAAGGCATGGGGCGTAGATGGTCATAATTCACATACCAATATTTGTAGTGCAGGAGCCAGAACTGGCTATGCGATTTGGCATCATCACGATAGGCCAAGCCCAGACCACAGCAATGCAAAGGTAATCCTTCTCTGCTCATCGCATTTAGAAACTGGACATTACTTCAACCCGCATGCTCAAAGAATACTTGAAGGGATGATGGACGGAGCTAAATTAATTGTTGTTGATCCAAGATTATCAAATACCGCATCTATGGCAGACCACTGGATCCCAACATGGCCAGGAAGCGAAACAGCGTTGTTCCTATGCTGGGCAAAAATGATTTTGGATGAAGGCCTCTATGATAGAGAATTCATGGAAAGCCAAGTTAATTGGGAACAATATTTGGAAGAAGTGCATCCTACGGAAAACAAATCGTTTGAAAAATTCATTGATTTGATCAAAGAGGAATATGCAATGTATACCCCTGAATACGCATCACAAGAGTGTCGAATTCCTGTAGAACAAGTGATTGAAACTGGAAAGATTGTAGCAAATGCAGGAAGTAAATTATCATCCCACGTTTGGAGAGCCGCCTCAATTGGTAATCTCGGAGGGTGGCAAGTAAGTCGGTCTTTACATTTCCTCAATGTCTTAACAGGCTCAGTGGGAACAGAGGGCGGAACGGCTCCAAACTCTTGGTCAAAGTTCAAACCAGAACTTCCGAATGAGCCACCAGCGCCAGACGGATGGAATGAACTGCATTTCCCACCTGAGTATACTCTTGCACATTTTGAAATGAGTCATATTCTCCCTCATCTAGTAAAAGAAGGAAGGGGAACAATGGACGTTTACTTTACGAGAGTTTTCAATCCAGTGTGGACCTATCCTGATGGTTTTTCTTGGATTGAAATGCTTCAGAATGAAGATGCTGTTGGTTGCCATATCGCTATGACACCTACGTGGAATGAGACCGCTTTCTTTGCGGATTATGTTATACCTATGGGGCACTCTAGCGAAAGGCACGACATCAATTCATATGCAACCTCTTCAGGCAAGTGGGTAGCATTTAGGCAACCTGTGCTTCGAGAATTCCAAAGAAGGCAGGGCAATGAAGTAGAATTCACTCACGAGGTAAACCCTGGTGAAGTCTGGGAAGAAGATGAGTTCTGGAATGAATTAAGCCTTAGAATAGACCCAGATGGTAGCATGGGTATCAAGAAATACTTCATGTCACCATATAGAGAAGGAGATACAATGAATCTTGATGATTATTATCAGTACATCTTTGAAAGGGTTCCAGGACTTACTAAAAAATCAAAGGAAGAGGAACTTTCTGAATTAGAATACATGAGAAAACATGGTGCTTTCTTAATCGAAGAAAGTACTTACAAAAAATACGAACAAGAAGGCTGGCCAACCCCTTCTGGAAAACAAGAATTCTATTCGCCAACCATGATTGAATTTGGCTATCCAGAGCACGCAATTCCACATTACAAAATTAAATCTCACGTACACCCTGAAAATTTGGAGGGAGAGAATGAATTCTGTCTTCTACCCAACTTCAGACTACCGATGCACATACATTCAAGATCGGCAAATGCCAAGTGGTTAGTGGAGATAGCTCATAGGAACCCGATTTGGTTGCATCCAAATGACGCAGAGAAATTGGGAGTTACAGAAGGAGGATTAATCAAGATCGAGACTGAAATAGGCTGGTTCATTGACAAAGTATGGGTTACTGAGGCAATTAAACCAGGTATAGTTGGTTGCTCACACCACATTGGACGCTGGAGAAGGAAACAAGATGCAGGTAACAGAATGATGACAAATACTGTCTCAATTGAAGACAGAGGTGACGGTAAGTGGAGGATGAGAACCGTAGAGGGAATTACTCCATTCAGTTCAGAAGATCCAGACACGAACAGATTGTTTTGGCGAGACGGTGGGGTTCATCAAAATATAACTCACGCTGTACAACCAGATCCCATCAGTGGCGCTCATTGCTGGCTACAAAAGGTGAAACTATCCCTTCCAAAAGATGGAGAAGAATACGGCGATGTCGAGGTAGATACCAATAAATCACATGAATATTACAAAAAGTGGAATTCATGGGCAAAAGAAAAGGAAACCCATCCAAGAGGGGAAAGAAGACCTTTGTGGATGAAGAGACCGCTTTCTCCAGATAAGAAACATTGGTATGTTGATGAAAACTAAAACGGTGTAAAAAGTAAACTTTAATGAAAATAAAAAAAAAGTGGAAACGGGGGACCGAAGTCCCCCGCTTCCGGGTTTTCTTAGGAGGTGATCCATCTGCAGGTTCCCCTACAGATACCTTGTTACGACTTAACCCTCCTTGTCGAAGGCAGGCTCGAATACGCCATTTAAACGCAGCCTCACCCACCCCCAACTAAGATGGTTTGACGGGCGGTGTGTGCAAGGAGCAGGGGCATATTCACCGTGCTATATTGAAACACGATTACTACGGAATCCAGCTTCACGAGGGCGAGTTACAGCCCTCGATCCGAACTATGAACAGGTTTCGGGGTAGCGTCACCTCTCGGTGTAGCCTCCCATTGTCCTGTCCTTTGTAGCGCGCGTGTAGCCCAAGACATTCGGGGCATACTGACCTGTCGTTGCCCGCGCCTTCCTCTGGTTTCACACCAGCGGTCTCTCTATGGTGCGCCGCATGCGGACATGCGGGTGGCAAATAGAGATGCGGGTCTCGTTCGTTATCTGACTTAACAGAACGCTTTACAGTACGAACTGACGACGGCCATGCACCACCTCTCTGATAATCCGATAAGCTCATTACGCTGATCTTCATCTAACAGTCGGCCTTGGTGAGTTTTCCGGCGTTGAATCCAATTAAACCGCACGCTCCTCCCGTTGCAGTGCTCCCCCGCCAATTCCTTTAAGTT
>Ga0255760_10001646_pt1 | contig 21242 bp, 25 predicted proteins | sample 071ome_25_FD_179960 | JGI IMG/M metagenome (GOLD analysis project Ga0255760, IMG submission 179960) | Coastal salt marsh microbial communities from the Groves Creek Marsh, Skidaway Island, Georgia - 071410BT metaG (version 2) | ecosystem: Environmental > Aquatic > Marine > Intertidal zone >... | reverse complement strand
CAACCTATGGCTTAGGTTGTTTTCTTTGCAGAAGAGAATTCACAAAAATCGTGCAGGATGTCACTAGCTAAGAAAGAGTTTAAGAAGGTTACCACCCATAGTTTGCAGCAAATGAAAGACCAGGGTGAGAAAATCTCCATGCTCACCGCCTATGACTTTACCATGGCTAAAATGGTAGATGCTGCAGGCGTTGATTGTATTCTCGTTGGCGATAGTGCCTCTAATGTAATGGCGGGTCACGAAACCACCTTGCCTATTACTTTGGACCAAATGATTTACCACGCAAGTTCGGTGGTACGTGCCGTTGACCGTGCATTGATTGTAGTGGACCTGCCCTTCGGTAGCTACCAGGGAGATTCTAAAGGTGCCTTGGGTTCTGCAATCCGCATCATGAAAGAAACCGGCGGCCATGCCGTGAAAGTTGAAGGTGGAGTAGAAATCATCGACGGGATCAAACGAATTCTCACTGCCGGTATTCCTGTAATGGGACATTTGGGACTCACACCACAATCCATCTATAAGTTTGGTACGTACACGGTTCGTGCAAAAGAAGAAGCTGAAGCGCTGAAACTGAAAGAGGATGCGAAGGCCTTGCAAGGGGCTGGATGTTTTGCCATTGTATTGGAGAAAGTCCCTGCCCCACTCGCGAAAGAGGTATCAGAAATGCTGGATATCCCAGTCATTGGTATTGGAGCTGGTCCTGGCGTTGACGGTCAGGTTCTAGTATTCCATGATTTAGTGGGAATGACTCATGAATTCCATCCCCGATTCTTACGCAGATACCTCAATCTGTATGAAGATATCACTGGTGCTATTGGCCAATATGTCGCGGATGTGAAAAGTGTCGACTTTCCGAATAAAGACGAAAGCTACACCAGCTAATCATGCCTTCCTTGCCTGAAATCTTGTACGAAGACAACCATCTACTCGCCATCAACAAGCGGGCCGGTGATCTAGTGCAAGGCGACCAAACGGGCGACATTCCCTTGCCAGACCTTCTCAAGCACTACATCAAAGACAAATACAACAAGCCTGGAAATGTCTTTCTAGGAGTGATTCACAGGCTAGATCGACCCACCACCGGTGTAGTTTTATTTGCGCGCACCTCCAAAGGATTGGAACGCATGAACGCCGCTTTCAAAAACAGGGAAACACAGAAATCGTATTGGGCGTTGGTGGAAGGTCAGATTACAGAAAACGGCCAGCTTCACCATTACTTGAAGAAGAATCCAAAAAACAATAAATCTGTGGCATTCGGGCGCCCTGAACCGGGTGCGAAGGAAGCTAAGCTCTCCTACAAAGTATTGAATTGTGGCGAGCGATATACACTGCTTGAAGTAGACCTTCACACGGGAAGGCATCATCAGATAAGGTCCCAATTCGCCTCCATAGGCCACCCGATCAAAGGAGATGTTAAATACGGTGCGCGCCGTGGTGAGCGTGATAAAAGCATTTGTTTGCATGCGCGATCGTTAGCATTTAATCATCCGACCACCAAAGAGGCCGTGAACATCGAAGCCGGTGTTCCTGAGACCTTTGAAGCTTTCCTATGATGAAACCATTGATCACCTTAGCGCTTTGCTTGGCCGCCTACTCAGGAATGGGCCAAATGAAATTCGAAACGTATTACGGAAATATGGCCGGCTGGGGAAGCACCACCGATCTTGGCATCTCCTACAACAACAACGGCTATTATTTAACTTCAAGAGTAGCCTACGTCCAGTCATTCGGATTGGGAGAGGATACTGAAAGCGTAGGCCTAGTCATAGGCACCGGTAAAGATTGGTCACTATCAGAACATTGGTATGCAGGTGGATTGTTAGACTTGCGATGGCCCGATACAAACTTGCAAGATGTTGGATTAGGAATCGTCGCACCTTCCTTTTATCTAGGATATTCCTGGTATATCGCCTCCTATCAAATTCAATTCGGACTCCCCTATTTCTTCGGCGTTCAGGCTAAATTCCCATTTGAGTTCTAAGCATTCGGATCTACATCGAAGAGCACTCGGATTCTATTGAATTCTGGGGTCAACAAAGTTTCTTGGTGTGCCTTTTTAATGCGTTCACGAATCTTTGAACCTAGGCTGCCCTTGTCTACCTTCACTATGATTTGCATTTGGTAAAGGTTTTTTAATCGGGCAATAGGCGCAAATTCAGGACCCAAAAAACGTTCCCCGATCTTACTGTGCAGTGATTTGGCAAAGGCCTCCGCGCCACGCATCAGTAGTTTTTGATCCTTGTGTTTTAGGGTAATAGTAATTAATCGCACGAAGGGCGGGTAGGCAAACTCCTGTCTTACAGCAAGTTCCTTTTGAACCATTCCTTGGTAATCATGATTTAGGGCCAATTGTATGATCGCATGCCTCGGCTTCAAACTCTGAATAACGACTTTACCACGTGAGCTGCGTCGCCCAGTACGCCCGGCCACTTGCTCAATGATCTGAAAGGCGCGTTCATTGGCGCGAAAATCAGGGTAACTCAACAGGTTATCCGCACTCATGATGCCCACCAATCCAACTCGGTCAAAATCCAATCCTTTGGTGACCATCTGGGTCCCGACGAGTATATCGACCTCACCATTTTCAACGGATTGAATGAGGTTGCCGAAGGCATGCTTGCCGCGCGTGGTGTCTAAATCCATTCGCTTTACCCGAGCTTTCGGGAATAGGGCTGCCGCTTCTTCTGCAATTTGCTCTGTCCCAAAACCATGGTGTAAGACACTCTCTCCCCCACAAGCGGAACACTTCATCACCGGGGGAACCGTGTACCCACAATAGTGACATTTCAATTTTTGCGGGCCTTTGTGGTAGGTCAAGCTAATATCACAGCGCGTACACCCTTCCACATGACCACAGGTTTGGCACTGCTGATAAGTGCTAAACCCACGTCGATTCTGGAAGAGGATAATACTCTCCCCCTTGTTCAAGACGCCACGCATCGCATCGACCAGTTCCACACTAAAGTTCCCGACAACCTCCTTGCGCTGCTTTGCGCCAAGCATGTCCACCACCTCTAATTCCGGCATTGGGGCAGTGTGGAATCGCTTCAATAAAGACACGAGATGGTACCGGCCTTTTTGAGCATTGAAATAACTGTCCAAACTCGGCGTAGCCGAACCTAAAACTATGGGGCATCCGTGCTGCGCGGACATCCAAACTGCCGTATCACGGGCGTGATAGCGCGGTGAGGGTTCGTACTGTTTAAAGCTGCTTTCGTGCTCCTCATCCACAATGATGAGGCCCAAATCCGGCAAGGGCATATACAACGCAGAACGAGCGCCGATAATTAGGAGTGGCTGATCATTTTGGACCGATTCCCTCCAGGCCGCCAACCGCTCCGCAGGAGAAAACCTACTGTGGCTCACCGCAACCGTAAAGTGAATGCGCAGGCGATTGATCAATTGGGTAGTAAGGGCAATCTCGGGCAAGAGGTACAGCACGCGTTTGTGCTTGGCCAACGCCTCCTTGATCAGGTGAATATATATTTCTGTTTTCCCCGAGGCCGTCACCCCATGAAGGAGCACAGGCTTTTCTTGGGTAAACCCTTCACGAACACCTTCTAAGGCTTCCTGCTGCACAGCACTCAGGTGAATTTCGGTCTGTGGAGCTCCTGCTGCGGTAGTACCGTCAACCTCTTCTACCTCCTCGGCAATACCTTTAGCAATAAGGGCACGGCTTTGAGCGGTGGCAATGTTGTGTTTCTTTTCGAAGGCCTTGCGATCGACGAAGCTATTCTTGGCTCCGCAATCGTTCACCAGGGCGAGTAATGCAGCTGTTTGTGCTTCACTGCGCGCTGTCTTATCGAAGGCCGCATCTAAATTGGCCAAAGATTCCGCTGTTAATCGAAGGAGTTTACGGCGTTTGGCTTTACTTACTTTTTTAAGCTCTTCTTCTAGGATGGCCCACCCCTGTTCCAGGGCTTTTTGCACCAAGGGCATGGGATTTTTTACTCCCAATATGCTGCGGACCTCGTCTAGCGATAGTTTTTGGTTGTTTCGCAGGGATTCGTAGAGCGTGAAGAGCGCATCGGATAATTGGGCCTCATCAGGCAGCACCTCAGGATCTAGCACAACGACGCTCTGGCTGCTCAGTTTAAGTCCCGGCGGGAGTGCAGCATTCATCACGTCGCCGATGGGCGCCATATAGTACGATGACATCCAAGACCACTGCAATAATTGGTGCTCCAATACCACGGGATGATCGTCGAGGACGTTGAGAATGGGTTTGAGTTCGAGCTCCTCTTCAGTCTCGAGAACCCTCGCTACAACGGCGGCGTATTCCTTGCGCGCACCGAATTGGACCAACACCCGCATTCCAGGCCGTACACTACCCGCCCACTCCTTCGGAATGAAGTAATGGAACAGTTTGTCTAAGGGTAAGGGAAGTACGACCTCAGCAACCTGCATCTTATTTCTTCGGTGCTTTTGGTAGGTTGTGCTTTACAAATCGAGCCTCGCGTTTGGCCAACAATCGTTTCTCATTATCGAAAAAACTCAAGGTCTTCTCGGCCGAAGCTTCAGTAGATCCTGCGATGCTGCGCAACTCCACTAGATCGTATTTCATCTTGGTGAAATCCGCCAGGAGGTCTGCGGTGGCCAATTCCAATAACTCCTCATAATATTTCTGGTAAGCGTAGTACAAATCGCCATCTCCTTCGTAAAAAGCCTCATCGCCATACCCGCGTAATTGGACACTCAAGGCTTTAATTAATGATTTCTGCGCACTGAATAACTTGTCGATATCGGTGGTGCCAATTTCCGCCTTGATGAAGCCAACAATACTATCTACCGCCGCCGCCCCAGCGTTCATATCTGTGGTGTACTGCATCAACGCGACTTGAGCTTCAAAGCGCTCCTGCACATCGGATTTACGGGTATTGATCTCATAGGTCGTCGCATAGGTCTCCATCGCCTCGTATATCTTCTCGATGCCCGTACGACACAAACTCAAGTACTGATAGTTGTAATTCCCTCTTGGATCTTCCTCCAACCAATCTTTCAGCGGTCCTGACGATGCCTCCACGATATCGCCCAGCTGAGTATAGACCACATCCAAAAGCGCCTGCTCAGGCTCTTCATCTAATCTCGCAAACGTACGTTTGGCTTTACGCCAAGTATCGAACTGCTCCTGAATCACAGGACGCATTTTCTTCGCCTTCTCGTAGGTCGTCACACCATCGATCAAGGTGGAGGTTAGGTCTATGACTTTTTCGGCCTCGCGCTGAACTCGACGCAGGTTGCTGCTGCTTTGTGCAACAATGGTGGTACTTAAAAATAAGGCCAGGTATAATGGTAATGCTTTCATAGTTGGGTCCAATTATGACTTTAATTTATGGATCTTTTTCGTGCCTTCGTACATATCAAAACGAAGCAATTTACATTCCAGTTCACCATTAAACAGGTTCCATTTTCTCGACGGACGTAATCCTATACTTTTGATCGCATCCATATCCGAGGTGATCCAATACACTTCCCATCCGGCATACTTAGCCTTCAGCGTATCCCCCATTTCACGATACATCCTGTGGGTCTGTGCCTGAATACGGACATTATAAGGCGGATTGATCAACAGTAGCCCTTTGTCGGCCGGCGGCTCCGCTTCGAAGAAATCTGCCTGACGGATGCGGATGGCATCATCAAACATGGCGCGCTCAATATTTTCTGCCGCCGCTTCCAAGGCATAAGCATCCATATCACGGCCGATGATTTTGCCGTCATACTCCTTCGCTCTTGACAACAACCCTTCCCGAATCTTCACATACATCTGCTCGTCGAAACCATTCCAATGGTGGAAGGCAAATGTCTCGCGGTAGATGTTTGGAGGGAGTTGGTGCGCAATGAGCGCCGCTTCCACCAAGAAAGTCCCCGAACCACACATAGGGTCCAGCACAGGCATCCCACCGTTCCACTTGCTGTGCAGTATAATTCCAGCTGCCAATACTTCATTCAAAGGCGCATAACCGGCTTTCAAACGATAACCGCGCTTGTGTAAGGAATCACCCGAAGCGTCCAAATACACGCGAACAGTACGCTTATAAATGTGAATATGAATGGGCACATCTGGAGTACCACGCTCAACAGAAGGACGCTCGCCCTTCGCGACACGAAAGCGATCCACTACGGCGTCCTTGGCCTTCAAACCCGCGAAACTGCTGTGATTCAAAAGGTCATTCGTCCCCACTACATCGATGGCGAAGCTCTTGTTCAAGTCGAAATATTCTTCCCAAGGGTGCTCAAAGATATCCGTGTAGTAATGTTCTACATCGCGCATCTCGAACTCCAACATGGGCACCAACACACGCAAACCCGTGCGCAGGGCAATGTTAATTTTGTAGACGAATCCGATATCTCCCACCACGGAGACCGCACGATTCAATGTTTTGATTTCTCGGCCACCTAGGGACAATAATTCCTTGGCCAGAATGTCTTCCAGACCGTAAAGCGTCTTTACGATCAGTCGATAGTCATTGTTTTGTAGCACCCTTCTGCGTTTTAGACTACAAATGTACGCTAACTTTGACCGCATGCAGGATTGGTGGAATTTAATTGCATTGGCCGTCGGCGGATTTTTCGCGGGGCTCATAAACGTGGTCGCCGGCAACGGCTCGGCCATCACCTTACCGCTATTGATGTGGGTTGGTCTCGATCCTAATGCTGCCAATGCCACGAACCGAGTGGGCGCCATCTTCCAAACCAGCAGCGCCATCTCATCGCTGCCTAAAACACAGCGCGCCAAATACATGATTAAGGAGAGCTATTTCATCGCTCCTCCCATTATTATTGGAGCTATCATAGGAGCAAATTTAGCGGTGGACATTCCAGAAGATACCATGCAAATTAGCATAGGCTGTATCATGATAGTTCTGTTGATAACGATGCTTTGGAATCCCAAAAAATGGTTAATCTCCACCGATGGCTCAAAGAAAAAACGCACTCCTATTATTTGGCTCAGCTTCTTGGCGTTGGGCTTCTATGGCGGTTTTATTCAAATGGGATTTGGCATTTTCTTCTTGTCCATCGCAGTGCTGTTGGCCAAATACGCTTTGAAGGACGGCAACATCATGAAGCTGTTCATCGCCTTTTTGATGACCATCCCTTCCTTTATCATTTTCGCCTTGAGCGGAAGTATAGAATGGACCTACGGGCTCTCTTTGGCTGTGGGCACTTCCATCGGTGCCAGATTTGGCGCGAAAAAAGTCATCCAGCACCCCAGAGCAAATGCCATTACCAGGTACGTGCTGATCGGGGTAATAATTATCGCGATCGTTAAAATGTTCCAGCCTTATCTTAGTAGTCTGAACTTGTAAACCGTCTATGACCCCCTGGTACGCCACTTGGTTTAACACTCCCTATTATCACGATCTCTACAGACACCGTGACCATCACGAGGCGCGCGCGTTGATTCAAACATTGTGCAAAGCGTTAAATGTTGTGCCTGGACAGCATGCGTTGGATATTGCCTGTGGACGCGGACGTCATGCCATGGTTTTGGCCGAATCCGGTCTACATACCGTGGGTATCGACCTTAGCCCCGAAAGCATCGCAGTGGCTTCTGAAATGGCACACGACCACTTAAGTTTTCAAGTCGGAAATATGTTAGAGCCCCTTAAAGTGGAAGGTGCACACTGGGTGTTTAACCTTTTTACAAGTTTCGGGTATTTCGAAGATGATGCGATGCATCAATTGGCTATAGAGAACATGGCTAATGCCTTGTTGCCCAGCGGAAAATTGGTCTTAGACTATATGAATGCGGAGAAGATTGCGGCAGAATTGGTCCCAAAAGACTTGGTAAAAACTGATCTCGCGATCTATGAAATCTCTCGACGCGTGGAAGACCAAACCATCGTTAAATCCATAAAACTGAGTGAAGACGGCTGTTCCATTTTCAACTACGAAGAACGCGTGCGAGCATTTTCAGTAGACGAGCTCTATACCTTCATGGAACGCGCGGGGTTACATATCAAAAGTGTGCATGGCGACTATGAATTAGGCGCATTTGACCCGAAATACAGCGATAGATTAATTATCATTGCTGAAAAATCAGCACATCCATGATTTGGACAGTACTCATCTTAAGTGTGGCCCTAGGAGCTGTGGCTGCCTGGGTAATCCCCACTGATTCCAAGACTTTCAAGTATCTCTTAGCCTTTTCGGGTGCTTTCCTTTTCGGTACATTACTCACGCACATGGTACCGGAAGTATTTCAAGAAGGAAGTACACAAATGGGGTGGTGGATTATGTTTGGTTTTGGAGTCCAATTAATGCTTGATTACCTCAGCGAAGGATTGGAACATGGCCACTTCCATTCGCATAAAAATTCCGTTCCATGGCTAGCGATTGTTGGGCTATTGCTTCATTCCTTTATTGAAGGGATGCCTTTAAACGACAATAGTGTTCATGGGCACGATCACAGCCAAGGCACCTTTCTTTGGGCCATAGCACTTCACAAACTGCCTATTGCCTTACTTGTCACCGGCGCTCTACGCAAAGCCCAAGTACCATTACAAACCATCGGTCTCATCGTGGTATTGTTCTCTTTAGCCACCCCACTAGGCGCGACCTTTAGTAATGCGACAACCATCGCACAATATGCATCTGAGATGCTTGCAGTGTCTGTAGGCCTACTATTACATGTAAGTACGACCATCTTGTTCGAGAGCTCACAAAATCACCAATTCAATTTGATCAAACTCATCTTCGTCATCGCCGGGATGGCCTTGGCCGCATGGATAAGTACCAGCCTAAACCTCTAGATAAAATTTGTGTTAGGTTCTTGGCCCATAAAGCAATAATTTGGAGCCACTGAATTCCTATAAATATAAATACACATGGCTGTTTTAGTTGGTAAAAAAGCGCCAGATTTCACTGCACAAGCAGTAGTTAATGGCAACGAGATTGTTAAAGAGTTTTCTCTATCAGATTATTCAGGCCAATACGTCCTGCTGTTCTTCTACCCGAAGGATTTTTCTGGGGTATGCCCGTACGAATTGCACGCTTTCCAGGCCCGTAAAGAGGAGTTTGAGGCGAAGGGCGTCCAATTAATCGCAGTTTCCACAGATTCTGAGGTGAGTCACCTGAATTGGCTCCAAAAAGAAAAAGCAGATGGCGGTATCAAAGGCATTACATACCCTGTAGTGGCGGACACTAACAAAACCATTGCTCATAATTACGACGTACTAAACGGCGAATGGACTTACGACGAGGACGGAAATCTCACGGCCTCTGGCGAAATGATTGCATACCGTGGACTGTTCTTAATCAATAAAGAAGGAGTTGTAATGCACCAAGTGGTTAATTTCTTCACCCTTGTACGTTCGGTTAGTGAAACATTACGGATGTTAGAAACCCTACTAACCTTTGAAGAAAAGGGAGAAATCTGTTACCTCGATTAGAGGAACTACTTGGTTGCTATATTTTTTTTACACCTGATGTGAACCTACTCTCAACTTTTGGGTTAAGGAATAATGGAACATTCTGCGAAAGCAGATTTTCATGGCGGTTTAGGTAGAAAGGGGGCTTGGCGGCTCCCTTTCGTTTTCTATATACCTTATGAATGCTGGTCTTCGACCTCACTTTTATACTCCTTATGATATAAATCGCGTATTAAACCGTCAGATACCCCAATCTTAGGAACATAAATTTTTCCTACACCAGCCCACTGCATCACTTTCATATATATTGGAAGCGCGTGAACGATAATATCCGCGCGATCGAAATTCAAACCTAAAGTTGTCACTCTTTCATCAACATCTAAAGCACTTATCATTTTATACTGCTCTTCTATATAGCTCAATCGCAAGGGTTTATTCAAGGTCTTTAGACTTAGCTTGTGAAGTTTGTTGATATTACCTCCGGCACCAATAGCCGCTTTGTTATGGAAATTACGCATATGACGCTCTGTCCATTTTTTCATACGCAGCCATTCTTCTTCGGTATCTAGACCGTTCATCACTCGGACCCCACCAATCTTAAAACTTTCACTGACAATAACATCCTTATCATGTAAGATAGACAGTTCCGTAGAACCACCACCAACGTCTATGTAAATGAAAAACTCTTGCGGTGCCTGAATGATATCATACAGCTTACTGTTGAATACAAGTCTAGCTTCTTCCGCCCCGTCGATGATTTGAATATCTATTCCCGTTGACTTACGAACTTTCTTTACTAGAGCCGGCCCATTCTCAGCTTCACGCATGGCAGAAGTTGCCACCGCCCGAAAGTCTTGAACGCCGTGTACCTTGAGAAGGTGCTTATAGGCCTGCATACCTTCTGCAAATCGCGCCGCCGTTTCATCGCTCAGCACACCATTTAGGAAGACTTCCTGACCCAATCGAATAGGCAAACGAATCATACTCACCTTGCGGTAATAAGTATAGCCGTCCTTGTACACAACATTGCTAATCAGACAGCGAACTGAGTTGGAGCCAATATCAATGGCGCCGAGTTTCGTTACATTCATAAGCTTATCCTTTCATCAGTTGTTTTTTCACGTATTCATGAAGGTCCAATTGTGCTCTAATCTTCGGCCCCGGCAACATGCGGTACACATTAGATTGATTGGCATCGAAAATTCGTGCTTTAGTGTTGTCCTTCCAAAGGATTTCGAAATGATCTCGTATTTGGCGTTGAATCTTCGAGTCGTAAATAGGCGCGGTCACCTCAACCCTTCTATTTAGGTTCCGAGTCATCCAATCTGCCGAGGAAATAAAATACTCCGGCTGACCATTATTGTGGAAACAGAACGCCCTTGTATGCTCCAAGAATCTATCGACAATACTGACGGCCTCGATATTCGCGGAAAGCTCTGGATCGTCCAACTTCAAACAGTTGATGCCCCTCACAATCAATCGAATCTTCACCCCCGCCTGACTTGCTTCGTACAATTTCTCAATCATACCGTGGTCGCTAATACTATTGATTTTCACCCAAAACTTGGCCTCTAATCCAGCTTTCGCAAATTCAATTTCTCGGTCAATCAGGGCATAGAATCCCTCGCGATTCGAGTTCGGGCTCACCAACAAATGCTTGTATTTCTGGTGCTTGTACGGGGATTCAATAAACTGGAATACCCTACGAACTTCACGTGCGATACGCTTGTCTGAGGACAACAAGTGGTAATCTGTATAGACTTTCGCGGTGCCTTCGTGGTAATTACCCGTGCCAACGACACAATAATCTTTCAACTTTTCGTCCCCTTCATCACGACGTATCAAGGTCAACTTTGAATGTACCTTCAGTCCTGGTACGCCGCTGACCACCTTTATCCCTTCGGCGCGTAACTGGTTGGTCCATTTAATGTTGTTTGCTTCATCGAATCTAGCCTGCAACTCAATGAATACCGTTACGTCTTTTCCGTTCTTGGCGGCGTTGACTAAGGCTGAAATGATTCGGCTTTCGTCGGCCAATCTGTATAAGGTCACCTTAATGACCCGCACTTTAGGATCGATGGCCGCCTCACGCAATAATCGGATCACGTTGCTAAAATCATGGTAAGGTGTAAAGAGCATTACATCTTGACGCTTCATCACCTCAATGATGCTTCGATTAAGATCAAGGGCAGGATGTTGAATCTGCGGAAGTTTCTCATGCTCCATAGAAGGCTCCCCAACATTAGGAAAACGCATCAAATCCTTTTTATTGTGGTAACGTCCACCAGCAATCAAACTATCAAGCTCCGTAATCCCAAGCCCTTTTACCAAGAGTTGTAGGGTTTGGTCGCCTATTTCTCTATCGTACACGAATCGAACCGGATCTCCTTCACGGCGGTGTGCCAATCCTACTTGGACCTTTTCTAAGAATGACTTGCTGACATCATCATCCAGTGAAATCTCCGCATCGCGGGTGATTTTCACCGTATGCGCTTCGATTTTATCGTATTTAAAAACGTAGAAAATACTGTCCAAGTTCAGGCGCAACACATCGTCCAAATACATGACGAACTGCTTGCCGTAACGCGGCAGGGTTACAAATCGTCCCGCCGCACCTGTGGGCACCTCAATAATGGAGAACTGCTCGTCCGTTCCCTGAAGGATACGAACGGCCAAGAATATACTTTTATCGCGGAGGTAAGGAAATTCCGGCGCTTGGCTCAACATCAGCTTCGTCAACGCCGGACTGATTTTTTCACGAAAGAATTGGCGGATGTAGCGCTTCTGCTTCGCGGTCAACTGTTGTTCATCCACCACCTCTATATCATGGCTGCGAAGTTCCTGCTCTAAGGCATTGTAAATTTCCTGGCTCTTACCCTGCTGGTAAGTCACCATCTCCGTAAGCTTCTTCAACAACTTTGAAGGCTTATATCCTTCAAGATCTTCATAAACGCCTTTGTTCTCAGCAAGTGTAAACCGACGAATGGAAGAATAACGTACTCGGAAAAACTCGTCCATATTGTTCGAGTGAATCCCCAAAAAACGGATGCGCTCAATAAGCGGAACCGAAGGATCTTCGGCCTCTTGTAGCACGCGTTCATTGAATTGCAACCAACTTATATCTCGGTTGAAGTATCTACGAGCTGTATCCATTATTTAAATCTTTTAGGATATTCGAACAACATACATTTTCCTTCTTTTGGCAGGGTCGACCATCTATTTGTGTCGAATCCAATTCCCGCCACCCCTGTGGTAGGCACATTTTTAATTCCCGCATCGGTGATCTCATTGACATATTCTGTAATACCCGGATTATGAGCGAATAAGAACAAAACATCCACCTCATCATCCGTCTTCTTTACCTCATCATGGATACTATCCCACTCACAATGATAAAGCTCATCAACCACCCTGATCTGACCTGCAGGAATACCAAAGTTTTGAGCAAAGATTAAGGCCGTGTGAAGCGCCCGAGTCGCAGAGGAAGACCACAACTGTATGTTCAAAGATTGATTCATCGTTTCACCGAGATACGTTGAAATCAAATGTGCATCGCGAATGCCTCGACCCTTTAGGGGCCTATCTTTATCAGCAATATCTTCAATCGCCCAAGAACTCTTGGCGTGTCGAACAAGGTAGAGTGTTTTCATTTATGTAAAGTACGCTATTTCAGTAAGTTCGATTAACCTACCATCTTACTTTTACACAGATTTAATGTTGAATTTAGCCGAAATTAATCTTCGGACTTCGCTTTGGCTTCGTTCCACAGAAGCTCCATCTCAGGTAAAGTCATCTCACTCAATGATTTACCCCGTTCTTGAGCCTTTTTCTCCATGTAAGTGAAACGGTAAATGAATTTCTTATTGGTCCGCTCTAAGGCCAATTCTGGATCTAGATTACTCAGTCTCGCAAAATTTACGATAGAAAACAAAACATCACCTAGTTCACTTTCAATTTCCTCTTGATTCCCAGACTTTTGCGCACTTTCAAACTCACCGAGTTCCTCTTTGATCTTGCCCCAGACGTCTTGAGGCTGGTCCCAATCAAAACCGGCGCCACGGGCTTTATCACCGATGCGAATAGCTTTCACCAAAGCGGGCAAACCTCTTGGCACCCCTTGAAGCACACTTTGCGTCCCCTTTTCTTTGAGCTTAATCGCTTCCCAATTCGCCTTTACTTCCTCCTCAGTTGCTGCCTCTACATCTCCATAGATATGCGGATGACGGTGAATAAGCTTTTCACAAACTGCATTGAGTACGTCCGCCACATCAAAGGCACCTTTTTCGCTACCTATTTTACTGTAGAAGACCATGTGAAGCATTAGATCACCTAGCTCCTTCTTGATTTCCTGAAGGTCGTTTTCCTCGATGGCATCTGCCAACTCATAGGTTTCCTCAATAGTCAGATGACGTAGAGATTCCAGTGTCTGCTTTTTATCCCATGGACACTCTGCACGGAGTGTATCCATGATATCCAGCAATCGCCCGAAGGCCTCCAGTTTCTCTGAGCGACTATTCATTATTCTGCAGCTTCCTCCTCGTCGAGCAGGGCGAGCAAATCATTCTTCACAAGAATGTTGAACCACTGCACTACTTTTTTGATATCGCTGGCGTACACGCGCTCTTGATCAAACTTCGGCAATACCTCGCCAAAGAAATCTTCAAGCTCATTTTTACTGCTCTTATGACTCAAAGCCTCCTCGCCTTCCGTAACCGCGGCCATGGCTTTGAACACTTCACGCAGGGGCACCTCTTCTTCGTACGTGTAGATAGCAATATCACCCAATGAACTTACATTGGCCGTTGCCGGAATGCTCGTGCGTTTTCCATCCAATAAACTCTCTACTACTACGCCGCCTTTATTTTGAGCGATGAGTTTAAAAAGGCCAGGTTTACCAGCCACTGATAATACGGTTCTTAATCCCATTATTTAGTATTTAACCACTGTCTAACTTGTTCTATTTCTCCGGTTTCTGAAACACTCAATAGGTTCAGCAAACCCTCCGCATCTTCCCGCAATGCACTCTCGGGGTAACGCTGTATCAAAGCACGCAAAAATTCCATTGCACGTTCTGAATCTCCTAAAACATTATCAAAAAATAATGCCAATTGCAGTAGCGCTTGAGGCGCATACTCGTCTTGGGGAAACTTATTACTCAACAAAATCAAATAGTTCAACCCATATAAGCGATATTCTCCTTCATGATTCATACAAGTCAAACCCGCTTTCATCAAATATTCAGCTTTGGTCTTGATCAATGAATCCTGAGCCACAAAGTGCATGGCCGCTCGGGTATACCCCTTGGGAGATAAAGTGCTTTTATCCACAAGGTTCAAATAGTGCACGGCAGAATCCATGGATTCCACCTGCTCCTGCTTTTCAATCGGTAATGGACTTTCGGACACTCCTTGGCAAGACCAAAGAGCCAAAACAACGAGTAAATACACTCTAATCATTTTGATTTTGGAAATTTCATTGGGTAATCCACATTGACATTCCCTCGTTCAATACGCCCTAAGGCACCCTTGACTAACTTCTTTCTCAATGGTTTGATCTTCTCAGTAAACAAAGTTCCTTCGATGTGATCATATTCATGCTGAATTACTCGGGCCGCCAAACCACTATAGGATTCCTCAACCAGTTCCCACTGTTCGTTATAGTATTCAATAACCACGGTTTCCTTACGAAACACTGTTTCACGAACATCTGGTATACTCAAACACCCTTCTTCCATGCCCCATTCTTCCCCAGATTCCTCGATGATGATGGGATTGATGAAGGTCTTTTTAAAGCCTTTCAAAAGTTCATAGTCCTCCTCACCCTCCTCTGCAAATGGGCTGGCATCGACCACGAACAGACGAATACTGCGTCCGATCTGGGGTGCTGCCAATCCAACACCGTGTGCACCATACATGGTTTCATACATGTTGGCGATCAACGCTTCTAGGCCAGGGTATTGTTCGTCAATTTCCTCAGCAACTTTATTCAGTACAGGATCTCCGTAGGCAACAATGGGTAATATCATAAGGATCTAATGAGGGTACAAAGATAGTTAGCGTTGGGCTAAGTAATTTTCCAAAATCAAGGCAGCAGCTACTTTATCTACCACTCCTTTTTCACTTCGCTTAGACTTGCTCATGCCGCCACGAATCATGGCATCCGAGGCCAAGGAAGATGTGAAGCGTTCGTCCACTCGGACTACTTGAACACGAGGAAAGGCCTGACCAATCTTGGCACATAATTCATCAATAAACGCGGCAACCGTAGAAGGACTTCCGTCCCATCTAGTCGGTGATCCCACGACAACAACATCCAAGGGCTCCTCAAGATTACGAGAATTCAGATAGCCCATGAGCTCAGAAGTATAGACAGTCAACAAGGGAAAAGCCATCATTTGCATAGCATCAGATTCTGCTATACCCGTGCGGACTTTTCCGATATCCAAAGCAACGATTTTTGACATACTGCAAAGGTAGTCTAAAGCATCCGAAAGCCGTACCTTTGGCCTTCAACACAACAACGATTATGCAAGAGTTAAGAGCAACGATTGAAAATGCATGGGAGAATAGAGAATTACTCCAAAACGCGGATACTCAAGAGGCCATTCGCGCTGTAGTTAGCGCACTAGATTCTGGTAAATTACGTGTCGCAGAACCTACTGCAGATGGTTGGCAAGTCAACGAATGGGTGAAAAAAGCGGTGGTGTTGTACTTCCCTATTCAGAAAATGGAAACCATCGAGGTACCTCCTTTTGAATTCCACGATAAAATTCCATTGAAAACCGGTTATGCTGAAAAAGGTGTCCGAGTAGTTCCTCATGCCATTGCACGACACGGATCATTCTTGGCGAGCGGTGTGATAATGATGCCTTCCTACGTGAATATCGGGGCGTATGTGGATAGCGGCACCATGGTGGATACTTGGGCTACCGTAGGTTCATGCGCCCAGATTGGTAAAAATGTTCACCTCAGCGGAGGTGTTGGTATCGGCGGTGTACTCGAACCATTGCAAGCGGCTCCGGTAATTATTGAAGACGATTGTTTTATCGGTTCACGATGCATCGTAGTGGAAGGCGTACGCGTAGAAAAAGAAGCGGTACTCGGTGCAAATGTTGTATTGACGGCATCCACTAAAATCATCGATGTAAGCAGCCCGACGCCAGTAGAATATAGAGGACATGTCCCTGCACGTTCAGTGGTCATTCCTGGCACCATGCCAAAAGACTTCCCGGCAGGTACTTATAATGTTCCTTGTGCGTTGATTATTGGAAAGCGAAAGGAGAGCACAGATAAAAAGACCTCCTTGAACGACGCACTTAGAACACACAACGTAGCCGTATAATGTCTACCCCACTCTCGGTCATTATCCTCACTCACAATGAGGCGGAACGCCTGCCACAATGCTTGGAAGCGGTTCGACCCGTAGGTGATGAGATACTGATAGTGGACAGCGGATCTAGTGACGGAACGGTGGTCTTGGCAAAGGAATTAGGCACCAAAGTGCTCGAGCGCCCCATGAAAAACTGGGCGGAACAGCGCAACTGGGCCATGAATCAAGCTACGTACTCTTGGGTGCTTTTCATAGATGCCGACGAAGTGTTGGATGGATTGCTTCAAAAGACCATTCTTGATTGGAAAGAGCAGTCTCACGAGGATAAAAATGAATATTGGGGACTGAGGAGAGTGCATTATTTCCAAGGAAAAAGAATGCGTTTTTCAGGCCTTCAATCTGATGTTGTGGTCCGATTATTTCATCGCAGCCAGCGCTATGCCAACCGTGAGGTGCACGAAAAATTGGATCTACAAAAACCACAGCCTTTACATGGTATCCTTCACCATCACACCTACCTAAATCAAGAGCGATGGGAGAACAAACAACGTTCATATGCGGCCAAAAGCGCCCTAGATAAAAACCAATCTACCGGAGCGCTAACTCCTTTCCACTTTGTGGTAAAACCTGCCTTTCGTTTTGTGAAGCACTACCTGCTTCGCGGCGGCATACTTGACGGTGCAGCAGGATGGAATTATAGTATTAGTATGGCCCAAGGAATTTATTGGCGCTATGTAGCAATGAAAAAACTTCGCAATTCATGAGCACAGGACAAACCATCTTTTTCGTCGCATTAATGGTCTTCATCTTGGCCGTATACAGCTTCAAATGGGCCCTTCATTTTCAATACTTACGAGTAAAGAACAAGAAGAAACCTGGCCATTGGTCGGATTACTACAAGCGCAACTATATTCATAAAAAAGACGAAATATGGTGGCGGGAAAGCATCATGCTGTTTCCCCTGCTCTATCCGGTAGAACTAACCGGAAATGAAACTGAGGATTTTTGGCTTCAAAAAATCAAACGCACAAACCTCAGCATCTATTTCATCCTCATCGTACTTTTGCTCGCCGGAATTTATTTCTCGAAACTTCCCGAACTCCAAGCGTAAGTGATGGTACAACGTCCCGAATACATTAAGGATTCTATTTTCTCGCTCGTCGGTGCGCAAGCTGACGCCTTGGGATTAGAATGCTATGTCGTGGGCGGATATGTGCGTGATCAATGGATGGGACGTCCACTAAAAATGGACATTGATTTCGTGGTCGTCGGCAGTGGTATTGCACTAGCCAAAGCCGTTCAACAACAACTCAAGCCACGCCCAAAGCTCACCGTTTTCAAGAATTTCGGGACGGCGCATATGAATTTTGAAGGTGTCGACCTTGAATTCGTAGGGGCTCGTAAGGAGAGCTATAACCGCAATAGTCGCAATCCTGAGGTGGCCGCTGGCAGCTTACAAGACGACCAAAACCGTCGCGATTTCTCCATCAACGCTATGGCCATTTGCCTGAACAAAGACCGTTGGGGCGAGCTATTAGATCCATTTGACGGCATCAAGGATATTGAGGATAAGATTCTGCGCACACCCCTTGATCCAAATCAAACATTCGACGACGATCCGCTGAGAATGATGCGTGCGGTTCGATTCGCAGCGCAACTCAACTTTAAGGTTTCCAGCGGAGCATTGATGAGCATTCGAAACAATACCACCCGAATTAGTATTGTTGCTCCTGAACGCACGGCGCAAGAATTCAATAAAATCTTAGCTGTTCCTAAACCCAGTTACGGATTAGGCTTGCTCTTCACTAGTGGCTTGCTCGAGCAAATACTACCAGAACTCTGTGATTTACAAGGGGTTGAGGAGGTTGAAGGGCAGCTCCACAAGGACAACTTCTACCATACCCTTGAGGTCGTGGATAACCTCAGCCGTACTTCTGAAGATCTTTGGCTTAGATGGGCCGCATTGTTGCACGATATCGGCAAGCCACGAACCAAAAAGTTCATCAAAGGCACAGGCTGGACCTTTAGAGGTCATGAGTTTTTAGGCGGCAAGATGGTACCCAAGCTCTTCAAGCGCATGCACTTGCCTACCGACGCTCGAATGAACTTTGTCATCAAGATGGTGCAGATGAGCTCCCGTCCTGCTGCCTTATCGGACGATGCAGTGACCGACAGCGCACTAAGGAGATTGCTGTTTGATGCAGGAGATGATATTGAGTCATTGATGCTTTTGTGTGAGGCAGATTTGACCACTAAGAATGAAAAGAAAAAGCGCAAATACCTTCAGAACTTCAAGCATGTACGCACCAAACTCAAAGAGGTTGAGGAGCGTGATCAGATTCGAAATTTTCAACCGCCGGTCACGGGCGAGGAGATTATGGAGAAATATGGCATAGGACCATGCCGAGAAATAGGACAAATTAAAGAAGGCATCAAGGAAGCCATTTTAGAAGGTGATATCCCAAATGAAAGGGAAGCCGCCTTGCGTAAAATGGATGAACTTGCGGCCCAATTAGGATTAGCATAAATGGAAGTTTTTATACGTTTTATCGCCGATACCAGCGATACAGTCATTCGTGAGGTTCGCATTAAAGGAAGCGCCTCATTACTACAACTTCACGAGCAGGTATATGTCACCTTTGGCTTAGAACCTGGGGAGATGGGAAGTTTCTACTACAGCACACCAGATTGGGACCAAGGTGAGGAATTGCCGATGTTCAGCATGGACGATAGCAGTCCAAGTATGGAAACATTGACGGTGGCGGATTTTTTCAACCAAACGGCACATGCGTTATACGTATATAACTTCCTTGATATGAATATCTTCTACGTTGAGAAGGTGAAAGAAGATGAGGAAGAAGGGTTTGAAGATTTTGTGGTGTTGAACGCCGTTGGAGAATTGGATAAAAAAGCTTCTAAACCAAGCGCTGATGTGGCACCAGGAATGGCCAAAGACCCTAGTCAAATGACCGAAGCGGAAATCAATGCCATGTACGGCTTAGACGATCTTGAGGAAAGTAAGGGCCCTTATTCCGACGAGGAAGAAGATAGTCTCGAAGACGAGGAGTACTATTAAATCCAATCCACGGAAATCACGCGTTCCACAGGAATGGTGATGTTTCCTTTCAAATAGATAGAGCCGCCGTAATGCAACCAAATCGTGGTTTGCACCTTGAAAACATCGGAATGGGTCTGAAAGACTATATCTACCTTCTCATGGCGGATATTCCCCACATAGGTAGCTGAATGAATACGCTTAGAACGCTTCATTCGCTCTGCTTTCTTTGAAAGCACATCACCCCTTGGGAAATCAAGAGTAGCGGTTTCTAACCTGCTAATATCAATAGGTAGTTCTGTCATGGGTTCATGTAAGCGGTACCAATAAATTTACGAAATTTGAATGAAATATGCGAACTACTAGCTTGAGAGATTCTTTTTACACTGTCATTTTCGAGGCGAATACACGTGCTGGAAAAGCTTTTGATGTTGCTCTGTTCGGGACCATCGGACTAAGTGTGATAGCAATCATGCTCGAATCAGTACCTAGTCTTGCTGCAAATAATGCTGCGCAGAATTGGTTCACAGGAATTGAAGTCATTACCACCATATTATTTAGCATTGAATACTTGCTGCGCCTTTGGTGCAGTCCGAAACCATTGCATTACGCGCGAAGTTTCTACGGCATCATAGATTTGGTCAGTACCTTGCCCTTTTACCTGGCCCTACTCTTCCCCGCAACTGGAACCTTGGCAATCATACGGGCATTACGCTTGCTTCGAATATTCAGAGTCCTTAAACTCAGTCGATTCTTAATAGAAGGAAACCTACTTTGGCAAAGTCTGTTACGCTCTTCAAGAAAGATAGGGATATTTCTTTTCACCGTAGTTCTTTTATGTGTGGTCATGGGTACTATCATGTATACCATTGAGGGTCCAGAAAACGGTTTTACATCCATTCCCCTGAGCATTTATTGGGCAATTGTAACCCTGACAACTGTAGGGTACGGGGATATAGCTCCAGGTACGGTTTTAGGACAATTCATCGCATCAGCCATCATGATCATGGGCTACGCTATCATCGCAGTTCCAACAGGAATAGTTACGGTGGATCTAGCCATGAATCCAACCGACGGCCAACCTGCACTTAAGTCTTGCGAAAATTGTGGACACTCTAGTCCTAACGACTACAATTATTGTCCCGATTGCGGTACGGAATTCCCTCCAAATGCCTAAATACTTGCTGAACATCTGTGGTCCCACTGCTGTAGGGAAGACCGGTGTCGCCTTGTATTGGGCGGAGAAATTAAAGTGCCCAATTCTCTCAACGGATTCCCGCCAATGCTATAGAGAATTGGCCATCGGATCTGCGCCGCCATCGCAAGAAGAATTGGACCAGGTTCCGCATTACTTTATTGGCGACCGCAGTGTCCATGAACCCATCACTGCTGGCGAATATGAGACCTTTGCTTTAAAGACTTTGGAGCAACTTTTTCAAACCCACGATGTAGTCGTTGCCGTAGGTGGCTCAGGCATGTACATAGAT
>Ga0255760_10001640_pt1 | contig 21302 bp, 12 predicted proteins | sample 071ome_25_FD_179960 | JGI IMG/M metagenome (GOLD analysis project Ga0255760, IMG submission 179960) | Coastal salt marsh microbial communities from the Groves Creek Marsh, Skidaway Island, Georgia - 071410BT metaG (version 2) | ecosystem: Environmental > Aquatic > Marine > Intertidal zone >... | reverse complement strand
GGTGCCATCCTAGCGTCCATCACCCTGTTCTTCATTCCTCACAGCAGCGTCCTATGGATGGCCGCCGGTGGACTTTGGATTCTAGACGCTTCGATGAACATTTCCATGGAGCCGTTCCGCGCCTTGGTAGCGGACAAACTCCCGGACAGCCAGCGCTCTTTTGGTTTCGTGGTACAAACCCTCATCATTGGGATCAGTACTTGGGTCGCGTCTAACCTTCCCCTGTTCGTTTCAAAACTTGGGGTGAGCAATGAAGCAGATCCAGGTGTAGTTCCGATGTCGGTACAAGTGGCTTTTGCTGTCGGTGCTATGGTGTTCATCTTGTCTATTTTGTACACGGTCTTCACCACAGACGAGTATCCGCCGGAAGATCTTGAAGCCTTCCGCGCAGAACGCGAGGAGAACGCGGGAATGGCAAACACGCTCAAAGAAGTGGTAAAGAACATCTCTGAAATGCCGCTGACCATGCGCAAATTAGGGGTGGTCCAATTCTTTTCTTGGTTCGCCTTCTTCACCATGTGGTCGATGGCCAACCCCGGCCTCACTGACCACGTTTTTAATGCCCCAAAACCCGAAGCCATCGAATATGCCACGAGCACGCCGGAGGCTATTGAAGTCTATAAGTTGGCGGACAAGGCCTTTAACGACGCCTCCAACCAAGTGGGCTCGTACATGGGCTACTATGGGTTGAGCTCTATGGCCTTTGCCTTGCTGCTCACCTTGTGGACCTCACGTCGTCGCATCAACCGCAAGTATGTACACATGGCCTCACTTTTCGCCGGTGCCTATGGATTCTTCAATATGTATTTCGCCAACGAACCGTCCGACCTCGGTCTGAGTTTCGTGCTCATCGGCTTCAGCTGGGGATCCATCCTCTCTATGCCGTACGCCATGTTGAGCTCGGCCATCGATCCGAATCGCATGGGCGTGTACATGGGAATCTTCAATATGTTTATTGTACTTCCACAAATCGTGGCGGCCTTCGCCATCACACCGTTGTACAAGAACATCTTCGGTGATGCTCCTATTAACGCAATGCTTTTGGCGGGTTCCGCACTCGTGCTGGCCGCTCTCGCCAACCTGCTCATCACCAACAGGAAGGTCATGACCTACGTGCCGGAAGGCGAAGCATAACCCCAATAAAAAAGGCGCCCGCAGGGCGCCTTTTTTGTCTTTAAGAAGTTCGTTTTTTCCGGAATTCCCGCGGCGAACATCCCTTGATTTTCAGGAAGGCTCGGTTGAAGGAAGAGCTGGAGTTGAACCCGCTTTCTGCGGCCACTTCCGTCATGGCTTTGTTGGTGTTGATCAACAAGTTTGAGGCGACGGTGGTGCGCAATTGCATGAGGTAGTCCACAAAGGTCAGGCCCGAGGTCTGACGGAACCAGCGACTGAAGCTCTGCTCTGTCATGCTAGCCACATCGGCGATCTCACTGAGGGTGATGGTGCCTTGGTAGTGGTCCTGAATGTATTTCGAAACGCGCTCCATGCGCTGGCTGATCTTCTGGCTCATGACATTGGAATAGGCGCTATTGGTCGAGACGGTATTGAATTCCGGTCGCTCGGCAATCATGGCCATGAGGTTGAAGAAGGCACCGATGCTTCGGAGCGGGTCATTGCCGACGATGGTTTCGAAGGCTTGGTGTTCTTTGTCGTTGAGTATGCCCAGATCAATGCCAAAGCTCATGGCGTTGAATAAGCGTCGCAGGGCGGAACTTTCTTTAAAGGAATTGAGCCACTCTTGAGTGAATTGGAGCCCCCAACATTCCTTTTCCATAACCACATCTTCCTCGTCCGTGCTGACGAAGTTGTGGGGAAGGTAAGGGCCTAGTAGGAAGGCCATTCCAGGGCGGAATTCTACGGTTTTGTTGCCGATGAAGGCGATGCCTTCACCTTTGACGATGTAGGTGATTTCAATTTCAGGGTGGTAGTGCCAATAGTCGTCGAAAATGCTCTGCTTGAGGACATAGCTATTATAGCTACGGTCCTGTTCGGCAATGCGGATATTTTCAATGGTGGCTTTCACGCTACAATAGTTCTATTATTTGGGCTTCCCAGGGCTCATATTCGTTCTCCTCCTGCTCAACCTCATTGGCGAAGGTTCGCCGCTCGTCTGAAGCATTGATGACTAACCGCCAGGTTCCTTGTTCCGAGGTGATCCAGAGCACGTACCAACCGTCTTTGGGGACGGCTTGCATGATGCTGGTTCTGCCCCGGAGTTTTCGGGAAGCGCCCAATTCTTGACACAAATCTAATAAATCTCCGCCTATTTTATCAAAATCAGGGAACTTTCCCTCAAATTCAGGCATGTCCTCTCGAATGGCGCCATGGTCCTCGTGCCCACTAAGGCCCAATTCCGTTCCGTAGTACAAGACCGGTATTCCTCGCATGGCGTACAGCAGGGTCAGTGCGCTTTTGAGTTTGGTGGTGTCTTGGCCGAATTGGCCCAAAAACCTCCCATCGTCATGGTTGTCCAAAAAGATGATTAGGTCCTCCGGATGCTCGTACAAATAGTCGCTCACCAATCGATAATACAACTCCCCCGCGCCGGTATTCCAACCAAATTGCTCATGCTCCACCGCGCTGTACATCTTGTGAATGGCACGCCACAGGGTAAAGTCCGTCACCGCATCATTATGAGAAAAATGCCCCTCGTACATCTTATTAGGAGCGAAGTAGGCCTGCGACGCTTCGCTGTAGGACCAAGTCTCTCCAAAAATAAAAATGTTGGGGTAGAGGCGCTTGAGTAATTGGTTCATCTTCCGCAAAAACATCCGGTCCGAAAACGCATAGGTATCGCAGCGCAAGGCGTCCACCTCAAACATCTCGATGTACCACAGCGTCGAATAACGCAAGTACGATGCGGTCAATGGATGGCGTTGGTCGAGGTCCGGCATCGCCCCCGCAAACCATCCGTGCTCAAAGGCCTGTTTATCCTGCGCCAACGCATGCGGATCGGCCAAAGCGGAAAACCTAAAATTCGAATAGGGGATGCTACCGTCTGGATTGAAATGCACCATGCCGGAATCTGGCAAATGGCGGTGCAAATAATGCTCGACACCCCAGTGATTGTACACGATGTCCATAACGTGCTTCATCTTTCTTTGATGAAGTTCTGTGGCCAATTCCCTCAACGCATCATCCCCACCATACCTGGGATCCACGCGATAATGGTCGGTAATGGCATATCCGTGGTAGCTGTCGCGCGCCATGTCGTTTTCCAACACAGGGTTGAGCCAAAGCGCCGTAGCGCCCAACCCTTCAATATAATCGAGCCCCATCTGTACGCCCTGCAAATCCCCGCCATGACGGGCATATGGCGCTGAACGATCCACCCCGCACTCTCGCATGCCCGGCACATCATCGTTCGAAGGGTCGCCGTTGTGGAACCTGTCCGGGGTAATTAAGTACACCAAATCCTGGTCGCTCAATCCCTGCGGCTGGTGGCCGCTTCGCTCAAGGAGCGGGAAGAAAAAGTCCTTTGGCCCGAGGGTAATATTGAAACCTTCTTCCTCAAAACCTGGTCGGATCCACAGCTTCACAAGAGAATAGCGGTCGCCGTAATGTGTGGTTTGAAGCACCTTGCCTACCGGTTTTTCAACCTGTGCCGCCGACTTCAGAAGCCCCTGGCCCTGAAGTAAAATCTCCACCGTATCTAAGGGGTGGTCGATCCACCAGTTCGGCGGATCCATGCGCTGCACTGTTTGCCCTTTTATGGAATTCAGCCAACTTGCTGAAAGCAGGAGTATTAGGGGGAAAAGTGCGGATTTCTTCATTTTGTGCATGATTATGCAATAATATGGTTAAATACCGATAGAATTGACCCCTGTTCCTCGTTGAACATGTCTTAAATTTGAAAGGTACTGCGTACACTAATTACTAACCAATCTCATAATACTATGAAAAAAATTTACGCTTTGACGGCTTCACTATTGTTTGGAGTTGCTGGTTTTTCTCAGCACAATGTTACGTTCCAGGTAGACCTAGGGTCTGCTGCAGCGAACGCTAACGGAGTGCATGTGGCAGGTGATTTCCAGGGATGGGATCCTGCTGCCACAGCTCTTACTCAAGTTGGAACAACTTCTGTTTATGAAGTTACTGTTTCAGTACCAGCTGGAGGAATTCGTTACAAATTTATCAACGGTAATACATGGAATGATGTAGAAGGCGTTCCTTCAGAAAGTCAGTTGACCGCTGTAATCGCAGGGTCGGACGACAACAGATGGGGAATGATCTCAAGCGACACAACACTTCCGGCAATTATGTTTGGTGGAAACGCTCCTGCAGGTCTAAATCTTATGGTTGCCCATGTGGACCTCTCACTGCAAACAGTTGCAGCAGACGGAGGAAAAATTGCCGGTGATTTCAACGGTTGGACCGACACAGATTTGGCCGATTATGGTAATGATGGAACTTGGGAAACACACATCTATTTGGATCCCGCAAATGGCGCGCAAAGCTTCAAATACAAGAACGGAGCTAGCGGATGGGAATCTGTTCCAAGCACATGTGCTAACGGAGGTGGAAACCGTGAATTTGCAAACACTGGGGATGCAGTAATGAGCGCTTGTTTGAACATGTGTGGTCCATGTGTGGTATTACCTAAGTACGAGGTAACTGTAAACGTAGACATGAACACTGTTGAAGCTTGTGAAGCTGTTGCTGCAGTTACATTGTCGGGCCCAATTAACGGTTGGTCAGGTTCTGATACACTTACTGATGCAGATGGTGATGGTGTATACTCAATCACTTTCGCAGCTGTAGATTCAGGTTCTTTGGAATACAAAGCTCGTTGGCACGACGCTTCTGGCGCGACCAACTGGGAAGGCGGCGGTAACAAATTTGTTACTGTAAGCCAAGATACGACTTTACCCACTCGTTGTTTTGGTAGTGACTCCTATGGCCCATGTACTTATTTCCCACCAGCAGCAGCTGATGTGACATTTATTGTTGATTTTACACAAGCTCAATTCACTCCATCTGATACCATTTGGTTGATAGGGACCTTTACAAAGTGGATTGATTCTTTAGCAATTCCATTGGACCCTCATACAGTCGTAGGCCAATATATCGTGACATTAACTAGCTTCTGTCCAGGAACTATGGAGTACCGTTTCTCAAATGGTGATCCATCGGATGTAAGTAACCACGAACCAGTAGACTCTGCATGTGGTGTAGATAACGGTGTGGGTTCTTATAACCGTTTCTTCACTCGCACAGGTTCTGCGGACACCTTGCGTCACACGTACGGTACTTGTTCATTCGTAGGCATCGAAGAAGGTGCGTTGGATTTCGTAACGCTTCGTCCTAACCCAATGACTGAGAGCACAACTATCGGTCTAGGTTTGAATGATCGTTATACTGTACGTGTAATGGACATCACTGGTCGTGTAGTAGCTGGATTCGACAACGTACAAGGCGATGTAGAACTCGTTCGCAATAACATGGTGAGCGGTTTGTATTTCGTGAATGTTGCCAATAGCAAAGGCGATGTGAAAACCATGAAGGTAGTTGTAGAGTAATCTACAAATTTTCCATAAAACAAAGCCCCCGGTGCGGAAGCACCGGGGGCTTTTTAGTTGCTAATATTTTGGCGCTATGCGCGGTTGACTAAGCCGTGCTCGACGGCAAATCTCACCAAACCAGCCGTGTTCACCATGCCCAATTTATTGAGGATGTTTTGGCGGTGGTTATCAATGGTTCGTTTCGAAAGGAAGAGCTCCTTGGCGATTTGATCATTGGTTAATTGGTCACAGATCATACCAACAATCTCTTTTTCGCGCTTGCTGAGTTTTGCAACCGCAGGATGATCCCCACCAATACCAATTAGGTTTTTACCTAAAATGCATTTCTCGATCAGTGCATTGGCAAGGTGCTCGGTGAAAAACAATCCGCCCTTTGCAATGGTCTTGATGGCGCGAACGAGCCCCTGGGATTCCACTGTTTTTAACACAAACCCTCTTGCTCCGGCTTTAAGCATCTCTTGTGCGATGTCAGCATTATTCATGCTGGATAAGGTCAATACTCTGATGTGTGGATAATCCGATAAGATTTGTCGACACAAAGTGGCACCATCAACCTCGCTCAATTCGTAATCAAGGATGATTATATCATAGGAATTGGCCCGCAACATATACTTTGCGTCCGAGCTGGTATTGGCCTCAGTAATGCTGAAGTTAATATCAGTGAAATCACCCTTCTCCAACATGGTCTTGATGCCATTACGGACAATAGGTTGATCGTCAATTAAAAGAATCCTGATATGATTGGGATCCATGGTAGTGTGTGTAAGCGTGAGCGAAAGATACTAATTCCTAGTATTTTAAAGACATTCAGGAAAAATTTCTCATTTGAGACTCGAATGTAGTTATTTCTGCCTTCTGCTTTATTAACAAGACCTGTTAATTAAATTATTGCCTATATTTGCCAAAACTTTTTGGATTGCAAAAGGGGGGCTTCGGGCCCCTCTTTTATTGAATACCACTGATGGAACAGCGCAAAATTGAAGAAATCGCACTCGCGGCCACGGAAGCAAATGACGCCTTTTTGGTGGACGTTGAGCTCAAGCCAAATAATGTGATTGTCGTTTATGCCGATGCTGACGAAGGATTGTCGATTGATCAGATTAAAATGATTAATCGCAAGATAGAAGCGGAATTGGACCGAGATGTGGAAGATTTCAACCTGACCGTGAGCAGCCCGGATTTGAATAATCCACTCAAGATTTGGCGTCAATACAAAAAGAATGTGGGACGAACACTAAAGGTGAAATTCCAGGACCGTCAAGCTGAAGGAGATTTGGTCGAGGTAATGGAAGAGAACATTACTTTGAGTATCCCAGGAGTAAAGAAAAAAGATCCTGCCACTTCCTTGACGATCGCATTTGCGGACATCACCGAAGCTAAGGTGGCGATCAAGTTTAAATAGACCTTATTATTATTAGGATATACAATGGAAAACCAGGCGATTATTGAAAGCTTCCTCGCGTTTAAAGAGGAGAAAAATATCGACAGAGTAACGTTGATGGCTTTTATTGAGGAGGCCTTCCGTAACCAACTTCGCAAGAAGTACGAGACCGATGAGAATTTTGATGTCATTGTAAACCCGGATAAAGGGGATTTAGAGATTTGGCGCAACCGCACTGTAGTAGAAGACGGTGAAGTGGAAGACGAGAACATGGAAATTGAACTCAGCGCTGCCTTGAAAATCGAGCCGGATTATGAAGTAGGTGAAGAAGTTTCGGAGGAGGTAAAATTGATTGATTTAGGACGTCGATTCATTTTGGCTTTCCGTCAAAACTTGGTGAGCCGCATTCAGGAGCACGACAGTTCAGAACTATTCAAGCGCTACAAAGATTTGGAAGGTGAAATCATCACCGGTGAAGTACACCACGTTCGTCATCGTGAGGTAATCGTATATGACGACGAAGGAAATGAATTGATCCTACCTAAAGATCAAATGATCGGAGAACGCGAGTTTTTCCGCAAAGGAGATCCTATCCGCGCGGTAGTTAAGGAAGTAGTATTCCGCGGAACCAAACCTGTGGTAATCATGTCTCGTACGGACGAGCGTTTCTTGGCGAAGTTGTTCGAGCAAGAAATCCCTGAGGTTTACGACGGATTGATTACCATAAAAGGTGTGGTGCGTATCCCAGGTGAGAAAGCGAAAGTAGCTGTAGAGTCCTACGACGATCGCATCGATCCAGTAGGTGCTTGTGTGGGTATGAAAGGGTCGCGTATTCATAGTATCGTTCGCGAATTACGCAACGAGAACATTGATGTGATCAACTACACGAATAATTTGCAATTGTACATCCAGCGTGCTTTAAGCCCAGCGAAAGTGACTTCATTGAATATCGATGAAGACGCACGTCGTGTGGAAGCTTTCTTAGCACCAGACCAAGTGAGCTTGGCCATCGGTCGTGGAGGTACGAACATTCGTTTGGCAAGTAAACTAGTCGATATGGAAATCGACGTTTATCGCGATGATATTGAAATAGAAGACGATATCGAACTAGACCAATTCAGCGATGAAATCGAAGGATGGGTTATAGATGAATTGAAGAAAATTGGATGTGATACTGCGAAGAGCGTCTTGAAGTTGAGCCGTGAGGATTTGATCTCTCGTGCCGACCTAGAGGAAGAAACCGCAGACCACGTCATCAAAGTCCTTTCGCAAGAATTCGAGGGCGAAGAATAAGAATATACCTAAAGACACTCTATGAGTAGCGTCAGATTAAGTAAAGCAACAAAAGAGCTCAACATCTCCCTAGACCGGGCGGTAGAGGAATTGGCCAAACACGGCCATGAAATTCCCAATAACCGTAACCATAAAATCACGGACGAACAGTACGAGGTTTTGATGACGGCATTCGCGGATGACCTTGCTCGCAAAAAGCGTTCAGAGGCTGTTAGTGCCCAGGTGAAGGAAGAAAAGGATCTATTGCGCGGAGGCACCGAGGAAAGTCCAGCTCCAGCAGTGGAGCATCCTGCTCCAGCCCCAGTGGCGGAGGAGGTTCCTGCTCCTGCTCCAACACCTGAGCCGGTGAAGGAAGAAACGCCCGCGGCTAAGGAAGAAGAAGCTCCAAAGGAAGAGACAAAGGGACCTAAAGTTTTGGGTAAAATTGATCTCGACGCTGCCAAGCCGAAGAAAAAAGAGGCCCCAAAGGAGACTCAAGCTCCCAAGGAAGTTAAGGTGCCGGTAGAATCGCCCAAGAAATCTGCTGGCAATCCCGCAGTAGCTCAAAAAGCGAAGCCCCAAGCGCCTAAAGAGGAAGCCCCAAAACAAGAAACCGATATCAAAACAAAGTATGTAAAGATCGACGGTCCTAAGTTTACCGGCCAAAAAATCGAGTTGCCTGTTGAGAAGCCCAAAGGTGAAAAGAAGAAGCGTGTACGCATCAAGAAGCAGGGACCTAGCGGAGCTACCCAAGCTCAGGCTGATCCTAAAGCAAGGGGCAATCGTACAGCGAACCAAAACAAAGGTCAAGGACCAGGAAAAGGGCGCCGCAATCAACCTGTGCTTCAGAAACAGGAATTAAGCGACGAAGACATCCAAAAGCAAATCAAAGAAACCCTAGAAAAGCTTACTTCAGGTAAGAAGAACAAGGGAGCGAAGATTCGTCGTGACAAGCGTGCGGAACGTCGTGAAAAAGAGGAGCTCGCAGACATTCAAGCAGCAGAAGACAGCAAAGTATTGAAGGTTACAGAATTTGTAACTGTGACGGAGCTGGCCAACATGATGGAAGCAAGTGTCAACGACGTTATTGCTTCATTAATGAGCGTTGGAGTCATGGTTACCATGAACCAAAGGCTAGATGCTGAAATGCTCGAGATGGTTGCTGAGGAATTTGGTTTCAGCGTAAACTTTACCGACGAAGAGGTCACGGAATCGTTCCTCGAAGAAGAGGACAATGAAGAGGATTTGAAACCTCGTTCACCTATTGTAACGGTAATGGGACACGTTGACCATGGAAAGACGTCACTATTGGATTACATCCGCAAGGCGAATGTCATTGCCGGTGAAGCAGGGGGTATTACCCAGCACATCGGTGCCTATAGTGTCAAAGTTCATACCGGTCAAACGATCACGTTCTTGGATACTCCAGGTCACGAAGCCTTTACGGCCATGCGTGCCCGTGGTGCTCAGGTAACAGATATCGCCATTATCGTCGTGGCTGCGGATGACGCCGTGATGCCACAAACGAAGGAGGCCATTTCTCATGCTCAAGCGGCTGGTGTACCTATTGTATTTGCAATCAACAAGGTAGATCGCGAGGTAGCTAATCCGGATAAGATTAAAGAGCAACTGGCCCAATTAAACTTGCTCGTAGAAGATTGGGGTGGACAGATTCAGTCTATGGACATCTCTGCGAAAACAGGTTTGAACGTAGAAGAACTACTTGACAAAGTATTGTTGGAAGCGGAAATGCTGGACTTGAAAGCCAACCCAGATAAGAATGCAAGTGGTACAGTAGTAGAAGCCTCCCTGGATAAGGGTCGCGGATACATGTGTACGGCATTGATCCAATCCGGTACCCTACAAGTGGGTGATTACATATTGGCGGGACAGTACAGCGGTAAAGTCAAAGCAATGCTTGACGAGCGTGGCAACCGTATCAAAGTTGCGGGTCCTTCTGCACCAGTGAACCTTTTGGGTTTGGATGGGGCGCCGACCTCTGGTGATCGTTTCATCGTGATGGACGACGAAAAAGAAGCGAAGCAAATTGCAGCCAAGCGTTTGCAGTTGCAGCGCGAACAGAGTGTGCGTTCTCAGAAGAAGATGACCCTCGAAGAGATCGGTCGTCGTCTACAAGTGGGAGACTTCAAGGAGTTGAACATCATCTTGAAAGGAGATGTGGATGGTTCAGTAGAAGCACTTTCAGATTCATTGCAAAAATTGACGACAGAAGAGATTCAGGTCAACATCATTCACAAGGGTGTGGGTCAAATTTCAGAGAGCGATATTCTATTGGCCACGGCATCAGATGCTATCGTAGTAGGGTTCCAAGTTCGTCCATCAGCACAAGCCCGTAAGTTGGCAGAGAAGGAAGAAGTGGAAATCCGTATGTACTCGATCATTTACGACGCGATCAACGAGGTGAAAGATGCCATGGAAGGCATGTTGAGCGCAGAGATCAAAGAAGAGATTAAGGGTACTGCAGAAATTCGCGAGACCTTCAAGATTTCCAAGGTGGGTACTATCGCAGGCTGTATGGTGACCGACGGTACCATAGAGCGCAACCACGATGTCAGAATCATTCGCGACGGTGTGGTAGTATATACCGGAAAACTAGGCTCGTTGAAGCGATTTAAAGACGATGTAAAAGAAGTTCGTCAAGGCTTTGAATGTGGTTTGAACATTGCGAATTTCAACGACATCAAAGTAGGCGACATCGTAGAAGCTTACGAAATGGTAGAAGTAAAACGTACGTTGGACTAATCTCCAAGCGTTTGAACATAGCGAATCCCCGGTGACAACAGGCATCGGGGATTTTTTATCCAAACAGCAGGGCTCCAACTCCGAAGAGTGCGCCATATACTACTGCAATACCGAACAGCCAGTATGCGAGCAATCGCAACGTAGACGGTGGCGCATCACCTTCATTGTGCTCCACCTTCCAAGCTACCGGTTTCCATGCACCACCTGGGCGTACGGTTTGGTAGAACTCTACCAAAGTGGCATGAGATTCTGGCGAGGTTAAATACATCGCAGTAATCCAAGCCGCAGTTGTGAAGGCGACGGTGAAGAAAAAGGAATTTGGAAAGGCCCAGGCTAGACCATAATGCGCAATAGCGTAGGCGAGGAATGGTGCAACGGTTGCGACGATTTCAGTCCAAGCATTAATACGCCACCAATACCATCTTAAAATCAACACTAACCCTAGTCCGGCACCACATTCCATGATGAATTGCCATACCCCAGCGATGCTGTCCATAAGGTGGGTAACGAATAAGCCGAAGACTGCAAGTATTACGGTCAATATCCTTGACATTCTCAAGCTCTTTCTGCGCTTTGCGTTGGGTGAAATGAATCGCAAGTAAAAGTCGTTCACCAGATAAGAAGTCCCCCAATTCAGCTGGGTAGACATGGTCGACATATAGGCGGCGAATAAAGAAGCCAGCAGCATACCTAAGACTCCCTTGGGCAGGAAGTCGCGCATGATGAAAATGTATCCAAAGCGGTAATCACGTTGATATTTAAGGGCTTCGGCTAATCGGTCCCCGTATATAGGCTCCCATTGTACCAACCATTTTTGGTATTCGACCTGCTGTGTGGCCGTAAGTGGCTCGCAATTCAATTGGCCGGTCATACATTCGTAAGTAATAAAATCTGGAGTGGTGCCGCTGAGGTCCCCGCCATTGCCGTACAGGGCGATGGCACTAAGGGCGACAATAATCCAAGGCCACGGACGTAAGGCGTAATGCCCAATCTGAAATAATGCGCTGGCCAAGAAAGAAGATCTTTCGTCCTTGGTGGAAAGCATGCGTTGTGCACTGTAGCCACCACCACCTGGTTCCGCTCCAGGATACCAAGAGGTCCACCATACCATTCCAAAAAATGCTAAAAATGAGGCTAATCCCATTTGGTAGGTTTGCCCTGAATCACCCTCATTACCTACTTTCGGCAGAAAACTAAACGTCTCCTCAGGCAAGCTGTTTTTGAGGCCACTCAATCCTCCAACTTCAGGTGAGCGAAGGACATATATGGCTAGGGTGATGGACCCGGTCATTGCTAAAATGAATTGGAATACATCGGTATAAACTACCCCTTTTAGACCGCTCACGCTAACGTATAGGACCACTCCAAGAAGAGCGACTCCGGTCCATAAGAATGCTTCTTGTTCGCTGATTCCGAAAAAGCCTTGAAGCAAAGTAATCATAGCCACGTTGACCCAGCCCATGATGAGCACGTTCATGAAGGCGCCGAGGTAGATGGATTTAAAACCACGCAGGATGGCTGCGGGACGTCCGGAGTAACGGAACTCGATGAATTCAACCTCTGTGGTTAGGCCACTTCTGCGCCATAATCGGGCAAAGAAAACGGTGGTGAGCATACCACCTGCGAGGAGGTTCCACCACAACCAGTTTCCGCTGATTCCGTATTGTCCCACTAGTTCAGTTACTGCTAGCGGGGTATCTGCCGCGAAGGTGGTCGCAATCATGGAGATCCCCGCGATGTACCATGGAAGATTTCGTCCGCCGAGGAAGTATTCGCTCAGACTTTTCTTTTTACTACGGCCGAAGTACAGGCCTACTGAAATAGTGAGGACCAATAAAGCAATGAGGACGACGGTGTCGAAGGTGCTTAGAACCATTTTATTTGCGTTTGGCGGCGAAGAAATCGCTCATGATTTGGCCACATTCTTTTGCGAGAATGCCGGCGATGATCTTTGTTTTAGGATGTAGGGCACCTCCGTGTAAGGCAAAGCCTCTCTTTTCATCAGAAGCGCCGTATACGACAGTGCCGATCTGTGACCAGAACAGAGCGCCTGCACACATGGGGCAGGGTTCAAGGGTCACATACAAAGTGCATTTGCTAAGGTATTTAGATGCCAAGTAGCTGCTAGCCGCAGTGATTGCTTGAATTTCCGCATGGGCAGTGACATCGATTAAGCGTTCGGTGAGATTGTGTGTGCGCGCGATAATTTTACCTCCAGCCACGAGCACCGCTCCGACTGGAACTTCGCCAACCTCAGCGGCAATGCGGGCTTCCGCGATGGCGGCACGCATAAATTTCTCGTGATCGTTCATAGATAGCATCTTCCATGCAAAATAGGGATTTGCCCCACAAGTTTGGCTATTTTTGCCGTTCAAAGAAGTAAGTCATGTACAGATCACACACGTGCGGCGAATTGCGCGCATCTCACATCGGACAAACAGTAACCTTGGCAGGTTGGGTACAACGCTCGAGAGAATTGGGCGGGATGACCTTTTTGGATTTGCGCGACCGCTACGGCATTACACAAGTTGCGTTCAATGAAGAATGGGACCCAGCCTTATTGCAAGAAGCGAGAAAGCTAGGTCGTGAATGGGTCGTACAGATCGAAGGCGAGGTCATTGAACGCCATAGCAAGAACGCCAACATGCCTACGGGTGATGTGGAGATTAAGAGCTCTAGGCTAAAGGTGCTCAATGCGGCGAAGACGCCTCCATTTACTATTGAAGAAGAAAGCGACGGCGGCGAAGAGCTTCGTATGAAGTACCGCTATTTAGATCTACGCCGCGGTCCATTGCAGCGCAATTTGGCGCTCCGCAATCGTGTGAACATAGAGGTACGTAAGTATTTGGACGAGCAAGGGTTCATGGATATTGAGACCCCGTTTTTGATCAAGTCCACACCAGAGGGCGCGCGTGATTTCGTTGTGCCTTCACGCATGCAAGAGGGCAAGTTCTACGCTTTGCCACAAAGCCCGCAGACCTTCAAGCAGTTGTTGATGGTCAGTGGCTACGACAAGTACTACCAGATTACGCGTTGTTTCCGCGATGAGGATTTGCGTGCAGACCGTCAGCCAGAGTTTACACAGATTGACTGCGAGATGGCGTTCGTAGAGCAGGAAGATATCTTGAAAACCTTTGAGGGGCTGCTACTTCACTTGTTGAAAGAGGTCAAAGGTGTAGTCATTGATAGCGTGCCGAGAATGACCTATGCAGAGGCCATGGAGCGCTACGGAAATGATAAACCGGACATTCGTTTCGGAATGGAATTGGCCAACCTAAATGCACTTACTCAAAACCTAGGCTTTATGGTCTTTGATCAAGCCGAGACTGTATTAGGTATTGCCGTTCCAGGTGCTGCAGAGTGGACACGAAAGCAGATTGATGCACTGACGGACTGGGTAAAACGTCCGGATATTGGCATGAAGGGCATGGTGTACTGTAAAGTCAATGAAGACGGTACGTACAAGAGCTCTGTAGATAAATTTTACACCCAAGAACAACAAGCTGCCTGGGCGGAAGCTACAGCTGCTAAGCCGGGCGATTTGATTCTTGTTTTGGCAGGTGATGAGCGTTTAACGCGCAAGGCAACTTCCGAACTACGCTTGCACATTGCTGAGGAAATGGGCCTTCGTAACCCAGAGGAATTTGCCCCATTGTGGGTGATGGACTTCCCGTTGTTGGAATGGGACGATGAAACAGAGCGTTACCACGCGATGCACCATCCATTTACTTCTCCAAAGCCAGAGGATATCGCTTTGATTGATACAGACCCAGGAAACGTTCGTGCCAATGCGTACGACCTTGTGTTGAACGGAAACGAGATTGGTGGTGGTTCTATTCGTATTCACGATAGGGCATTGCAGAGCCGCATGTTTGATTTGCTTGGATTCAGCAAGGAGGAAGCAGAGAAGCAGTTCGGTTTCTTGATGAGTGCCTTCGAATATGGTGCGCCACCACACGGTGGATTGGCATTTGGTTTTGACCGATTAGTAGCCATCCTAGGTGGCGCTGAGGTCATCCGTGATTTCATTGCCTTCCCGAAAAATAATGCGGGTCGCGATGTGATGATTGATGCTCCGGCAACCATCGATGAAGCACAGCTCAATGAGCTATGCCTTGTTTCTACTGCGAATCCGGAGGAAAAGTAAGGCCCAATTTTTGTAGATTTAGGGATCTTAACACATCCCTATGTTACGTAAACTATTACTATCGTTTACCTTTTCTGCCACTGCTCTGTTCGCCACCGCTCAAGACCGTGCGTCTAACACGCTGACTAAGAGCGAGATTGAAAGCATGACATGGGTGGAAGCCATGCAGGATTACCGCGTGAACTTCCATACTGTGGTGGACAAATTCGAAACCGAATTTGCCGGCAAGCCTTATGAAAAAGGACACGGCTGGAAGCAGTTCAAGCGTTGGGAATATATGATGGGCCAGCGTGTAGGCGAAACTGGCGTTCGTCCTCATCCAAGTATTTTATACAATGCCATTCAGAGTCAATCGAGCTCGAATGAATATGGAGATTGGCGTCCTGCGGGTCCTTTTGATGCGCCTTCCGGTGATGGAATTGGTCGAATCAACAACGTTGCCTTTCACCCTCAACACAACGATACCATTTATGCAGGTGCGCCGGCTGGAGGTTTGTGGGTGAGCTATGACGATGGACAAACTTGGCAAACCTTTACCGACGAGTTGACCAACATTGGAGTCAGTGATCTGGCCATCGATCCACAACATCCGGATACCATGTATTTGGCTACCGGGGACCGCGATGCAGCGGACACTTATAGCTTTGGGTTGATGAAATCTGTAGACGGCGGGGTGACTTGGACGGCTACAGGCTTGTCATTCAACGTCAGCAATAATTACCGCATCGGCCGCGTGGTCGTGCACCCTGATAGCACCAATATTGTGGTTGCGGCTACGAACGGTGGAATCTACCGCAGTACAAACTACGGTCAGACCTTCAGCTTAGAGCAATCTGGATTGTTCTACGGCGTGCACATGGGCCACGGCGATACGTTGTTTGCCACCACTTCTGGCTCTAGCCCTAAGGTATACCGTTCTGTGAACGCAGGAGATACTTGGACCCAGATGTCAAGCGGACTACCGACATCTGGCGTTTATCGCTGCGAGGTTGCAGTGAGCTCAGCGCCTGGGTTGCTCTATGCCGTTTTTGGCGATAGTAACTATGGCTTTGGTGGCTTGTACCGCTCAACAAATGGAGGCTCGAACTGGTCGTTGATGAGTTCTACGCCAAACATCATGGGTTGGTCTTCAACGGGCGGTGGTTCAGGCGGCCAGTCTTGGTATGATTTGAGTATCGCGTGCGATCCTTTGAACGAGAATACGGTATATGTTGGAGGGGTGAATATTTGGAAGAGTACGAATGGCGGGGCCAATTGGTCTATCGTCGGTCACTGGTACGGTGCCGGATCCATTCCTTTTGTGCACGCCGATCACCATCACGCCTCTTTCCGCCCGGGAACGTCACAGTTGTACGTAGGAACCGATGGCGGGGTGTATAAAACAGCTAATGGCGGGACTTCATGGAGTCATTTGAACGACGGCATGAACATTACTCAATACTATAAAATCTCCCAGAGCACCTCGGATACTACCGTGATTCTTGCGGGTGCCCAAGACAATGGCTCGCACCTTCGCAGTTCTTCTTCCTGGAGCCGCGTCACAGGTGGAGACGGAATGGACAATGGCGTTGATGTGACCAATGATAACATCATGTACACCTCCATCTACTATGGAGATTTTTATAAGAGTACCAATGGTGGAGGATTATTCTCGGCCATCAATACCTTGAGTCCTTCCGGCACAGGAAACTGGGTGACTCCTTTTAATGTTGATCCGATTATTGGCAACACTATTTATGCTGGATTTGATAAACTTTGGAAATCGACTGATGCGGGAATGACATGGACATCCACCTCTTCTTCGAGTGTGAGCGGAGGTTCGAATATTGATGAATTCGAAATCGCTCCATCGAACACGAACTACATCTACTTATTAGTGAATAGCAATATTTTTAAGAGTACCAATGGGGGCAGCACTTGGTCAAACATCACCCCAAGCGGCGGTTTAAGTCCTTCTCCAAATAATATTTCTGGAGTAACAATTGACCCGGACGACGAGCAGCACATAGTTATTTCCATAAGTGGCTATACCAGCAATAAGAAGGTGATGGAATCTTTCAATGGCGGCCAGACTTGGTCTAACCTTAGCTCGGGATTGCCAAATGTACCTGCGAATTGTGTGATTTTCGAGGGCGATTCGTCAGATGGTATTTACGTTGGAACGGATATAGGTGTATATTATCATAGTTCTGTATTTTCAAACTGGGTGAGCTACAATCAAAACCTGCCTAATGTGATTGTCGTAGATTTTGAAATCTATGAAGGCGATGATCTATTACGCATCGGGACCTACGGCCGTGGGGTGTGGCAAAGCCCATTAATGCTAGGAACACTCGGGCCACCAGTTGCTATTTTTACGGCCGACCCGCCGTCTATATGCTCTACTTTAGATATCATTAATTTGATTGACCAAAGCCAAGGCTTGACCACAAGCTGGCAATGGCAAATCAGCCCATCTACCTTCAGCTACGTGAACGGTACAACGGATTCGTCTCAAAACCCACAGGTCATTTTCTCGGCCACAGGAGGATATACGGTCACCCTCACCGCAACGAACGCCTACGGTTCTGACGATACAACGGTATTCCAAGCCATTTCTGTGGGCGGTGCAGCGCTCCCATTTGTGGAGGATTTCGAGAACGGTCTCAATGGCTGGGAAATCGATAACCCCGATGGCGGTATTACTTGGGCATCAACTACGGTGAACGGGACCAGTCCTGGTACGGCTGGAATGTTTATGAATCATTATTCCTACAGCGGCTCGGGTCAGCGCGATGAACTTATTTCACCAGCACTTGATTTCTCGAACGATACACTCGTAAGCATGAGCTTTGAATATGCTTCCGCATACTACTCAAGCGGATATTCAGATAGCTTGTTGGTGTATGTAAGTGATGATTGTGGTGCGACTTGGACCGAGGTGGCGGCATACGTTGCCACAGATGCTTCTTTCACTACGGCAGGAGCCATCACCTCTTCTTTTGCACCGGCAGATTCTACCTATTGGTGCCACGGTTCGAGCTCGGTTACGTGTCCGACCATCGATCTAGATGCCTACAGCGGCATGAGCGGTATCCGAGTGAAGTTCGTTGCCGTAAATGGTTATGGCAATAACACCTTCCTAGATAACATTAACATTAGCGGTCAAGCTCAAGTAGCGCCAGTGGCTGCCTTCGGTGGAGATACTGCGGCTTGTACAGGTAAATCCGTAACATTCTACGATTACTCGGCGCCGGCTCCAACGGCACGTCTATGGTCTTTCCAAGGCGGTACGCCAGCGACCTCGACGGCGGCAAACCCAACGGTGACCTATGCAAATGCAGGCACTTATGATGTCAAACTCGTGGTTTCAAATGCAGCGGGTATTGATTCCGTACTATTGACAAATTACATCACCATCGTTACCGCACCTTCGGCGGCTGTTTCGATGGCCGTATCGGCCTCTACCTTGTGTAATGGCGATAGCGCCACTGCCACTGCCACCTTCACGAACGGAGGTATGAGCCCGTCCATCGATTGGTTGCTCAACGGCACTGTTGTCGCTTCCAATACAACGACCTACGCCAACCAGTTCGCCGATGGTGATGTCCTATCCGTGCGTATGATCAGCTCGGACGACTGTGTGGCCAATCCAACAGTAATGGATTCTACGACCTTCACCGTTAACGCTCGTCCTCAAGTGAGCCTCGGGTCACAGGGCTATGTTTGTGAGCTTGACGGTCCACAGGCCCTTTCGGGCGGTCAACCGGCCGGAGGTATTTACTCGGGAACGGGTATTACGAATGATTCCATTTTCCCATCCGTAGCCGGAGTAGGATCGCACTGGGTTTACTACACCTATACGGATGCCACTACAGGATGTACGAACACGAAGAAGCGCGCCATTAGCGTACAGGCGGCACCATCACAACCTACGGTGAGTCAGAACCCGACCACTGGTGAGCTGGAAGCCGCTACTCCAGCAGGTACTTTTACCTACGAGTGGTTAGATGATAACATGGATCCAATTTCTGGAGCCACTTCCGCTACCTACTTGCCGACAGCCAATGGTACCTACTACGTGCGCATCTTCTCGAACATCCTTTGTTCGAATGTATCGGATGCCTACACGGTGGTGAACATTGGCCTAGACGAAGAGCTGTTGAACGGCTTGGAGATCTATCCAAACCCCGCTCAAACGCAGGTAAACATTGCCCTCCCTGGAAGCGCCCAAATCCGCATCCTCGACGCCTCTGGTCGCGAGGTGTACAACCAATGGGTAGAACAGCGCACGGCCATCGATGTCCAGCAGTGGGCTCGCGGGGCGTACATTGTCCAAACCATTCAGGAAGGCACCAGCACACATATCCCGTTAATCCTACAGTAGGAGGAGAACACTTTAGGGCATAAAAAACCCGGGCGCGCAGCGCCCGGGTTTTTTAGTTTCAGAGAGTTGGAATTTATACCAATTCCATATGTGCGATCATGCTCTTAAACAAAGCAAGACCGTCTTGGTTATTGAGTTCTTCATCAGCAGCACGCTCAGGGTGCGGCATCATTCCAAAGACATTTTTACCCGCATTACATACTCCGGCAATGTTTTCCAGAGTACCATTGGGGTTCACAGCTTCGGTCACTTCACCATCTTCCGTACAGTACTGGAAGATGATCTGATCGTTCGCCTTAAGCTCTGCGAGCGTTTCTGCCGAACAGTAGTAGTTTCCTTCACCGTGTGCAATAGGAATCTTGTAGCCTTTGCTGTGGTCCAAATCTGCGCAAATCCCTGCAGTCTTCGATGCAGGCTTGATGAACACATTCTTACAGATGAATTTATGGCTGTTGTTGTGGCGCAATGCCCCTGGCAACAATCCACTTTCGGTAAGGATTTGGAAACCGTTACAAACGCCCAACACGTACCCGCCGTTATTGGCAAATTCGATGACGCTTTGCATGATAGGGCTCAGCTTAGCGATGGCACCACTGCGCAAGTAATCTCCATAAGAGAATCCGCCTGGAAGTACCACACAGTCTACCCCTTGCAGATCGGTGTCTTTGTGCCATAGGCTTACCGTTTCGTAACCCATGATGTTGTCCAATACGTAAAGCATGTCTTGGTCACAATTTGACCCTGGGAAGGTGATGACACCGAATTTCATAGCAAATATGCGCTTTAGAATTTGTGCAAAGTTACGCCGTTTCTTTGGAATAAGACCTTAGGACAAGCGGTTAGATAGGGTATATAATGCACGGGCACCCACATTGGCATCCCACTCATCTTCTCCCGGGCTAACTTCTACTAAATCCATCCCAATAAGGTTGCGTCCCGACGCCTTCAAAGCATCAACGAGATATACGACCTCTTCCAGTTCCATACCGCCAGGCACAGGCGTGCCAGTATTTGGACATAGCGAGGGGTTGAGTCCATCGATATCAAAGCTCAAATACACCTGCTGGGGTAGGGTGGCGATAATCTCAGCGACTTGGTCGGCCCAATTCTTTCCTTCAAAACGCGCCGCCTTTACTTCTTGGTCCGTGAATACGTGAATGCGGGAATCGCTCTCAATCAAATCGGCCTCTTGGTGGCAATAATCGCGCAAACCAACGATGGTCAAGCCTGTGGCCAGCTGCTCTTTAAGCACATTGTACATGATGCTCGCATGCGAGTAGGTAAAGCCTTCATAGGCCGGGCGTAGATCTGCATGAGCGTCTATTTGTAGGATACCGAAATCACCAAATTTCGCCTTGTGCGCACGAATAGCGCCAAGCGATGTGCTGTGATCGCCCCCAAGCAACACCGCTTTTTTCCCTTGATCCAGGATCTGGCCAATGCGCTTCTCCACCCAAAGGTGAAAGGCGGTACATTTATCATTGATGTGGTCCAATGACTTTTCTTCCTCGGTCCCTACTTCGTCGATTTCTAAAGCGTGCAGGTATTCAAGGGCCAATTCTCTCAACCCCTCCCCCGTTTTCCGCCAACGCTCATCTTCCTCCAACATAAACACACCCTGCTGCCACCCTTTTGGGTATTTGGCATCGTAGAGGTCCACCTGAGCCGAAGCGTTCAAGATTTCTTCAGGTCCCGCTGCAGTGCCGCTTCCATAACTCACTGTCACCTCCCAAGGGGCGGGCAATACATGGATATCACTTTGCTCTGCGTCAAAAGGCAAGCCGAACAACCCGTTGTTCAGCGCCGGTTCATTGGGGTCGAAACCCGCAATCAAATCCTGCTTTTCCATGG
>Ga0255760_10001620_pt1 | contig 21438 bp, 20 predicted proteins | sample 071ome_25_FD_179960 | JGI IMG/M metagenome (GOLD analysis project Ga0255760, IMG submission 179960) | Coastal salt marsh microbial communities from the Groves Creek Marsh, Skidaway Island, Georgia - 071410BT metaG (version 2) | ecosystem: Environmental > Aquatic > Marine > Intertidal zone >... | reverse complement strand
CGAGGGCATGGTGCGGGAGGCTTTCGTCCGAAAAGATCATTTCGCGTTTCCTCGGAGGCGCCGGGCCAGGGGTAGGCGAACTTCAATTTCCACGCCGGAGCCGTCGGGGAGATTACGCGCCAGGGCACTGCCGCCATGGTGCGCAGCAATCACCCGCACCACGTAAAGGCCCAGTCCAAAATGGAGCTTGGTGTCGTTCGTGCCGTCTCGACGGGTCACCATGGAATCGAACATGCTGGCGAGGGTGTCTTCGGACAGCAGGGGCCCCTGGTTGCGAATGGTGAGCACCGCTTCACTGCGCTCCCGGCGCAGGGCCACGGTGATAGCCGTGTCCGGTAAGGCAAAATCGAAGGCGTTATCAAGGATCTTGTCGAGAAGCTGCTCGATACGGTAATCCGCAGCCTCAACCATGACCCCGGTCTCCGGGCCCTGGAAGGTAAGGCGTCGCGGCGCCTGAAGGGCCGCCGAGTTTCGCACGTAGCTTTCCACGAGGGCCTCAAGATCCAGCGTTTCCAGATCTTCGGCCTTCAGCGATTCCTCGAGATTCGCGGCGTCCGCAAGGTTTTGCACGATCGCCCCAATGCGCTGCACCCCGCGCCGAGCCGCATCAAGATACTTGCTGTCGGAAAGCTCCGGCTGGGTGTCCTCAAGGTTCTGCAGGGACGTGGATAGGGTGTTTAGGGGGTTGTTGATCTCGTGGCGCAGGGTTCGGGGCATATTTTCCAGAAACTGGTTGTGCTGGTGCAGGCGCGCGAGCATCTGGGAGACGTTGCGGGAGAGCTCCCCAAGCTCGTCTCCGGCGCGGGCTTCCCGGCGCAGCTCGAAGGTACGCAGGCGACCCTGCTGGTCGATGGCTCGGGAGGCTTCCGCGCCCAGGCCCCGAATGCGCCAGGCCAGGCGCAGGGAGAAGGTGAGAAGGGCCAGGAACACCAGGGCAATGGTCAGCACCGCGAAGCCGATAATGCGATCGAGGGCGTCGCGCTGCAGGGCAAGAATTTCATCCGTGTCCTGCTCCACCACCACGGCCCCCAGAGTGCGATCTCGCCCGCGAATGGGCACGGCCGCCATGATGATTTCCTGCTGCTCGCTTAGGCGTCGACGCACGGCGAGGGGGCTTCCGGCGAGGGCCGTGTCGATCACCGCATCGCTCGCGACCGGATCGGCGCCATCTGCCTGGCCGAGCCGAGCAATGGCCAGGAGACCGCGCACGAGGGGGCGGAAAAATTCCAAGGGGCCGAGAGCGGGGGCAGACAGGGGAGGGGCTTCCGGCCCCTCCCGTTGGTAGGCGCCCGTTTCCGCGCGCACCCGGCGCTCGCCATCGATGACCAGAATGCGGGCTCCGGCATAGCCGAGCCCCTCGACGATATTCAGAACCTCTGGGGAGCGCAGCACGATGAGGTTGAAGGCCTCGGGCCCCGCCGTGGGCAAGGTTTGGACCATGGTGCGCGGGCTGCGGCTAACGGAGTCATCCACATCCACCACGCTGATGCCAAAGGATTCCCGGGCATTCAGCATGGCTAGGGGAAGGCGGAACTCCACCACGTAGCCTTCCCCGGTGTTGGTCGGGGAGACGAAGCCCTGAATGCGATTGTCGGGCTGTCCGTCGCTGGCAAAGCGCCAGGCCTCATCCATCGCGTAGGCGGTGAGCACGCCGGGACCGGAGAAGGTGAGCTGGATGCGCCCCCGGGCACCGCTGGCGTCCTGGAAGGTGAGACGCACATGATCGGCATTATCGAGCCGTAGGGCGTCTGGATCCCGCCAGATTCGATCTCGGTCGAGGATGCGCAGCACGGCGTAGAGCTGATCGGCGCGTTCCCCGAGGATCAGATCGAAGGAGCCATCGGGACGATCGCCACTGTCCGGGTCGGCGCCAAATACTAGGCGGCGTTCGGCGAGCCCGTCCCAGTCCCCGTCCCGACCGTCGAGGCGAATGGCCGAAGGCAGGGGGTGGGCGTAGAGGGAAGCATAGCCCTCCGCGCTCAGGGGCAGATCGTTGAAGAGATCGTCCCGACCGTTGAGGAGCGTGGAAATTCCTTCGGCGGTGAGGAGCTGGGCCTGGGCCTGGCCCTGGATCAGAAACTGCTCCATAGCCAAAAGCTGGCGCAGGCTGAAGTAGGGGAGGCTAAGGAGCGCGGCCCCGAGGAGCATGAGCTTGGTGGCGAGACTCGGCCCCCGGAACCGTCGCTTAGCCACGGGCTAGCTGCCCACCCAGCGGTAGCCGTAGCCGTATTCGCTCTTGATGGCAGAAAAGCTTGAGTCCACGCGCTCGAACTTTTTGCGAATATTGCGCATATGCGTGTTGATGGTGTTGTTTGTCACCAACGATTGCATGGTGGCGTTCATGAGGGTTTCGTAGCTTACGGCGTGCCCCGGGGCGCGAACGAGCTTGGCAAGCATGCGAAACTCCGTCCCCGACAAGTCAATGCTTTGGCCCTTCCAGGACACGAGCAGGGCATCCTGGTCGAGCACGAGATCGCCGATGCGCTGCGCGCTGGGGCTCGGCGCCGTGACGCCGCCGTCGCGCTGGGAGCCGATGCGCAGGAGGGACGCGATCCGCTCGGCCAGATAGTCGAGGGAGATGGGCTTCGGTAGATAATCCCAGGCGCCGAGGCGGAGCCCGGAGATCTTGTCGATCTCATCGATGCGCTCGGTGAGAAAGAGCACGGGCAGGCTGGGACGCCGGGCGAGGAGATCGCGGCAAAGCTCGAAGCCCGCGTCGATCTCGTCCCCGAGTATGATGTCCAAGATGGCAAGGTCCGGGAGGGCCTGCTCGAAGCCCGCGAGGGCTTCGGCCCGGGATCCGTAGGCCCGCACCAGGTAGCCCTTTTTGGTGATGGCGTCCCGGTAGTTTTCCCGCTGATCCGGATCGTCCTCGACAATGGCGATGGTTTTTTTCATGCGGTGCCTTCCCGAAGGGGTGTCCCTATGGAGTTTATGAGCTTTTGGACCGTAGATCGCGTCCTCGAATTCGCCGGGCTGGTGACGGGGCTGGCCTGCGTCTGGCTCCTGATCCGCCAACATATTGCCACCTGGCCCCTGGGCATCGTCTACGTTTTCCTCTCCCTGTATATCTTTTGGGGGGCCAAGCTCTATGCAGACTTCCTTCTCCACCTAGGGTTCCTTGCCTTAAACAGCTACGGCTGGTGGGTCTGGTCCCGGGGCTTGGGAGGGGAGGACTCAACGCTTCCCGTGACGCGCGCGCCCCGGCGCGAGCTCCTCGCCGTACTCGCCCTTGGGGTGTTGGGCACGGTGGTTTTTGGAACGCTCTTCGCGCGGACCACCGATGCCGCCTTACCCTACTGGGATAACGCCACCACGGCCTTTTCCCTTGGCGCCATGTGGCTATCCGCGCGGAAGCGCTTGGAAAACTGGACTCTTTGGCTAGCTGTGGACGTGGTTGCGGCGGGTATCTACGCCGTAAAGGGCCTGCCCTTCTATGCGCTGCTCTACACCATTTACCTGGGCCTGGCGGTGCTGGGCTTTCAGCAGTGGCGCCGCTCCCTGGAGCAAAGCGCCTAGCCATGGACGTGGTGCTCACGGGGGTGGAGTCCACGGGGAAGAGCACCTTGGCTCAGGCCCTCGCGGCGCGCCTCGGGCGCCCCTGCGTGCCTGAAGCTGCCCGTTCCTACCTCGCGCTGCGAGGGGGGCGCTACGAGGAAGGGGACCTGCTTGCCATTGCTCGGCGCCAGTGGGCCTGGGCGCGCTGGGCTGAAGGGCCGGCGGTGCTCGATACGGATCTGTGGACCCTGTTTATCTGGGCGGAGGTGCGCTTCGGCCGGGTCGATCCCTGGCTTCGCGGGGCGGCGGCGGCGCAGGGGCCGCGGCTCTATTTGCTATGCGAACCGGACCTGCCCTGGGATGAAGATCCCCTGCGGGAACATCCCGCGCCAGAGGCCCGGGCCGCTCTGCACGGGCGTTACGCGGCGATTCTTGCGGCCCAAGCCTGGCCCTGGGTAAGCCTTCGGGGCACGGGGCCCGATCGTTTGGCGGCAGCGGTGGCGGCGTTGGAGGATCGAGGGCTGCTGCCCTAGGGGCTCGCTAAGCGCTCCCTAAGCGCTCTAAGGCCTCGGCGGCCTGGCCTTCCTGAACCTCGGCTTCCGTAATGCCTTCGCCTCTAGCCCAGAGCGCCCAGGCGTACTCGCGAAGCCAGTGGAGGGTTTCGAGCGTGCGCCATTCCCGGTCGCTCGGGAGTACGGCGCCATAGCTTGAAAAGAGCGCCGTGGCTTGGCGGCGCCCCAGGCCCAGGTGCGTTGCCAGGGTCACGAGCTCGAAGCGGGGATCGCCGCGGCTCGCGAGCTCCCAGTCGAGAAAGGTGAATTGAGTGCCATGGCGCAAGACGTTACCGCCATGCAGATCATTGTGGGTCAGGCGGTCGCTGCGAAGAGGATAGGGTAGGAGCGTTTCAAGGCGGCCCTGCCACCGAGGGTCTGCGCTGATTCCCTGCGCTCCGGCGCGCTGCAGGCAGCGCAGGGCATAGCGGGCGGGGTGGAAGGGCGTGGCGTCCTTCGGGTAGGGCAGGGCATGGAGCTGCCGCAGCTGCTGGCCCAGGGCTTGGCAGCAGGGACCGGCCTTGAGGGATGGAGCGTCTAAGGGGGTTCCTGGGCAGGCTTCCGTGGCCAGCCGTCCGCTGTCCGGGTCAAAAAACAGTACCGCTGCGGTGAGGGACCCCGCCGCGGTGAGCAGCGCGCCTTCCCTGGCCCAATCCACTCCCGGGGGGGGCGTTGCGCTGCGAGGCGCACGAAAGAACCCTCGGCGCCCTGGGGCTTGGAGCGCGTATACCGTATTGGTCCAACCGAGCCCCGCTGTGCCCCCGAGCGTGTAGTCAGCGAGGACGCTCGGGAGGGGAGGGGCCTCAGGCGCCTTCATTACCCCAGAGCGCTGCGTAGAGCCCCTCCATCTCTTCTAAGGTCGGCACTCGGGGGTTATTGGCCGGGGATCCGGAGGCCTGCGCTTGCTGGGCCATGGTGGGCAGGGCCGTAAACCACGCGTCTCGATCGATGCCGAAGGCCGCAGGGGAGGGCACGGCCAAGCGCTGATTCAGCGTGGAAAGCCCTTCAATCAAGGCCTGGCTTTGCGTCTCGGAGCTGGCGCTGGCGTCGGCCCAGCCCATGAGCACGGCGGCTTCCCCATAGCGCTGAAGGGCGGCCTCTCGAGAAAAGGCCGTGACCGTGGGGAGCAGCATAGCGTTAGAAAGGCCATGGGGGACGTGGAAGAGGGCGCCCACGGGACGGGACATGCCATGCACCAGGGCCACGGAGGCATTGGAGAAGGCAAGGCCCGCTTCGAAGGCGCCGAGCATCATGGCTTCCCGGGCCTCCTGGTCAGCCCCATGCTCATAGGCCCGCTCAAGATGAGCCGAAATCCGTGCCATGGCCGACCGCGCGAAGGTGTCGGAGACGGGGTTGGCCAGCTTGGACACGTAGGCTTCCAGAGCATGGGTGAGGGCGTCGAGGCCCGTATCGGCGGTGAGCCGAGGGGGCGCACTCAAGGTAAAGCTGGGATCAATCAGGGCTGCATCGGGTAGGAAAGCGGCGCCCCGGCACAGGAGCTTTTCCTGGCTCGCCGCTTCCGTAATCACCGTAAAGCGCGTGGCCTCCGAGCCCGTGCCTGCGGTGGTGGGCAGGGCAATGATGGGAACCCGGGGCAGGGTGACTTCGCGAGGAACGGCGTAATCGCGAATGCCACCGCCGCCGGCGGCGAGCACGGCCATGGCCTTGGCGCTGTCGATGACACTACCGCCCCCAAGGGCCACAAGGCCGTCGGCGCCCGATGCAGCAAGCACCGCGACGCCCTGAAGAATGCTGCCATCGGCCGGCTCGGGTTCCGTGTCCGTATGGACTTGGGCATCCAGGCCCGCGTCCTTAAGCACCCCGAGCACCCGAGCCACGTGGCCCAGGCTTTCCATGGCCGGATCGCTCACGAGCAAGGGGCGGCTGACGCCTAGGGCCCCCAGCACCTCAGGTAATTGCTCAAGGGCGCCGTAGCCCAAGCGAAGAAGACGGGGAAAACTTAAGGCGTACGCCATGGCACCACTCCAGGCCTGGCCCCCGGGGGCCAATGATTAGGCGAGGGCGCGTTGGCGGATCGAGCGAATATTCCAAAGATGAGCCGCTGCCACCAACATCACCCCAGGCAGAGTGAGATTGTGCGCGTGGTCGAGGTCGTGGACCAGGGGGCGGAGATCGTAGCCCATGAGCAGGAGTCCCACTGCGCCGAGCGCCGGAATGAAAATCACCCCGTGGCGCCGAAAGCCCTGCCAGAAACCGAGCGCGGATAGCGGTAAGGCCACGAAAAAGAAAATGCTGTGAACAAGCTCGTCACTGCCTTCGGACACAAAGAGGAACGGCGTAAAGGACACGAGCAGAGGCACCGTCAGGCAATGCAGCACGCAGAGCCCGGATAGCACGATGGCAGCGAGATCGACTTTCTTGAAGGCCACAGGGTGCGCTCCGATAAGGACGGAGCAGATGCTATAACATAACAGTAAGCCGTGCTAGCCCTTCCTCCTGGCGGACCTAGGAAATTCAATATTTAACATAATATGTATTATGCGCATTTGTAGATGGGGTCCGGTGGGGGGCGCCTAGGCGCCCTTAAGCCCCAGGGCCTGCTCCAGGGTCGCCAGTGCCGTCTCCTCCGTCGTCTCGGGCGTTAAAACCACGGCCGGTGCCCCGGGCAGCGGAACTTTTGCCCGTAGCTGCGCACGAAGGACGGCTTCATCTGCATCGGAGGGATCGTTTCCGGCGTTATCCCGGGCCCGGACCCGCTCCCGAAGAACGGCCTCCGGGGCTTCGCAGCGCACGAGCACGGACGGCACCTTGAGGGTTTCGCCCAGGGTTTCGAAGCGCTTCAGAGCGTGCGCGTTTAGAAACGTCGCATCGACCATCACCGCAAAGCCACTGTTGAGGTGCTGCTGCGCGAGATCTAGAAGCCGTCCATAGGTGCGTTCGCTCATTTCCGGGCCGTAGCGCACGGCGCGCTCCTCTGCGTTTGCGGGCCGCGTCTCCGGCGCAAGGCCCAAAAGTCGCTTCCGCTCCACATCGCTCCGCAGGCAAAGCGCGCCCAACGCCGGACCCAGCCGCTGTCCCCAGTAGGATTTGCCACTTCCGGACAGGCCCTGCAGGAGCACCAGCGCGGGCCTAGACAGCGGCGCCTCGGCGAGCGTCACCTGCGCTTCTAGCCGGGTAATGCAGTCCTGCCGCGCCTCTGGGGCGGCCTGGGCCAGATCGAGGGCCGCGACCTTGGCGCGCACCAGCGCGCGATAGCGCACGTAATAAGGCAGCACGGCGATGCCATCGTGGTCTCCCGAGCCATCAAGCCACCCCTGGAGCAAGCTGAAGGCTTCTCGGGAGGCCCCCCGAGCTCGTAAGTCCATGAAAAGAAAGGCTAAATCGCTAACGGTGTCGATCCACCGGAGCTGGGGAGAAAAGTCAATGCAATCAAAGGCTTGGACCGTATCTTGGTAGAGGCAGAGATTTTTCAGGTGGAGATCCCCGTGGCCTTCGCGGATAAAACCCTGGGCAAGCCGGTCTCTGAAGCGGGGGGCGAGGGCCGCGCCCTCCTCCAGGCCTTGCTGCTCTAGCGCGGCGAGGCGCGCAGCGCCATCGTGCAGGTAAGCCACCTTGGGCCAGAGATGGAAGAAGTTGGCTGCCACGGGCTTTTGCACCGCGTCGACGGTTCCCCAGGGGCCGCTTTCCGGGGCGCGCTCAAAGTCCGCCTGGCGGGCCGCCCAGTGGCCGCCAAAGGCGCGAAGGGCGTCGGCGGACAGCGCGTCCCGGGCGAGCTGCTCATCGAGCTGGGCCGCCTGAGGGAAGCGCGCCATAAGCACGGCAATCTCTTCCCCCGCCTCCGGGTCGTCGACGATTTCAAAGCCCGTGCCCCGGCGGCGAAAGGCCACCACCCCTTGGTAGAGATCCGGGGCGAAGCGGCCGTTTAAGCGCAGCTCCTCCTCACAGCAGGCGCGCCGGCGGCTCAGGGTGGAAAAGTCGAGAAAGCCGAAGTTGACGGGCTTTTTAATCTTTAGGGCGTAGTTTTCGCTGAGCAGCACCCAGGCGCTGTGGGTGGTGATGCGCGTGAGCGCCTCGCAGGGCTCGAAGGGCCAGCGGGCGGGATGGGTTTCAAAGTGCGTCACCAGGGCTTCGCCGATGCCAGTCATTGCCGCGCCAGTCCTTTGCCTTGAGCCTCTTGGTTCTCCCTCTGGCCAGGGTACACTTAAGGCGTTCCGTTTAGGGGAGTTTGTCCATGTTCCAAGGCCTAGGGCGCGGGTTTGCGGCAATGGCCCTGCTGCTGTTGGCCCTGGGCGCCAGCGCAGCGGAGGTGCGACGCCTGAAATGGACCGAGCTGATTCCCGCGCATCTGGCGGCCACGCCCTTGACGCCGTCGGCGATTGATCACGCGAGCCCCGACCCCATGGCCCAGCCCACCCCCTGGGGCCCCCTCGCCATGAGTGAACTCGTGGTCCCGGAGCTCAACGCCACTCGGGTGCGCATCCCCGGCTTTATCGTGCCCCTGAACATTACCCGGGACCAAACGGTGGACGAATTTCTCCTCGTGCCCTACTTCGGCGCCTGCGTCCACGTGCCGCCGCCCCCGGCGAATCAGATTATCTACGTCACGACGACCCAAGGCTTGGCCGCAGACCGGATTTACGAAGCCTGGGAAGTAGAGGGCGTGCTGCGAACGGCGGCGGTAGACAGCGCCATGGCTCAGGCGGCCTATCAAATTGAGGCCGAGGACGTTGTGCTCTATGGAGGTGGACGATGACGAGCCCCCATTATCACGATCACGATGCCTGTGTGGCCTCAGCCCTCGCCGCGGCGGAGCGCATATGCTCCCTGAAGAGCGCCCGCTTGACGCCCAATCGTCGGCGCGTGCTTGAATTGATTTGGAGCTCCCATGATGTGGTGGGCGCCTACGATTTGCTGGCGGCGCTGCAAAAGGAAGATCCGGCGGCTAAACCTCCTACCGTCTATCGAGCCCTCGAGTTCCTGCTTGAGCTGGGGCTGATCCATCGCATCGAATCGGCCAACGGCTTTACGCGTTGCGAAGCCCCCGAGGGTTCTCACGTGTGCCAGTTCCTGATCTGCGATGAGTGTGGCTTGGTTGAGGAGCTTCATTCTTCCAAGCTGGCCTCGGCCCTTGAAGCTCAAGCCGAAGACGCGGGCTTTGAGCCGACCTTTCAAACCGTTGAGGTGCGGGGTCGCTGCCGCGGCTGCGTGTCCGCTTAAGTAAGGATTCCCCATGAAACTGGCCCGCTTTCGCCCCGCTGGTGGAGAAATCGCTGAGCTCGGCGTGCTCCGGGGAGAGGCGCTCGATGCCTTCGTACCCTTTTCTGGCCTGGGGGCGGCGCTCCCCGGCGGCGAAGCCCCGAAGGATCTTCGCGTCTGCTTGGCTTGGTCCTCGGCCGAGCGTAAGGCCGTGGCCGAGGCCGCTAGGACAGCAGAAGCGCACCCCCTCAGCGAAGGCACCCTCCTCGCCCCCCTGAAGCCAGAGAAATGCCTGGCCATTGGGCTGAACTACAAGGCCCATGCCGAGGAGTTCGGCGGGACCGTGGCCCCCTGCCCTACGGTCTTCACGAAGCAGGTGAGCTGCATCACGGGCCCCTTTGCGCCGATCCATCGGCCGCGCGTCTCCGAGGCCCTCGATTACGAAGGGGAAATGGTGCTGGTGATTGGGAAACGCTGCCGCCACGTTCCGGAAGCTCGCGCCCTGGAGGTGGTGGGAGCCTATTGCGTCGGAAACGACGTCAGCGTCCGTGATTGGCAGCTGCAGACGCCCCAGTTCACCATGGGCAAATCCTTCGATACCCATGGCCCGATCGGTCCGTACCTGACCACGGCAGACGAGATCAACGATCCTCAAGCGCTGAACCTTCAGACCTGGGTGAATGGCGAACTGCGGCAGGAAAGCAGCACGGCGCTCATGATCTTCTCCTGCGCCCAGCTCATTGCCCATTTGTCCACGGCCTTCACCTTAGAGCCGGGGGACATGATCTTTACGGGCACCCCTGCGGGTATTGGTCATGCCATGAAGCCCCCGGCCTACCTCAAGGTCGGGGATCGGGTGCGCGTGGCCGTAGAAGGCCTTGGAGAAATCGAGAACGTGGTGGTGGCGGAGCCCGAGACCACGGCGCTGCCCTTCCCCGCTGCCTAGGCCCTAAGCCGCTTCGGCCTTCAAGGAGAAGGCCTCCGCAAGGCGCTGGTAGCTGAGCTCCCGCTGCTCATGCTCGGGCGTGATGGTGATCACGCTGCAGTGATCGGCCCCCGTCTCTTCGAGCAGCGCACTCAGGCGGCTGCGAACCACGCCTGGCGTTCCGGCGATGGCATGGCTCCCTCCGTCGGGGCCATCGGTGCCCAAAATGCGTTCCGCTTCCTCGATGGTCGGCCAGGGGCCGGCCTCTCCTCGCATCAGCCGTTGGCGCCAGAGATCTCGGCAGCGCGCCAGGGCCGCGGCTTCCCGGGGCGTATCGGCGCAGAGGGCAAAGACCCCTAGGGAACTGTACGGCGCTCCCAGCGTAGGCGAAGGCCGGAAGCGGTCCCGGTAGAGCTTCAAGATCGCCGCGGCGTGGTCCGGGGCGATGAAGTGGGCGAAGGCAAAGCGCAGCCCCAGGTGCGCCGCCAGCTGGGCGCTTTGATCCGTGGAGCCCAGCAGCCAAAGCTCCGGCGCCGAGGGGATTTTAGGCCCGCAGGGCACGGTGCTCAGGGCTTGGGTATGGGGTGTTCCATCGATGAGCCAGGCTTGGAGGTCGGCGACCTTCGCCGCGAAGTAGTCTGCGCCCACGGCATTACCGTAGCCCAGGGCCGCCGTGGTGTGTCCATCGGCGCCCGGTGCTCGGCCGATCCCTAGATCGATACGACCGGGAAAAAGCGCCTCGAGGACGCGGAACTGCTCCGCCACCTTGAAGGGGGAATAATGCATAAGCATGACGCCCCCGGTCCCGACCCGGAGGGTGGAGGTGGCGCTGGCAATGCGGGCGGTGAGAATTTCCGGGGCCGGCCCGGCGAGGGCTTGCCCCCCGTGGTGCTCTGCGAGCCAGTAGCGATCAAAGCCGAGGGCTTCGACGTGCTGGGCGAGGCGCACGGATTCCCCGAGCGCCTCTACCGGCGTGCTGCCCGGACGAACCGGGGTTTGGTCCAATACGCCGAAGCGCATGGCAGCGTGGGGCCCTTAGAGCCCCAGAACCAGCTTCGCCATGATGTTGCGCTGCACTTCGTTAGACCCCGCATAGATGGAGGCCTTGCGAATGTTGAAGTGATGCAGCGGCGCCTTAGCAGAGGTCCAGTCGTAGACCGGCTCTTCGTTCATGCCTGCGCTTGGGTCTGGGTGGTGGAAGGGAATGCCCTGGGCCCCCACCGTTTCCAGCGCGAGCTCTGCCACCTGCTGCTGGAGCTCCGTGCCCCGGCACTTGAGCATGGACGATTCCGGCCCCACGTTTTGTCCGGAGGACAGGGCGCTCAAGATTCGCAGCTCCGTGAACTCCATGGCGCGGATGGCGATTTCCGTATCCGCCAGCTTGCGCTGGTAGCCAGGATCGGCAGCAAGGGGCTCGCCGCTGGCTTCGAGCTGGCTGGCATAGCTGCGGATGCGGTCGAGCTTCGCAAGCAGCGCCGGAGCGTAGGCGTTGCCGCGCTCGAACTCCAGGAGGTACTTGGCGTAGGTCCAGCCCTTCCCTTCTTCCCCGATAAGATTTTCCGCCGGGACCTTCACGTTCTCGAAGAAGACCGTGTTGATTTCCTGGTGCCCCGGGGGTGGGTTATCGATGGTGACGATGGGGTTTACCGTGATGCCTTCACTCTTCATATCGATGAGGAGGAAGGAAATGCCATCCTGGCGCTTCTCTTCCTTCGAGGTGCGCACGAGGCAGAAAATCATGTCGGCGTGCTGGCCCAGGGTGGTCCAGGTTTTCGTGCCGTTGACGATGTAGTGATCGCCGTCGCGCTTGGCCGTGGTCCCCAGGGAGGCCAGGTCAGAGCCGGAGCCGGGCTCGGAATAGCCCTGGCACCACCACACCTTGGAGTCCCGGATATCGGGGAGGTACTTCTCCTTCTGCGCCTGAGAGCCGTACTTCATGATCACCGGCGCCACCATGGTGACCCCAAAGGGCAGCACGCGCGGGGCGCTGGCTTTGGACATCTCGAGGTCGAAGATGTACTTCTGGGTGGCCGTCCAGCTGGGACCGCCCCACTCCGCCGGCCAGTTCGGCACGGCCCAGCCTTTCTTGGCGAGGCGCTGTTGCCATTCAATTTGAAGCGTCTTGGACAGGTGCCCGGTGGGGCTGCGCTGCAGCACTTCCCGCATGTCTGGCGTGAGGTTTTCGTCGATAAAGGCCTTAACCTCAGCCTGGAAGGCGAGATCCTCGGCGGAGAACTCAACGTTCATAGGTGCTCCCTCGTGGTTAGTCACAGCGGTGCCCGCTCACCCCGAGTATACGCAGCGATTTCTTCCTTTGCATTGCCTTGACCACCGCTTTTTCCCGGGCTAAAAGCTTCAAAAAGACGCGCACCGCGTCCGGGGGAGAAAAGCATGGCAGAGCAGGCACCGGGGGCCGGCGCTTCGGCGCAGGGTGATGAGCAGTTTGGGCCCGTTTATCGATGGTATGCGCTGGGGCTGCTTTTCATTGTTTACATCTTTAACTTCATCGATCGCCAAATCCTTGGCATATTGGCCCAGCCCATTAAGGAAGATCTGGGCCTTTCCGATACGCAGATGGGGTTCATGGGGGGCATCGCCTTTGCCCTCTTCTACACCTTCCTAGGCATACCCATAGCGCGCCTCGCAGATCGGGGCGTGCGCCGTAACATCCTTGCCGTGTGCCTGACCATCTGGAGCGGTATGACTGCCCTCTGCGGCCTCGCGGGAAGCTTTATTCAGCTCCTAGCCTGTCGCATCGGCGTTGCGGTAGGTGAGGCTGGGGGCAGCCCACCGTCCCACTCTATGATTTCCGATATCTTCCCCGCCGATCGCCGCGCCACGGCCCTGGGGATCTACGCCCTGGGTATTCCCGTGGGCACTATGCTGGGGAATCTTCTTGGGGGCTGGATCAACGACGCTTTTGATTGGCGTACGGCCTTCTTCCTCGTGGGCATGCCCGGGGTTGGCCTGGCGCTTCTGGTGCGCTTAACGCTCCGGGAGCCGGTGCGCGGCGCCTCCGATGCCAAGCCTGCGGTGACGGAAGCGCCGAAGGCTGAAACGGCCCTACCCCCGGTAAAGGAAGTTTTTCTGGCCCTTTGGGCGCGGAAAAGCTTTCGCTACATGGCCATCGGGGGGGGGCTTCATGCCTTCGTAGGCTACGGCGTGGGCTATTGGATCCCTGCCTTTTTCATGCGTACCCACGATTTCACCAGCACGGATATTGGGACGGCCCTTTTCTGGCTCGGTATTCCAGGCATGGCCGGGACCTTCCTCGGGGGCCTGCTCGGGGATCGCTTCGCCAAGCGGGACGTGCGCTGGTACGTGTGGCTACCGGGCCTTGCCACGCTGATTTCCGTGCCCTTTGCCTACTACGTGTACACCCATGAAGACCCCTGGTTCGGCCTTTGGCTCTACGCTATCCCCACCTTCCTCGGGTCTTACTATCTGGGCCCGACCTTCTCCCTGGCTCAGAGCCTCGTGGGGCTGCGCATGCGCGCCCTCGCCGCGAGCATTCTGCTCTTCATCCTGAACCTCATAGGCCTCGGCCTTGGGCCCCAGTTTGTGGGCATCATGAGTGACCTATTGCGGTCGAGCTACGGGGAAGGGTCGCTGCAGATGGCCCTGGTGATCGTGCTGATCTTCAACGTGCTTTCGACGGGGAGCTATCTGCTGGCGGGACGGACTCTAAAGGCGGATCTCGCTCGGGCGCACGAGCTGTCTTAGCCGGCGGATTGGTAGGGCGTGGGGGGACGGTCTGGGAAGACGTTCGGAGAAGTAGAAAAAAGGGGGGCGGCGCGGGCCGCTCCCCCTTTTTTGCTTTAGTGGCCAGCCTTGGCCAGCGATAGGCCCGTCATCCAGCCAAATACCAAGCCAAATACGCCATAGACTTCGTATTGCCCCGTCCACCAGCCCAAGGCAATCCCGGCGCCGAGGCCGATTCCGGTCCACAGTAGAGCGGACGCGCCGCCCTTTCCTTCACTGGCCATGCAGCTTCTCCCAGTTGCGGGGCAGCCCCTGCTGCCCACCGGTTAGGCGCTTTGGAAAGCGCGAATCGAAGGCCTAGGCCAAGAGGGCCCGGCCCACCACCTTCAGCGCGAGGGTTTCCTCGGCGCCTTCAAAGATCGAGAGTACGCGGGCGTCCACGAAGTAACGCGAGACGGCCGTTTCTTCCGCGTAGCCCATACCCCCATGCAGCTGGAGCGCCTCCCGGCAGACCGTCTCTGCGGCGCGGCAGGCATAAAGTTTAACGAGGCTCGCTTCCATTTGCCCTTCCCCAGCATCGAGCAGCTTGCCCACTTCCAGGGTCAGCATGCGGGCGCTTTGCAGGGCCATGGCCATGCGCGCCAGCTTGACCTTGCTGAGGCCGTAGCGGCTGACGCTTTGCCCGAAGACCGTGCGGTCCTCGCTGTAGCGCAGGGCCGCTTCGAAGGCGGCCTCCATGAGGCCCGTGGCGCGGGCAGCGGTTTGAATCCGGCCGCCGGAGAAGCCCCGCATCTGGTAGTAGAAGCCCTTGCCGAGGCCCTCCTCCCCGCCCAGCACGTGGCTATCGGGCACAAAGAAGTCGTCGTAGAACATTTCGTAGGAATGCATGCCTCGGTAGCCCAAGGTGGCAATCGCGCGCCCGCTCATTTCACCACCGCCGGGGCTGCGGTGGGCGAACTCGTGGGCATTGGTGCTGGGCTTCTCTACGAGGAAAAGGGATAGGCCCCGGTGCCCGGCCTTCGGGTCCGGGTCCGTACGGGCCAGTACGAGGATTAGCTCGGCTTTTCCGGCAAAGGTGCACCAGGTTTTGGCGCCGTTTAAGCGCCAGCCGCCTTCGCAGCGGGTGGCTCGAAGGGCTACGGATGCCACGTCCGAGCCCGTACCCGGTTCCGTGACGGAGATCGCCACGAGCGGATCCCCGGCGGCGATGCGCGGCAGCCAATGGGTTTTCTGATCCTCCGTGCCCCCGGCGAGGAGCGCCCGAGCCAGAATCTCCGGCCGGGTGATAAGGCTTCCCGCCGCCCCAAGGGAGGCCTTGGAGAGCGCTTCCGTGGCCACGATCATGCCTAGTGTGTCTTCTCGATCATCGGGGAGCAGGCCCCCGAAGCGCTCCGGGACTGACAGGCCAAAGCAACCCAGGGCCTTTAGCCCCTCGATGATGTCGTCAGGGATGGTGAGGTCGTCCCGATGGATCGCTTCCGCTTGCGGCGCCACCACTTCCCGAGCAAAGCGCTCAAAGGTGTCGCGCATCATGCGGGTCGCTTCCGGTAGCACCACGGGGCCAAGATCCCCCTTCCGGGTCAGAATTTCCGTCCCCAGGGCCTCTAGGGCGGCGCGATCGTTCGCCCGCTCGAGCGCTTCGTCAATGGCGCCTTCAAAGGGGGCTTCGAAGGCCGCCCGGCTCATGCCGTAGTCCCGAGCGCGGGCCCCCACCCGTTGCCGGAGTTGGGTCAGGGTATCGGCGATAACGGCCCCGGCCAAGGCCTGGCAGAAGGCTCCGTCGCTGCCGCTCTGGGCCGTGGCCCAGTGCTGCATAGCTTTTGCCGCGGAAAGCTCCGCGCGGAAGAACGCGAGGTCGTAGACCGCGAGCTGATGCTGATCAATCAGGTCCTCCCCGGGGGCAAGCCGCGCGCTTTGTCCCTTGACGTGCGTAAGCGCGTCGCCGAGGCACGCCTCCATGGCCTGAAGGGCGGCTTCATAATGCTTCAGATCCGCGGCGGGGGTCGCACTTAGGGATTCAGCGGTGCTCACGGCAACTCCTTAGCTTTTAGGATTAGGGTTTAAGGATAGCGGAAACCGGCGGTGCGATCTCGGGATGGGACGCCTGCCTAAGGGGGCACGCCGCCGTTATTCGATCGCAGATGGCTCGTCGCCCGCGGCCGAGGGGGCGTATGATTCGCTCATGAAAGAGCCCCCGTCCCCTCCTCGCTTTCGCATCGGCATGACTGCCCGGGTTACGGCGGTGGTGATGCTGGTGGCCTCTCTTGTGCTCGTGGTGAATACGGTGGCCTCCCGCCTCGCCTTTCAGTCTCGCTTTTTGACCTACGTGAACGAGCAGGAAGCCGCCATACTGGAGCGCATGGCGGAGCAAATCGCCGAGATCTACGGGCGCTACGGTGACTGGGATGCGCTTTCCGAGGCCATTCCGCCGCGCCGCCTCCTCCTCTGGTCAGCCCGAGTTTCCAGCCGCGAGGTGCCGGGAAACCGCATCGATGCCCTAGTCGATGCCCCCGTAGCGCCCTTCCCCTCAATCGCGTCCCTGGCGGCGCCCCCGGAGAGCATGCTGAGCCCAAGCCGGAGCGATCTGTCCGGGCCTTCGAGCCGTCCCCTGCGCCGTCCGACGATGTCGCGTTTAGCCCTGGTGGACCTGGCGGGGGAGGTTCGCGTGCCCGCGCCCATGCAGGAGCTGGGGGAAGCGGAAGTGCGACGCCAACCCATTCGCTGGGCTGGCGAGGTGGTGGGCTACATTATGCTCTACCCCGTGCGCCGTCTTGATCAGGAAACGGACCTGCGCTTCGAGGCCGATCTGCTTCGGACCCTTTGGGTCATCGCGGCGCTGATTCTTCTGGTGGCAGGTTTCGCGGGCTGGCGCTTATCGAGAAGCCTCCTGGCGCCGGTGCGGGACCTCGCCTCCGGGGCCCAGGCGCTGGCTGCGGGGCGCTACGGCACCCGGCTAAACCTCACCCGTAGCGACGAATTCGGTGCCCTCGGCCGGGACTTCAACCGCTTGGCCGAAGCTCTGGAGCAGGCGCGCTCGGCCCGCCGTCGATGGCTTGCGGACGTTGCCCATGAGCTGAGGACGCCGCTCACCGTGCTCCGGGGAGAGCTTGAGGCGCTGGAGGATGGCGTGCGGCCTCTGACGCCGCAAAATCTGGGGTCCCTGAATACGGAAGTGCGCCAGCTTGGGCGACTCGTGGAAGATCTTCATGCCCTCGCCCTTGCCGATGCGGGGGCCCTCGCCTTTGAATACGAACCCTGCGACCCCCAGCAGCTGCTCGAGGACGCCTTTGCGCGTCATCAGCGCCGCTTTGAGGAGGCCGGGCTTAGGCTCGCGCTCGAAGAGGCGCCCCTAGCGCTCTCCCTTTCTCTCGATCCTTTACGCATCGCGCAGCTGCTGGACAACCTGCTGGAAAATGCGCTGCGCTACACCGATGCGCCCGGGGAGGTGCGCCTCCGCCTAGAACCGAGGGGTCAGGGGGTGTGCTTGATGGTGGAGGATTCGGCTCCGGGGGTTAGCAAGGACGCCCTCGAGGCCATGTTCACCCGCTTCTGGCGTCAGGAAGCCTCCCGGGCTCGGGCCAGCGGCGGTGCGGGGTTGGGCCTGGCTATTGTGCGGCGCATTAGCCGCGCTCACGAAGGCGACGCCGTCGCGGAACCCAGCCCCCTTGGGGGCGTTCGCATTTCGATTTTGCTCCGGACCCAGGAGTCGGAAGGAGATCGCCCATGAGCGGGGCTTCTCGCATCCTCATCGTCGAAGATGAGCCAAAGATTGCGCGGCTAGCCGCGGACTATTTGAACGCGGAAGGCTATGAAACGGTGGTGGTGCACCGGGGGGACGAGGCGGAGGCCCGCTTTCAGGAGGAGGCCTTTAACCTGGTGGTCCTGGACCTGATGCTCCCTGGCGTCGATGGGCTTACCCTGTGTAAATCCCTCCGTGCCCAATCAACCGTGCCTATTGTCATGGTGACGGCTCGGGTAGAAGAAGTGGACCGCCTCTTGGGCCTTGAGGTCGGCGCTGATGATTACCTTTGCAAGCCGTTTAGTCCTCGGGAGCTCGTGGCTCGGGTCAAGGCCCAGCTTCGGCGCCAGGCTTGGGCTCGGGGAACGCCGAAGCCTGGGCTAGATCTTCAGGAGGACGCCCTGCGGGCCGTCTACGAGGGCGCGGCGGCCGATCTTACGCGGGTGGAATTTCGAATCCTGTCGGCGCTCCTGGCCCAGGAGGGCGTCATCCTGTCCAGGGATCAGCTCATCGCCGCGGCCTACGAGGATCACCGCGTGGTTAGCGACCGCACCATCGATACGCACATGAAGAACCTGCGGAAGAAGCTCCTGGCGGTCATGGGCGACGCCATGGGCATTCGCTCCGTATACGGGGTGGGCTATCGCTGGGAAGTTGAGCCCCAGGCCTTTGAAAAGGCCTAGGGCTTGGGGGGCTTTTTGTGGACGCTTACTCGGCGGCGCCGATAATGCACACCGCCGCCACATTGGACATGGGCGATCCCCCAAGGTTATGGGTCATGCCAATGCGCGGCGCCTCTAGCTGTCGCGGGCCGGCCCGGTGGGACAGCTGCAGGTACATCTCGTAAAGCATGCGAATCCCCGAGGCTCCGATGGGGTGACCGAAGCACTTGAGGCCGCCGTCGATTTGGCAAGGAATGGTGCCCTCCGCATCGTAGAACCCGTCGAGTACGTCCGTAATGGCCCCGCCCTCGGCGGAGAGTTGGAGGTCCTCCATGGTGACCAGCTCCGTGACGGAGAAGCAGTCGTGGCACTCGAACATGGAGACTTCTTCCCGGGGCTTCTTAATTCCCGCTTCCTCGTAGGCTTTTCGCGCGGCGATGCGCGTGGTGTGGAAGTAGCTTCCATCCCAACTGTTGTGCCCGGCCTCGCTTCCGTTGGAGAGGGAGAGCTGCAGCGCCTTAACGGTGACGATGCGTTCCTTGCCCAGCTGCTTGGCGATTTCGGGGGTGGTGACGATGCAGGCTGCGGCACCGTCGGACACGCCGCAGCAATCGAAGAGCCCTAGGGGTTCGGCAATCATGGGAGCATTGAGCGCTTGCTCTTCCGTAATCGGCTTGCGGAGGTGCGCCTTCTCATTCTTGGCGCCATTCGCGTGGGATTTCACGGAAATGTGAGCCAGGGCGCGCTTTAGGTCTTCCCGGCTTACGCCGTGCTTTGCACGGTAGGCCGAGGCCAGCTGGGCGAAGTTCCCCGGGGCCGAGCCCGTGGCGGCCCACTGGGCATTCAGCGTGCCTCCGAGGCTGCCAGGAAGGCCGCCGTAGCCCGTGTCCTTGAGCTTCTCCACCCCGAGCGCGAGCGCGATATCACAGGCGCCGGAGGCAACCGCATAAACCGCGCCCCGGAAGGCTTCCGAGCCCGAGGCGCAGAAGTTCTCGACCCGAGTCACTGCGATGTTCGGCAGGCGGAGCGCCGTGGCGAGGGGAAGGCCACCCTTGCCAACGTTGATTTCTTCGTAGTGGGTGGAGAACCAGGCTGCGTCCAGCTGGCTACCGTCGATGCCCGCATCAAGGAGCGCTTCTTCATAGGCCTCCACCATGAGCTCCTCGGCGCCGCTCTCCCAGCGCTCGCCGAAGCGTGAGCAACCCATACCCAGGATTGCGACCTTGTCTTTGATTCCTCGTGCCATTGCCTAGCCCTCCCGCGGTTTAGGCGTCTTGGCCGCGCTGCGGCACGGCCTTCCAAAAGTAGCGAACAAAGCCCCGGAGGCGATCGCTCGATTTGATGCGGAACATCATTTTCACCGAGGTGCCCACGTCGAGCTCGCCGACGTCCACGTCCGTGAAGTCGGTCATGAAACGGCCCCCGTCCTCGAAGGTGATCATGCCATAGTGGCTTGGGGGGTTGGGGATGTAGGTCAGGTAGTCCGCGGACCAGGTCAGCACGGACGCCCGACTATCCCGGAAGCTGTGGGGCTCCTGCGTGTGGCGGGCACCGCACTGGGGATTGACGCAAATGTCCGTGCGGGGGAACTGGAGCGTGCCGCACTGGGTGCACTTGCCCCCTTCCAGGGCCAGCAGCATGTCTCGCTTTCGATAGGTGACGGAGAGGGCCGTTTTATAATCGTCCCGCTCGGCCCTCATGCCCTTCTCAAGGGTGACCAGATCGTTGAAGGCGAGATATTGCATGTAGTTATCGCTGGTTTTGCCGAGGGCGAGGTGGCCCCGCACCCCAAGCTTCCCCCGGGGCGTGGCTGCCGCTTCCGTGGCCCGGAACAGCAAGGCATCACAGCCCTGCCCGAAGGCCGCCACCAGGACGAGGGCCCCGGGTTTAAGACCGCCTTCGAGGAGGTGGCTCAGCATGACCAGGGCGTGGGCGGTCCCGCATTCCCCTAGGGTTGCCGAGAGATCATCAGCGAGGGCCTCGCCTTTGATGCCTACGCTTTTGGCGACGCCGTCCGCAGCCCGGCCAATGGTTGAGGGGAAGATGAAGTGGTCAATGGCGCTGGCTTCGACCCCGGCCTTAGCAAGGACCGCGTTTACCGCCTCGGGGACGATCTGGCTGATGCCCTCGTCTCGAATCCAGCGCTCTTCCCAGGTGTAGTCAAAGGCTTCCCCCGCGCCGCGGAAGTGATCGACAAAATCGGCCGTTTCCGTAACCCCCGCGAGGAAGGTGAGAAGCCCCTCCCCTTCCTCCACGAGCAGCGCCGCGGCCCCATCGCCATAGGCGAGTTCCCCGGCGGAGGCGGCTTTGGTTTGTCGCTTGTCCGTGCCCACGACGAGGGCTTGGCTGCTGTAAGGGCCCGAAACGGCCTGAAGGGCCTCGAGCAGCGCCGTGGTGCCTGCACGCTGGGAACCGGTGATGTCTAAGGTGCGGCGCTGACCATCGAGGCTGAGGGCCGTGGCGACGATGCCCGCGTTTTGCCGATCGGCGAAGGGTAAGGTGGTGGAGGCGAGGTAGAGCGCATCAAGGCTGGTGCTGGCCTCCGACCCGGGCGCTGCGCCGTGGGCGAGGCAATCCCGAGCCGCTTCTACGGCCATGGTGATGGCGTCTTCGTCCCAATTCGCGATGGCGCGCTCGCCCTTTCCCTTCCCCTTAAAGCTGGGATCGGACCACTGATGTGCCGCAGCAATGGCGCTGCGGGCCAATCTCAAGCGTGGAACGTAAGCGCCGTAGGCGGAAATACCAGCCATGCCCCCTCCTATCTTTGAGTGAATGGATTTTCCCCGGTCCGGAGCATAAGCCTTGATTTAGGACAAGGCACCCCCTGGCCTGCTCCGGCATGGTCAAGCTATGGTGCTCATTGCTCAATAGGGAACCCACTTTCATGGCTCAGCAACCTTCCGTCGGCCCCTTTGTCGACTACTTAAAGACCCTTCAGGATTCCATCGTGGCGGCGCTCGAGGCGGCGGATGGGGAGGCCACGTTCCTGCGGGAGGAGATCGCCACGGATGGCGGCGGCCTTTCCCGACCCCGGGTGCTTGCCGATGGCCCGGTGATCGAAAAAGCGGCGGTGCAGTTCACTCATTCCGTGGGCAAGGCCCTACCCCCGGCGGCAACGGAGCGCCATCCGCATCTGGCCGGGCGTGGCTTTCAGGCGGGTGCCGTATCCCTCATTGTCCATCCTCGAAATCCCTATGCGCCTAC
>Ga0255760_10001618_pt1 | contig 21469 bp, 13 predicted proteins | sample 071ome_25_FD_179960 | JGI IMG/M metagenome (GOLD analysis project Ga0255760, IMG submission 179960) | Coastal salt marsh microbial communities from the Groves Creek Marsh, Skidaway Island, Georgia - 071410BT metaG (version 2) | ecosystem: Environmental > Aquatic > Marine > Intertidal zone >... | reverse complement strand
CTTCCCGCAATTCATGGCGGTGGATTATGTACGTGTATTTCAATAATTACTAACCATAAATAATGCTTAACATGAAAAAAATCTACGCTTATTTAATGTTGTGCTTGCCTATGCTAGGTTTCGCACAAAAGGATGTCACGTTTATCGTTGACATGCGCGACACTACATTGTCGACATCATATTCAGGTGTTTATGTCAACGGAGACTTTAACAGCTGGTGTGGGACATGTAACCCACTATCTGATCCAGAAGGAGATAGTGTATGGACGGTGACTTTGCCGTTGACTTCTGACTCGATCGAGTACAAGTTTACTTTGGACGGTTGGACACAACAAGAAGAGTACGCTCCAGGTACCCCAGGTACGAAAACGACTGGTATCTACACAAACCGTTTCGCGGTATTGAATGGCGATACTATTCTTTCAGGTAAAGAGTACAACTCTGCATATGCAGTACCAGGCCAAGTGTACATGACGTTCCAAGTGAACATGTCATACACTGCGGTTGATACTACAGGTGTATGGTTGGCTGGTGGTACTGGATTCGGTACTCCAGGGGTGAACCAGATGTACCCAATTGGTGATTCTGTATACTCTAAGACCCTAGCTGCTGATACTGGTTTCTACAGCATGTTTACATTCTTGTCTTCTAACGATCCAGGATGGGGTTCAAAAGAGAACATCGTAGGTAAGCCATGTGCAGCTGGTCAGTGGAGCGACCGTGATATGGTCGGTTACTCTGCAACCATGGGCTTGATGTCAGACTTCCACTACCGCACATGTTTCGGTGAGTGTACTACTGACGGTACTTGTCCTACTCCTGCGACTCCTGTGAACGTAACGTTCCAGAGCGACCGTTCAAACAGTCCTGCCTTTACTACAGCATACATCTCTGGTACTATGAACGGCTGGAGTGGTGATGCGAACCAAATGACTGATGCTGATGGCGACGGTGTATACGATGTTACACTTTCTCTATTGCCAGGTTCTTACGAGTTCAAGTTCACTGCTGATAGCTGGGCGATCCAAGAGAACTTCGATCCAACAACTGCAGATTCTGTATGTACATTGACAACAGGTAGCTTCACTAACCGTTTCATCACGATCGGTCAAGCGGATACTACATTGGATGTACAATGTTGGGAAGAGTGTGGTCCTTGTGCCAACATCGGTGTAGAAGAGTTTGAAGCAGACTTCTCTGTGAAGCCAAACCCAGCTTCAGATCTTTTGATCATCGAAAACACTACTGGCGCACGTTCTACAGTAGTTATGTACAACATCACAGGCGCGAAAGTATTGGAGCAAAGCTTCGATGCTGAAGCTCGTCTTGACGTTGCAGCAATGCCACGTGGTATGTACATCGTACGTGTACAAAACGGTTCTACTGAATCAGTAGTACGCGTTGCTTTGAAATAATGCTTACAATTGGTTAGTAAGTATAGGGGGCCCCATTAGGGGTCCCTTTTTTTATTGTATTTTCCCGCTGTGAGATTGAGATTCCTGCTTTTTGTCTTGTGTGTGTCCGGTGCTGCGATGAATGCGCAAACCGCACGCAGAATTGGCCCTGCACAAGGACTATTGCACCCCACTGTATATGACGTTGCCCAAGATCCTTTTGGCTTCGTGTGGATCGGTACTCGCGACGGATTATTCCGCTACAACGAGGGCCGCGCGGTGGGCATGGAATTTCTACCTGAAGGGCTCGCGCCCGCGCGCAACATTCAAAGCCTTTGCGTACGTCAAGATTCTACCTTGTGGATGGGATTGGCACAGCTAGGGGTGTTGGCCTATGATATTCAACTAATGCAACCCAAGCCGCTGGGCTACCCACGGCTCGATGACGGCATAAGCGTGCAAGCCTTACACGAGGACGTGCACGGCAGGTTGTGGGCTGGTACCTCCGGGCAGGGATTGTATTATTTAGACGATGAAGCAGCGGAGTGGCGCACGGTATCCTTTGCCTATGCCCCTGAAGAGCTTATGTTTGTCTTTGATTTTGCCGATCAAGGCGATACCATTTGGATTGGAAATTCGGGCGAGCATTTGCTCTATTACCTATACGGCGACGACCGTGTGCATTCCTTTGCGGAGAGTGAGGAATTCCAATCTTATAGCAAGAGCGTTGATGTACAAGGCGGCAAAGTATTATTCGGAATTGCAGAGCACGGGTTATGGGAAATTAGCGGTGGCCAATTAGCTCAAATCCCTTCACCCTCCACCAACCCAAGGGATGTGGTCTATGAAGGCAAGGAGATTTGGGTGAGTACGGACGGAAACGGGATGTTTGTGCGTGGTGTAGAAGGAAATTGGACCCAATGGAGCAAACAAGATCCGCAACTGGGTATCGCCACGGATCAATTCTACTCCATCACTCCTGTAGGCAACGATTTTTGGGTTGGGACCTTCAATGATGGAATCACGCTTTTTCCGAGAGGCAGTCGTCCCATCGAAAAACTGCGTAATCCTGATTCCTTTACCTATACTTCCATTCAAAGCGCCTTATCCTTAGAAGCATCAGGAAGTTCAATCTGGGTAGGTTATGATGGCGATGGTCTAGTTCGTTACGATATTTCCGAAGGCAGTTGGAAGCCTACCGCATTTTTAGACAATGAACGTAATGACTATCCTCAAGTGGTCACCAGCATGCAGTCCAATAACGACGGATCTATTTGGCTGGGAACATTTAATGAAGGATTATTTAAGCTCGATCCAGAAGGAACAATCATCCATAGAAATATGGCCTTCACTGATTTTAGTTTTGGGTTGAATAACAATAATATATGGTCGCTAGCGCCTGCCGGGGGCGACAGTTTGTGGGTCGGAACCCTCGGTGGTCTGCAGCTTTGGAATGGAGAGGAATTTCTTACGCCATGGCAGGAGCCTTGGGCGGTGGGCCGAAATATCATGGATCTCGAGCGCCAGGGAACTGTACTCTGGGTGGCCTCAGAGTTCATGGGGCTCTATCGCATTGAAGGTCAAAACATTACTCATTTCCCGTTAGAGTATCCCATCCTGGATCTACAATCTTTGCCGGATGGCACACTTGCTCTAGGCACGGAGGGCGGTGGCTTATGGCTCTTATCCGATGGTGAACTAAAGGAAATATCCAACCAACCTTCTCTGACTTGTTATGGCATGGAGTTGATGGAGGACCGATTATACTTGACCACCAACACAGGACTTTTATCAGCTTCACAAGAAGCCGGTCAATGGGAGTTTTCTACAGTGCTTCCGCAAGAAGAAACACAGCTGTCGCTTTTCAATCGCAAATCAATGCTTGCAGTAGGTACGGACCTATGGATAGGGGGTGCTGGCGGTATAATTAAAACAAAACCAGCAGTGGAATCCCCGGCTTCCAATCTGCTATTGACTGGGGTGAGGGTGGATAATGCAGACCAAGGGTTCAATGTGGTCAGTGGACGTACACAAAAGGCTTTTACCCTTGAGCCAGGAACGCGCTCGGCTCAATTTTTCTTTGAAATAATGTCCTTGCAAGAGCGCAGCGGTAAATCTGCAGAGTACAGAGTGGAAGGCTTGGTAGAGAATTGGACCACAGTACCGTCTAATCTTCGCAGTTTGACCTTCAACAATCTTCAGCCCGGTAAATACACACTCGAATTGCAACTGCTCAATGCTTCAGGAACAGTAGAAAGTGCCATTAGCATGCCCTGGACAGTAGAAGCTTATTTCTGGCAACGTACTTGGTTCCGCGCATTAGTATTGGTGCTGTTTATTCTCCTCGTGGGCGGATCACTGGCGCTGTACCAAGACCGCAAATTGCGCGCCACACGAGTGAAACTATTGGAGACGGAAAGAGAGCTTCTATCCGCCAAAGCAGGGGAGATGGAGGCGAAGGCCAAGCAAAAGAGCGATGAGCTGAGTTTCCAATTATTGAAAACATCGAGTCGTATCGAGCTCCTACAATCTTTCCGAGACAGATTAAAAGAGGAGCGTGCCAAGGCTGGTAAAGGCAACGAGGTGGGCACCTTCTTGCAAAGTCTTATCCGCGACTTGAACCGAGAACTGCAGAGCGAAAATTATTGGGATCACTTCGAGCGAAACTACCGAGACCTCCACGATCAGTTCTCTGAATCCTTGGTGGAGAAGCATCCAAAGTTGACCAAAGGGGAAATACGCTTGAGTTACCTAATACGTCAGAAGATGAATAATAAAGAAATTGCAACGGTGCTGAACGTAAGTCCGGCAGCAGTTGAAAAAGCCAAATACCGGCTTAAAAAGAAGATCGCCTTAGAAAAAGAGGAGTCTCTTGACCAATATTTGCAAGATCTATAAGTGTTGTCCAGTCTTTGTCCATGCCGGACCTTAGGCCAATTCCAGAAGATTTTTCACATTTGTAATGAGTTAACGACGGAAATCACGTCTTGTAGGTTTCTTATACAACCGGCGCCTGGAGAGGTGCCGGTTTTGTTTTGTCTTTTCCCTAGATTAGGGCATGCAAAAACCTCTCCTCTTTTCTTGTTTTATTCTATGGACGCTGTCCGCTTGTAATAAGGCCATTCCACATAGTGATGATCTGCTCTTTGATGTAGGATTAATGGGGGAATGGGAAATCAGTTCGCGCACGGTCAATGGTACGCCAGACCCAACGGTAGATTGTTGTGAACACCTTGAGCTGCGAGGGGATAGTGTTCTAGAAGACCTCTCAGGTCTATGGTTTTATGACGATGGTGATACCGTTCAAACCGAGGGTACATTTACGGTAGATACGCTCGAGGGTGACATTCAATTCTACCATCAAAATAGCTCCTTCACCCGGAACTATGTGGTGGTCAGCTACGACGTCATTTATTTAGAGCACCACGTGGGCAGCACCTATTTCGAAGAGATTTGGAGGCGCCAATAAATTAATTGGTCAACCATAATTCTAATAACTGCTCCTGTGCAGCGTTGGGTTTGCGACTCATGCGCATGAAATGTCCTTTGCTTCCCTCTTTATAGGTTACCTCGTAAGGCACAACCAGTTTCTTTGTACTACGAGTAATATTCAGGTCGATAACGGTGCCTTCTTCTGGCCCACCATATTCATTTTGTAATTGATCGCCATAGACCTCTATGATGTCCCCTTCTTCGAATTGCAATGGGTTTTCTTTGCCAATTTTTTTAACGACCAATGTATTCGTTCCTCGAACACGACGGTATTTGATTCCATAATCGCTCAAGGGATCTGCTACCAATGGACCGACATAATTTCGGTCGTATAGCACACCAACTTTAGCTAAATACTCTTGTACAGGCAGCGGTGTTGTACCACTGACATAGTCGTCAAAGAATTGTTGTAAATCAGGATGTACGAGCGCCACGAATTCCTCAATGAAATCGTCGTCTTTGAAGCTTTTATCTGGACCGTAAGTATCGCGGAGTTCCAAGATCACATCGAGCAAGTCTTTTTCTCCTTGCGTGAGCTCCATGATACGAATATCTAGTAGTGCACCCATCAGCGCACCGCGCTGGTAGACCTGAATATATTGTTTTTTGTAGGGCTTATGCAAGACGTTTTCGCTCATCTCTGTGAACGGCATCTTTTCGGTTGGGTAGCGATCGGCGGTCACGATTTTTTGGCGCAACACAGATCTGATGTATTCGTCTCTTGTAATCACACCGCCCTTGACTTGGCTGATGCCAGCAAAATATTCCGTGATGCCTTCATAGAGCCACAGGTGTTTACTCATCTGTGGGTTGATATAGTTGAAGTTGCCTATTTCCTCACTGTGTAACCCGAGCGGGGTAAGAATGTGAAAGAACTCATGGATACACACGTCGGCCATTTGATCGAGCACCATGTCATTGCCGAAATCGGGCAAATAATACACGGAGCTGTTGCCGTGTTCTAGCGCACCAAAGCCTTGTCCGATCAATTCCCTCAGTGCTTTTACAATAGTGCCTAGCTTAATTTCAGTGCCTTCCACTAAGCCCTGAAATTCACTGTAGTCTTTAATGTAGAAGATGAACGCGTAATGGTCCACGGGAAGGTCGCCGTGCAGAAAGGATTCGATAGCCCCCATGCTCACACGTACTTGCTCGTAGATATCCTCTGACAATTCTCGACCGCTTTCGCTAAATACTCCGATGGTGACTTTTGTTGGGCCCAATTTGAATGAGGTCGTGTCCGGCTTCGCAAACATGATGGGGCAATCCAAGAGCTGGTGGTAATCCTTGGCATGAAAGTTTTGGGTGTTGCCATAGGAATAGCCGTTCATCGCACTCAGCCCATAAAGCGTCGGACTCTTTTTGACCTCCAGGGTGATAGGCATTTCTTCGGCGCCGGTAAAGAAGCCAAAGTAGCCAGCGGCATTGATCAAGAAATTGCGTCCTTCTTGATTGTTCGTTCCGGCCGGTTCGAAAATCTTGTTTTTGCGCACCTTGGCGTCAAAGGAATCGTCCACCCAATACTCAATCTTTTTAGGCTCACCCTTGATCACATAAGTATTCCCCTTCTTTTTAACTTTTAAGGATTTGCCTTCAGCGCCATAGGCTTTAAAATCTTTGATGAATCGACCGTAGTCTAAGGTGGCGTAGGTGCCTGGAATGGTGGCTGGAAAGTTAAATTCTACCCCTGCTACATAGTCGCCAAAGTTCATCTTCGTAGCGTCTACGGTAACCTTTACTCTATCCTCCTCGACATTAATAAGGTCTAAGGAATAGCTGTGGTAGCCTGTTTTTTGCCCAAAGCTTAACAGAGGAAGTAAAAATAGAAATAGGGTTTTGTACATTCTCATAGAATTTGCCTTTATTCAAAAATACACGAAAACCAGGTCAGAGAGGAAATGGTGTAAAATAGAAAGCCCCGCGACACTGTCGCGGGGCTAACCAACACTCTGAAACTATGATTAAGCCGCTTCTTCTCTCGAGCTAACAGCTAGAGAGTAGATGACGAGACCAAATCCAATTTTGTTAATTGCATCACCAATGTTGTAGACAACATCCATGATTGCTGTAGCATTCGAACCTTCACCAACTAATGGCATTCCGAATAAACCTCCTGGAGTTCCTAACATGTATCCAAGTGGGTAAATTGCCCAACCGACAAGTACGAACCAGAACAATACTTTCACAGCTTTTTGTACTTGAGGCCCAGCAGTGGCTGCTAACTGAGCAACTTCGCCTTTCCACACTAAGTATACAATGTAGAAATACGCAGCACCGGAGAATACGCCCCACATAACAGAGCTATCACGATCAACTGCTTCACCGAAGTAACCAGTAACTAGCATTATCACAGATGCAGCAATGAGTTTCCAAAGAAGTCCCATTTTAGCTCCTGCTTTTTTGGTAATCAGGTAGAATTCAACACACATTAACGGAACCGTTAAAGTCCAATCCACATATCTTAAGAATGTTGGAGATTGGTTGTGTTCCATGTGGAATTCTCTCATGTAGTAGTAGTGTACGAACGCGATGAACGTTATCAAACCACTAACAAGTAAAGAAGTGCGCCACTTTTTGTCTACGTTCCACATTTCAAAGAAGAAGAACACAGACGCAGCCATCATGGCCATACATCCGATAAAGAAGGTAAATGAAGTCACAACTTCAGTGTTGAATTTACCGTCCAAAATCATTTGCATAATCTCAGAAATCTCTTCTGAGTGCGCTTGAAGAAAAATGTTTGTCAATGACATGGTGTTAAAAAATTAAAGGTTATAACTACCCCTTAACGGCACGAAAACACCATTGTTCACCTCCAGCCAAAAATTAAGTGTAAATACCCATAAATGTATCTTAAATGACCAAATAGCTTGAAATATCCCTAGAAATGGTGTTTCAATTGAACAAAACCAACCATTTTGTGTTGTGTTTTTTATAAAAGGTCCAATGTACATTTTATAGTGATTTACGACATAACACTTATTGGATTAGGAGCTTCCAATAGTTTACTGCTCATGGAGATGCACCGCCGTGGACTTCTAGATAGTCGAAGAGTTTTAGTGCTCGAATCTGAATCTAAGTGGAAGAACGATAAAACCTATTGTTTTTGGGCGAATCACTCAGATCCTATTTTTTCCACTCTTCGTCCGCTACTACTTAAAGAATGGACTAAACTGGAATTCGATGGGGAAGTAGAATCGCTTGCAAACATGAAGTACGGGATGCTCGAGAGCATAACGTTGTACGAGCATGTTAAAGAATTAATTGTTCAAACCCCGAGTGTTAATTTAGTTCGAGCTCCCCTTACGGAAATAAAAAGTGAAGACGAATGTATTGCTGTTTATTCCGATGGGACGAAATGGCAAACGAAGAGAGTGTATGATAGTAGGCCGCCTTCCATCAATGAGCCAACAGGACCGTTAGTGCTTCAGAGTTTTATGGGTTGGCGAGTGAAAGCAGATTGGCCTAACTGGGATCCCTCAGCATTGGTACTCATGGACTTCAATATTCCACAAAATGGGTTTACCCAATTCATGTATATTTTACCTATCGACCGCCATGAGGCCCTAGTAGAGGTAACTAGATTTGGAAAAGAAGTGTTTCCTGAAGAATTGGCCGAAACACATTTGAAAAGTTATTTACTAGGACTGGACGGTCCTTATGAAATAGTACATGAGGAACAAGGTGTTATACCCATGACACAACATGCGCTTCAACAACACCCTGACGCTCGAATTATCTCAATGGGCGCGAGAGCCGGAAACATAAAACCGACTACAGGCTATGGCTTTAAGCACATGTTTGACAGAGCCAGAGGATTGGTGCAAGAAATCGAAGAGCAACCATTAATAAGTAAACATGAGTTTTGGCATTGGCCTCGAACAGGAATAGGCAGGCACTATTTTTATGATCATTTGCTTTTACACATATTGAAGTACAAACCTCAATGGGGAAAAGAAATTTTTAGCAAGCTTTTTAAGAATAGGACGCACGAGGGGATTTTTAATTTTTTAGACGAGAAGAGTTCAATTGGGTGGGAATTAGGGATGTTCTCACGCTTACCAATCCTAAAATTTTTGTGGGCCGTTGCGGCATCATTTTTCGGTTTTCTACGAACGCGGCCGGCAAGGTGGGCGCCTCTCGCTATGGTGCTAACAGCGATGGGACTTCAAGCGGTCTTGCCAGAATTAGCTCGACCTATCTCTATTGGGATACTTATACTGATGCTATTTCTGATAGGCATTCCCCATGGAGCACTTGACGGATATGGTCATGCCAATGGAATGCGTTTGCCAAAATTCATTTTTAGGTATAGCGGAATAATGGCGTTGGTCCTCTTATTATGGTTAGTTAGCCCAATGATTGGATTGCTATCCTTTATACTGTACAGTGCTTGGCATTTCGGTGAAACAGATATGCGTGAATGGGGAATACCAAATGCTATATTATCAATGGCTTGGGGAACGATTCTTTTCATATTGCTTTTATTTCCACACATGAACGAAGTAAATATTGTGCTTACAAATATGGAAATCCCGGAAGTTATAATCTCTGAAAACACCTTGAGTATTATATATACTTCAGCGGTTGCTTTAGGGATTGTAGGCGGTTTGTGGTTTGCTTCTCTACCTTGGTTAATCTCAATAACCACCCTTATACTATTAGGTCAACAATCTCTTGCATTTGCTTTTGGGACATACTTCATTCTTCAACACAGTGCATCAGGTTGGGACCATCTAAAAAAGGCTCATCAATGGTCGAATGTACAGATGTTCATCAGAGCTCTCCCATTTACTCTGGGTGCTTTAGTGTTGTTTTTGGTGATTTTCCAATTTGATAGAACCTCCCTACCTCAATGGAGTAGTTATTTCTTGATCTTCCTCAGCGCCCTGAGTCTACCGCACATTTACTTTATGTCTCGGTTGTATCAAAAACAGGACTAAACCAATTTCTTTTTTAGGGTAATGTGGGTGATTTCTGGCCACATTCCAACACGTCCTGGGAATGCTAAATAGCCAAAGCCGCGGTTTACATGCAAGACCTTGCCATCTTCTTCGCGGTATACACCGGCCCATTTTGGGTATTTGAATTTCACGGGAGACCATTTGATCCATCCGGGGATTTCAATACCGAATTGCATGCCATGCGTATGGCCACTTAAGGTAAGGTGTACCTTGTTCGGGTGTTGTTTGACCTTTGCATCAAAGTGACTAGGATCGTGGCTCAACAACACAGTGAACGCATCTTCCGGAATCTGTTCGAGTGCTTGATCTAAATCACCATAAGGAGGGAAGGGAGGCAAGCCCCAATTCTCGACACCTGCAAGATAAATGCGTTGTCCGTTGCGCTCGAAATAACGACTTTCATTTAGCAGAAGGTCCATGCCCATCTCCTTGTGAATCTCCTTAAGTCGGTCGAGATTTGCCACCTTAGCTTCTGGCGTAGGGAACTTCCAATAATCACCATAATCGTGGTTCCCAAGAATTGAAAAGATTCCTAATTTTCCTTTTAACCGCTGGAATGTAGGAATCCAGGGTTCTGCTTCATCAGCGATATTGTTGACCATATCCCCGGTAAACATCACTACATCTGCGTCGAGTTCGGTCACCATGTCTACACCGTATTGCACCTTCTCTTGGTTGTCGAATGAGCCGCTGTGGATGTCTGAAATCTGGGCGATGGTGAATCCGTCAAAGGCATCCGGCAAGTCTTCATACTCTAAGGTGTGGCTGATGACTCGGTAGCGGTATCGCCCCTTCCAAATGCCGTCAAGGATTCCTAAGAAAGGCACGGTAGCTAGCCCTAAAGCGATTTTCGAGATAAAGGCTCGCCGTTCTGGTAGTAGGGCAGGTTGAGTAGTAAATAATCGGACCGCAAAACGAAATATTCTTGTAAGATCCTCGAGGAAAAGAGGTACAATGGCTACCAGTTTTGGCACCGCAAGTAGAATCGAAGCGCCGAACAGGATGCTTCCTAATTTATAATCCACTTTACCATTCATCATCATTAACGCGACGATTATACTAAGCACTACGTAAATGGTAGTAATACCCCAATAGATCCAAGGGGTGGCAGAGCTTTTAAAAACGGTTCGGAAGGCTTGGTAGGCGTAAAGGTCTATGGCGAGAACCATACCCAAAGTAAAGAGTATGCGAAAGATCATTATATCTGTATGTATGCTTAGGAACAACGCCATTTTGGCCCGATTGTTTTAGGCTACAAAAATGGGTAATTGAGACGAAGTCCCTAACTTACCTGCTTTAAATTTCTGACAATCCTAACAAGCAATATATGGGCCAAGAAACCCCAGATCACGATAAAAAACTCTTTTTGCTCGATGCCTATGCATTGATCTTCCGTGCCTACTTCGCTTTCGCGAAAAATCCACGCATCACTTCTGGGGGTATGGATACGAGCGCCATCTATGGGTTTACCACGGCCTTGCTTGATTTGTTGTCCAAGGAGAATCCCACGCACATCGCGGTGTGTTTCGATTTGCCGCAGCCCACAGAGCGTCACGAAATATTCCCCGAATACAAGGCGAACCGCGATGCTACACCGGAGGCCATAAAAATTGCAGTACCCTACATTCACAAAATCCTTGAAGCCTTTAATATTCCCGCCCTTGGTGTGCCCGGTTTTGAGGCAGACGACGTTATAGGGACCTTGGCGAAAAAAGCCGAGCAAGAAGGTTTTACGACTTATATGATGACCCCCGATAAGGATTTTGGTCAGCTCGTAAGCCCGAACATTTTCATGTATCGCCCGGGTCGCGGGGGTAATCCTCCAGAGGTTTGGGGCGAGGCTGAGGTTTGTGAGAAATTCGGATTAGACCGAGTAGAACAAGTCATCGACTACCTCGGGATGATGGGCGATAGCGTCGATAACATCCCTGGATTGCCGGGTGTGGGCGCCAAGACCGCTCAGAAATTGCTTGCACAATACGGGTCGCTAGAGGAAACGCTCGCACATGCGGATGAGATCAAAGGAAAGCTGGGTGAAAAGATTCGTGATAATGCGGAGCTTGGCGTGTTATCGAAGAAATTGGCCCGAATCATTTTAGATGTGCCTATTGATCTATCTCCCAAAAACTTGGTGTGTGATCCTTGGGACCAAGAGGCCTTGTTGGGCATCTTTGAGGAGCTTGAGTTCCGCACCTTGGGACGTCGTTTAGGATTAACTCAAACAGAGGCCAGTGCCCCGGCAGAGGCCAAGCCTGCGAGTACAAGGGTTAGTTTGAGCTCCAACGACCAGATGAGTTTATTTGGCGGAGACGATACGCCTACCGAGGCGGCGGTCGCAGGGATTTCTTCCAGAGAAAGTGTGTCGACAACCGCGCATTTGTACCAAATGGTGGAAACGGCGGTGGAAGCCCGTCAATTGGCCCAAATTCTTGCCGATCAACCCAGTGTGGCGTTCGATACAGAGACCACGTCCCTAGATACTCTTGATGCAGAGTTAGTGGGGATGAGTTTCTCTCCTGCCAAGGGCAAGGCCTATTATGTACCGGTGCCTGCGGACCGCGCTGCGGCACAGGAAATGGTCGACGCGTTTGCGCCGTTTTGGGCGAGTGCTGGGGAGAAAATTGGACAAAACATCAAATACGACATCAGTGTCTTGATGAACTACGGCGTGGAGGTCAAAGGCCCGCTGTTCGACACGATGATTGCGCATTATTTGATCCAGCCGGACATGCGCCACAACATGGACATCCTTGCGGAAACCTATCTGAACTACCAGTGCATCTCTATCGAATCGCTGATCGGCAAGGGCAAGAACCAGAAGAACATGCGCGATTTGTCGCCGGAAGAGATTTTGGATTATGCAGCCGAGGATGCGGACATTACGTTCCAGCTTAAAGAGATTTTCGAACCCAAGCTCGCAGAAACGGGCGTTGATAAGGTATTCCGCAACATCGAGATGCCATTGGTGCCGGTTTTAGCACGGATGGAGCGCGAGGGTATTCGTGTGGATGTTGGGGCGTTGCAGTCCTACAGCGGTGAGTTGGAAGAGGTTATTGTACGATTGGAAGAAGAGATAGTCGAGTTGGCCGGACGCCCGTTTAATGTGGGGTCCCCGCGCCAATTAGGCGAGGTGCTCTTTGAAGACCTTAAGCTCATAGATAAACCAAAAAAGACCAAGACGGGGCAGTATGCGACGTCGGAGGCCATTTTAGAAGGTTTGAAGAAAAGCCATCCGATCATCAATAAGATTTTAGATTTCCGTGAGCTAAAGAAACTCAAGAGCACCTATGTGGATGCCTTGCCGGAATTGGTTCACCGGACAACCGGGCGCATTCACACGAGTTTCAACCAAACTGTTGCGGCTACGGGTCGATTGAGTTCGACGAACCCGAACCTACAGAACATCCCTATTCGTACAGAAAATGGCCGTAAGGTGCGTGCGATGTTTATCCCAGGGGATGAGGAGCGCATTTTACTTGCGGCGGATTACAGCCAAATCGAATTGCGCGTCATTGCGGCCTTGGCCAAGGACGAGGCGATGATTGCGGCGTTCAAGGCGGGAGAAGATATTCACCGTGCCACCGCGGCCAAAGTCTTTGAAGTGGCGCCAGAGGAGGTGACGAGAGAGCAGCGTTCGAATGCTAAGACCGTGAATTTTGGGATTGTCTATGGGGTTAGTGCATTCGGTTTGAGCCAGCAGACGGACATGAGCCGCAAAGAGGCGAAAGCCGCTATTGATGGGTACTTCCGTACCTATCCGGGCATCAAGAAATACATGGACGATCAGGTGGCCTTTGCCCGCGATCACGGCTATGTGGAGACTATCACGGGTCGCCGCCGTTACTTGAAAGATATTGAGAGCCGCAATGCTGTGGTTCGTGGCCATAGCGAGCGAAATGCGGTCAATGCACCTATTCAGGGGTCGGCAGCAGATATTATCAAGCTGGCGATGATTGAGGTGGATCGGGCGATGCGTGCGGCCAATATGCGATCGAAGATGTTGTTGCAGGTGCACGATGAATTGGTCTTTGATGTCTACAAAGACGAGCTCGAGGAGTTGAAGGTGCTGGTGGTGGAGAAGATGGAAGCCGCCGTGTCGTTGGAGGTTCCTATGGTTGCTGAGGTGGGTACAGGATCGAATTGGCTCGAGGCACACTAAAATTTTATTCGTATCATTGTGAGTGAACACTTACAATGACAGAAAAACAACAACAAATCCTTTCGTCGGCCCAAAAGCTTTTTGCTTTGGAGGGAGTGGCCGCCGTGTCTACCGCGAGAATCGCCAAAGAAGCAGGCGTGAGCGAGGCGTTGATCTTTCGTCATTTTGGAAGCAAGCAGCAGCTCGTCGAGGCTGTTGTTAAGGCGGGCCTCACGGCAAAATCCTCTATTATAAATGGGGCCTTACACAGTCCGGATCCAGTATCGCTGGTACGCGCTGTATTGTCTATACCTATTGAAGTTGCTGATAATTACGACCGGTTTTTGCCGTGGGTAGCGCACTTGCGCGCTGTATGGGAAAGTGGCACCGAAATTTCCTCGGACAGTTTTGTTCATGAGCGATTGGTTTGGGCAGTGTTAGAAATAGGTCATGGGCGTCCAGAGGCCGTAGCGTACACTATTGAGCGAGTGCTGGATCAAGCGGTGGAATTAGGGTTTATCGGCGAAGAGGGCGAGGCCAATAATCTTTGCTTGGGATTGCGTGAGTTGCTCATAAATGAGTGAGTACTTACTTATTTTGGGAAATAATCCGCGAATTACATTAAAGTGTATTGATAAATTTGTGCAAGGCTGAGTAATTATTGGTACAATTGTTGTAACTATGCAACAAATTCCAAAAAACCTTGGCATTAGATCCTTCAAATATTACGCGCAGTTTGGGCTACCTCACGGGTCGTTCCCATAGATTGGTGCGTGATGCGGTTTCTGCAGAATTACAGAAGCAAGGATATGCCATTCGCCCGGTGCAGTTGCCTATTCTAGGGTTTACTATGGTCCATCACCCTCGTGCGATCGTACAACGTGAGCTAGTGGATATGATGGACATTGACCGCCACCGAATTAGCCGTGTCGTTAAGGACATGGTAGCTATGGGCTGGTTGGAGATGAAGCCAAATCCTGAGAGCAAGCGCGAAAATCTCTTGAGCATTACTGCCGAGGGTAGGGCACTGCTTGATAGCATCGCGAAGTGTGCAGGGAGTGTATTGGAACGCGCCTTTGATGGGTGCACCCCTGAGGAAAGAGAAACTACAGAAAACGTATTACAAAAAGTCATTTATAACCTGAGTGAATCATGAACAAGAAGTTAATTAGAAACATCGCCCTGGCAGTGGTCATCCTTATCGTTGGCCTAACCGTGAAAAACAAGTTGTCGGGCATGGCGACGAAGGTCGAAATCACGGAAGATAAGACCGCACCTATGGTGAATGTTTTCTCGGCGAGCCCAGATACAGTGGGCCTTTCATTGGAATTGTACGGGAAGCTGAACGCCGTGAACAGAGTCGATTTATTAGCGGAGGTCAGTGGAAGCTTTGTGGGTAGCGATCGTGATTTTCTCGAGGGTACGGCCTTCAAGAAAGGCGAGGTAATGATCCAAATAGACAATGCAGAAGCCAAGGCCAATGCAATGAGCCTCAAAGGCAACTTTATCAATAGCATTCTTGGCATCTTGCCGGACATTAAAATGGATTACGCTGAGGATTATGCCAGATTTGAGGCGTACTACAATGGCTTGAGTCTTAGCTCGACATTGCCGGCTTTGCCAGAAGCTGCTGGAACGTTGGAGAAGTTCTTGATTGCTCGCGGCATTCAAAGCGCGTATTACCAAGTCAAGAGTGCTGAGGAGCGTTTGGCCAAGTTTAGCATTCGCGCGCCTTTCGATGGGGTTGTTGCGGTCGCAAACGTCAAGCGAGGAAATTTGGTAAGCCCAGGGCGAGCGCTTGGAACTTTTGTAGGTACGGGCACTTTTGAGATTAAGAGTGCAGTGACCTTGGCCTATGCGGATGAATTGAGCGTGGGACAAAAGGTGCAATTCACCAGTCCGGATGTGGCGGGTAATTGGACCGGAACCATAGACCGCATTAGTCCAGTGGTAGATGCTGCGAGCCAAAGTATAAATGTCATCGTCAACGTGCGCGGTAAAGATTTACGCGAAGGGATGTACCTCACCGGCGCCATTGAAGGGGTCGAAGTATTTGATGCACTTTCCCTTCCAGCCTACATGGTATTCGACAATGAGTTTGTGTACACGGTGGAAAATGATAGCATCCTTCAAAAAACGAAGATCCAAGTGGTAGAATGGTTAGATGATGAGATCATTATCATTGGCTTAACCCCGGGGACGACGTTGGTTGATTCACCGACGTTGAAAGCGGCAGCCGGTACTATTGTGAACGCAACGGAGATCAAAAGATGAAACGACTGATAGAATTCTTTATTAAGTATCCTGTCGGAGTCGATACCCTTCTCATCGGGTTTTTCTTCTTTGGTTGGATCAGCTACAATAGCCTAAATACAACGTTCTTTCCATTGGTGGAGAGCAGATTAATTACGGTGACTGCGGTATATCCCGGAGCCTCGCCGGAGGAAATCGAAGAAGGGGTAGTCAACAAAATTGAGCAGAATCTCAAAGGCCTCACGGGGGTAGAGCAATACACTTCGGTGTCGAGTGAAAACGCGGCGACCATCCGTATTGAGGTATTGAAGGGATATGATACAGATTTGGTCCTGGAGGATGTTAAGAATGCGGTCGAGCGCGTGCCTTCTTTCCCGACGGGATTGGAACCTGTGCGCGTATCGAAGCAGGAAAACTTGACCTTGGCTATGAGCATAGCACTTTCTGGCGCGGGTGTGGATCTCGTGAGCTTGAAGCAGGAGGCGCGACGCATTGAAAGAGAGTTACGCTTGAAGGACGGTATTTCCAAGGTGACCTTGGGAGGGTATCCGGACGAGGAGATAGAGATTGCCTTGGATAAAAATACCTTGCGCAAGTACGATTTGACCTTGGCGCAAATTGCGAACGCCCTGCGCACGACGAATTTGGACATCACTGGAGGAACCATCAAGGGAACCCGAGAGGAGATGTTGATTCGCTCACGCAACAAGAATTACGAAGCACAGGAGCTGCAAAACATCATAGTCTACACCCGTCCAAACGGTCAGGTCATTCGTTTGAAGGATGTGGGTACGGTCCGCGATCGTTGGGCGGACAATCCGACTCGCGCTTCGTTTAACGGCATTCCATCGGTGGAGATTACTGTCAATAATACTGACCAAGAGGACCTGCTCGCGACCTGTGAGTACTTGAAGGACTACATCAAAAGGTACAATGCGTCCACGGGCAATATGCAACTGGACGTTATTCGCGATTTTTCTGTGACCCTTCAACAACGTAAGGATCTACTGTTTGAGAATGGTTTGTTGGGATTCGTATTGGTACTGATTCTTTTAACCTTGTTCTTGAACATGCGATTGGCGTTCTGGGTGGCTATCGGTATCCCAGTTTCGTTTGCAGGGATGTTTATTCTGGCCAATTATTTTGGCATTACCATCAACGTCATTTCCCTGTTCGGGATGATTGTAGTGATTGGGATTCTCGTGGATGATGGGATTGTCATCGCGGAGAATATCTATGCACATTATGAAGAAGGCAAGCCGCTGCTTCGTGCCGCCTTGGACGGGACAGTCGAGGTAATCCCATCGGTGGTCAGTGCGGTCTTGACGACCATCATTGCGTTCTCGAGTTTCTTCTTCTTAGACGGTCGGGCCGGGGATTTCTTCTCGGAAATGTCTTTCATTGTCATTGCCACACTGGCGGTTTCTTTGATTGAAGGCTTGTTATTCTTGCCGGCGCATTTGAGCCATAGCAAGTTAGACCGCAAAGCGAAAATGAACCCTGTACAATCCGCAGCTACTGGCGTGTTGTTTAGATTTAGAGATAAGGTCTACGCGCCATTTTTACATTGGTCGCTGCGCAATAAATTGGTCACCATCAGCCTCTTTATTTCCCTCATGTTCATCACCTTTGGAGCTATCGGTGGAGGCATTGTGCGCACCCAATTTTTCCCGTTCATCGAACGCGATAATTTGGACATCAGCTTGGACATGCCTGCGGGTACGAACGAGGCCATTACTCAGCAGTGGATCGACCACATCGAGGCAATGGTTTGGAAAGTAAACGACCAATACAAGGCGGAACGCGCCGATGGCTTAGATGTCGTTACGGCGGTACAGAAGAATATCGGACCGTCGACCTCTAAGGCCCGATTGAATGTGATCTTATTGGATTCTGAAACGCGCTTGACGCCGTCCTTCTTGATCCAAAACGACATTCGCAAGGCAACAGGTGAGATTCCAGGTGCCGATAACCTAAGCTTCGGTGGCGCCCAAGCCTTTGGGAAGCCCATTTCTGTGAGCTTGGTGAGCTATGACCTTGAAGCGCTTCGTGCTGCGAAGGAAATTTTGAAGACGAAGCTTAAAGGCATGGAAGATTTAACGGATGTTGTGGACAACGACCAAAAAGGGATTCGTGAGATCACCTTGCATTTGACAGACAAGGCGCGCTATCTAGGCTTGACGCCGGGGAGTATCATGACGCAGGTTCGTGAGAATTTCTTCGGGGCACAGGTACAACGATTGCAGCGTGGTGAGGACGAGGTAAAGGTCTGGGTCCGATTAGATGAAAAAGACCGCCGCGAGTTGTGGGATTTGGAGGAGCTCCTCATTACCACAGCGCAAGGGGAGGTGCCATTAAGAGAATTGGCCACCTATACTATTGAACGCGGAACAGTGAATATTAATCACCTAGATGGACAGCGTGAATTCCGTGTAGAGAGCGATTTGGCTAGTCCAAACGGATCAGCACCTGCATTACTTGCTCAAATTCAAGCTGATATTCTTCCAGGAATTTTCGCGCAATATCCATCGGTCTCCGCGCGCTATGAAGGGCAGCAGAAAGAAAGTATGAAAACTCAAGAGAGTTCACAGACGGTGATGCCAATTATCCTGTTTTTGATCATCTTGACTATTACCTTCACCTTCCGATCCTTAATTCAAACCATCATGATTATGCTGCTCATCCCGCTCAGTTTAACGGGGGTGGCTTGGGGACACTGGTTGCACGGCATGCCGATGTCCATTCTCAGCTTCCTTGGGGTGGTGGCCTTGATTGGGATTATTGTGAATGACTCTTTGGTTTTGGTGAGTAAATACAACATCAATGTCAAATCTGGACAGCCTGTTTTAGAGGCTATTTACAACGCTGGGTTAAGTAGGTTCCGTGCTATATTCTTGACCACCATTACCACGGTGGCGGGTCTTGCGCCGCTCATTTTTGAGACCTCATTCCAGGCGCAATTCCTCATTCCAATGGCAGTATCTATTGCCTATGGAATTGCTTTTGCGACCATGTTGACCTTGGTAGTCTTACCGTCGCTCATGGCCTTGGTCAATGATGCGCGTGTGAATATTACGCATTTAAGAAGAGGTGTGCGCCCTACCCGTGAGGAGGTTGAGCCAGCCATCAAAGAAATGAAGGGAGAGGCCTACTTCAATGAAATCAATAAACACGAATACGATGAGCAATAGAATTTTCATTGGCATCGCCACTGTGCTCCTTGCTTGGAATACCCAAGCCCAGGAGGTTTTAGCCCTAGATCAAGCGATTGCAGCGTCGCTAGAACACAATCACAACCTCAAGATTGCGGAGCTCTCGAGCCAGCAAGCGGCTAATGCTGCTACGATGGGGAATGCCGGAATGTTGCCGAATATAGTCGCAACGGCAGGGGCGAATGTGAGCCAGCAGAACTCCAACCTTGAATTTGCCACTGGGCAAACTCAGGATGTGGAAGGTGCTCAGAGTTTGAGTCAAAATATGTCCTTGGGCATTAGCCAAACCCTCTTTGCGGGTGGCCGTATTCAACGCTCTTATGCACTATTGAAAACGGCGGAGCAGAGCGCCAGCCTTGCCGAGCAACAGGCCATGGAAACGACCATTGCGATGGTTTGGTCGCAGTACACGGGCCTTGCGTTGTTGCAACGCAGTGTGGTGACGGCACAGCAAGTATTGCTTTTTAGTGCACAGCGCTACGAGCGAGCGATGTTGACGAATTCATTGGGCGGTTCGAACACCACGGAGCGCCTTTCGGCGGAAGTAGATTTAAATAGAGATAGCATCAACTTATTGGAGGTACAGGCACAATACCAATTGGCCAAAAACTCCTTTGCCACTTACATAGGGTGGGAAAATTCCGACTTTCTCGTAGATGAATCTGGTATTACAGATGCCATCAATGCGACGGATCTTCCGGATGATTTGTTGACCAATTTGCGCAAGAACAACAGCGCCTTACTGTTGGCTCAAACCTCTGTGAATGCAGCGAGTCTTCAAGAGAAGTTGCAACAGAGCACGCTGTTCCCCACTATCGCGGCACAAGCCTCCTACGGACTGAACCAAAGTCAAGCGGAAGCGGGGTTCTTAACGGCTTCGCAGCAGCAAGGGTTAAATGCAGGCATTAGTTTGCAGTACAATCTGTTCTCAGGGTTCCAAAGCAAAACACAACGTCAAAACGCTGCTCTGGAAGTGTTGAAGGCCCAAGAACAATTGGACCAAGTATCCGAAACCCTCGAAAACACGTTGGCCAATGCCATGGATGTCTTCAACAACGCCATTAAGATTGCGGCTATCGAAACCAAAAACATGGAAGTGGCCGAGCGACGTCTCATGCGTATGAGCGAGTTGCATGCCTTGGGGAAAGCCAGTAGCCTAGAATTACGCGAGGCCCAAATCGCTTGGCTCAACGCCAACAATGGGATGTACAGTTCCCAATTCCAAGCGGTCAACGCAAAGATTACCGTGTTGGCCTTAGTAGGATCTTTGGGCAGATGATAAATGTCACGCTATTCAAAATCAGCCCCCTGTACTTTAGAGGAACCTAAACTAATTCAGAGACCATAACCTAAACCGCATGGTTTTGTTTTTGTCCGGTTTTGTCTGATTTATCCCGGTCAAAAAGAAAAGGCGCCCTTCCCGGGGCGCCTTTTTTTATAGTTGCATTTCAGGGACATCGCCTTCGACCACCAGCCTTCCGGCAGTCTTGCTTTGAATCTCGTCTACGGTCACCCCGGGCGCTCGTTCCAGAAGGACAAACCCGCGTTCCGGATCAACTTCCAATACTGCTAAATCCGTGACAATCTTTTTAACGCATTGCACGCCAGTAAGAGGTAGTGAACACTCCGGTAAGAGCTTGCTTTCTCCGGCACGGTTGGTATGCTGCATCGCTACGATGATGTTCTCTGCAGATGCCACGAGATCCATTGCGCCACCCATTCCTTTGACCATTCGGCCTGGAATCTTCCAGTTGGCAATGTCTCCGCTATCGCTAACTTCCATCGCACCTAGAACGGTCAGTTGAACGTGCTGCCCACGAATCATGGCGAAGCTCAATTCGCTCGAGAAGAAGCTCGCCCCCGGCATGGCCGTGATGGTCTGCTTTCCAGCGTTGATCAGGTCTGCATCTTCTTCGCCTTCGAAAGGGAAGGGGCCCATGCCCAAAATGCCGTTCTCACTTTGAAATTCTACATTGATGCCTTGCGGGATGTGGTTCGCCACTAAGGTGGGGATCC
>Ga0255760_10001609_pt1 | contig 21515 bp, 11 predicted proteins | sample 071ome_25_FD_179960 | JGI IMG/M metagenome (GOLD analysis project Ga0255760, IMG submission 179960) | Coastal salt marsh microbial communities from the Groves Creek Marsh, Skidaway Island, Georgia - 071410BT metaG (version 2) | ecosystem: Environmental > Aquatic > Marine > Intertidal zone >... | reverse complement strand
GCAGAAGGTACATCGAACGAACAACGGAGGAAGTGAAGTGAAGTGAAGTGAAGTGACAGGCGTTGTCGGCAATCGTTCCAATTCGCACACGCCAGATCCCGACGACGATTTTGACGACGATCCCGCCGACGGTTCCGAAGATGCGTCCGACAGCCGCGTCGACGCTCGGGACGACGCCTCGTCGGCGTCGACGACCACGTTGCGTCGGCGGCCTCACCGGCGTCGTTCTCTTTTGCAACGTCATCATTACTTGCTGGGTGCCGTTCGTGGAGAGTTCCTCGTCGACGTCGGTGTCGTACACGTCGGTGCTGACGGACGGAAGCCCGACGCCGATCCACACGGTGCAAAAGGATGCGTACGACTACTACGAATTCTCTCTGAGCGCTCTGATGGATGTGGACGTGCGGTTGGACGTCTCGAGCGGGGACGCGGATTTATACGTTTCCAAACCGTGTTCGAGCTCGGCGTGCGACCCACCGGGGGATGGTGCGGGCGAACACGATTGGGCGAGTTATCACGGGAGTGGGGCTGATGAAGTTTTCATACACCGCCGGGATCTCACGGCGTCGAACGACGTGGGAGCGGCGAAGATGTTTAGAATAGCCGTGCACGGCTGGGCGAGTCACGGTTCTCAGTACACGTTGTCGGTTGAAGCCATAGCGAACGAGCGCGCGATGGACGCGGCGCACAAGACGGCTTTGGATGCCATATTTGCAAAGTGTTGCGGGAGCGATGAGTGCGAATCGTGGCGATCCATACGCGCCGGTAGCGACGATTTATGTCACACGTCGTTGGCTAGGTGCGACGCGAATAATCAAACGACGACGCTAAATTTCCAACAGGATGAGATGGAGTGCGAGCTCACCACTGCGGATTTCGCTCCTTTTGCAAACTCTCTCGAGCGCTTGTATTTCAAGGGCAGCGACGACGCCTTGAGCATGGCGAACGGGTTCTCGGGAATCCTCGCGAGTCTAACGAGTCTATCGGATTTCGTCGTCGACGGCGTCGATCTGCAAGGAGAAGAATTGAGCGGAGTCTGCAACCACACCAACCTTGTCCGATTGCAAGCGACCGGATGCAACATTACGGGGTTGATACCCTCGTGCGTCATGTCGATGTCTGCCCTCGAGTACCTCGGCGTGGCGGAGAACGAGCTCACTGGAACGGTGCCACATTTGGGCGCCGGCTCTCGGCTTCGCATCATAGACTTGCGAAGTCAGAAGAGCTCTGCGAGTCTCACGGGGAGTTTCCCAGGCTCTTTCGCTTCGCAGGACGCGCTCGAATTCGTGCACATGAGCGGTTTAAAGCTGAGTGGATCGCTTCCCGATTTGTTCTCGAGCTCGTCACGAATCAGATACTTTGACCTTCACGACAACGAGTTCTCTGGCGTCATTCCGCCGAGTCTGGGCGCGATACCGCACATGGAGACTCTGTGGCTTGAAGATAACGCATTCTCCGGCGCGGTCCCATCCGGGATCTACGACCATCCAAGTCGAGTGGAAGTCAATCTGAACTCGAACGAGCTCACGACGCTGAGCGTCACGTCGTCGTATAGCACTCCAGGCGAGTCGCTCTTGTATTTTTTGGCGTCGGATAATAGAATCAACGAAGTTGGCATTCCCACAATCTTCACCACCATGGATCACCTCCAGTTGCTCTTCCTCGCGGGTAACGAACTGCGAGGGAGCATTCTTCCTAGTCAACCGATTCCACAGTGGGATGATTTGCTCTGGATCGACGTGCACGACAACGCTTTCACTGGCGCTTTGCCTGGGGCGAGCTATTGGGGAAGCATTTTCTCGAACGTTCCTTATAGCAGAGGGTATAACTTTGGCGGAAACGCATTCGACGCCGACTCGTTAGTGTGGCTACAAGATTACGGAGGCGTATCAACGATTCCAAGCGACGGGAACGTGTACGCGCCAACGGTGAGCGAACTCGAAGAGACGTCGTCCGGGAGAAAACAAATGCCAAAGTTTTTTCTTGGACTCGTCATGACGGGGATGGCTTTTTTGAGTTTATTTTCGGCGGCGGCGTTGTTGCACTTCGTGCGAAGTCGTCATAACAGGAGAGTTCAAAATTCATTCCAAACATTTGTGGACGAAGAACACAATCAAGCGACGGGGCATCAGCGCATTGAGATGGCCTACCGGGTTTACAATTACAATTAAATTTGGCGCGTGCGCGACGAGGAGCCGCCGAGCTTCCCCACTTGTAACAAAAGCAGAAAAGTGTAACAAAACCAATCAACCAGTCAACCTGTGTGTTCGGTGAAAAAGGACAACGACGTCGCCGACACCGACGCACCGCGCCTCTCGAAGTGATCGTCTCCGTGAAGAGGCGGAAAAACGATGAACACCGCGGTGTCGACACCGGTGATGCGCGCGCGCGGACGACGAAGCGCCATCGCCATCGTTGGCGTCGATGGGTACCTCGGGCAGTTTGTGCTCGACTGGTGGCTAAAACGGTGTGCGGGTGAAGACGAGTACGAGGACGGCGACGGCGACGTGAACGCAACGGCAGCGTTCGAGTTCCCGACGGTTGCGTTCGCGTGCGGTAGGCGAGGGCAACCTTCAACGTCGGCGTCATCTTCATCGACGCCGACGACGCGTTGGATAAATCTCAACCTCGCGGATGAGGCATCGTGCGAAAAGGCGATGAAGGAAATGATTGAATCGAGCGATGTCGTCTTATCACACGTCGTGAATTGCGCGGCGATGAGCTCGCCGGGCGCGTGCGAAAAGGATCCGGCGACGGCACTCGCGGTGAATGCGCCTCGAGCGCTATGGAGAGCGGCGAAACAGTATAGCGAGGCTTTGGGCGAGCGTCCGCCGCTTTGGATTCAGCTGTCGAGCGACCACGTGTACGAGGGCACTCGCGCGCTGAGCACGGAGCGAGACGACTGCAAACCGGTGAATGCGTACGGAAAGACAAAGGTGGAATGTGAACGGGCGCTATGCGAAGAGTACGGCAATCGAAGCGTCGCACTACGTAGTTCAATAATCACCGGCCCCAAGCCTCCGTTGCGGCAGGTCGATCGCACGCTGTTCCTACACTTTGTAGCTTCGAGCTTTGGCAAGGAACAGGCGACTTCTTTTTACAGCGACGAGTTTCGAAATCCAATTTCAGCCTTTGACGTCGTTCGCGTCATTCGAGAGCTCATCTTTGCCGAAGCGCCACCCCCTCAGCGCGTGTACAACATGGGCGGACCGGACAGAGTGAACCGAGTCGACATGGCGAACGCCGTCGCTCGTCATCTCGCCGCTGGTGACGCCGACAAGGAGGCGCTATTTAAGATGAAAATTCAATCGGCGTCGTGCATTTCCGCGCAAAAAGCGCGGGGCGTCGCGGCGCCGCCCGACATTTCCATGGATTCGAGCGCCCTCGCGCGAGACGTGCTGCGCAATCGGTGGTCGCCGAGATCCTTCAAAGCGCAGGTTGTCGACGCATTCAAGGGCTAACGAAACCGTCGCTATTTTCTAATTAAACCAACCTATTCCATATTTGCCGCTAAACTCACATCGTCAACGTCGACGTCGAGCTACCGACGTCGCGTTGATGTCCGTCAAGCGTGCCGTGCAGAACGCGTCGCTCGGGGCAAACCTTTGCGGACGCGGTTCGAGATTTGGATAAATCAAGAGCGAAAAGTGATACATGTACATCTCGAAAGGTAGCTTCGTACTGTAATCGAACAGCTTTAAGTTTCGCAACACTGCTTTGCGTCTCTTCGCGTATCCTCGCTCGTCTTGCACAATCGCTCGCAAACTCCGAACGAGCGTTTTTCGATCCGCCTTTATGTCGGCGAAATACGACAGCTTGCGCCAATCGATGAACGACGGCAACACGCCGTACTGCTTTTCGTGGGTGAATATCGGCACCGTTCCAGACAGAATCGTGTCCATCAACCGATTCGAACCGGGTGTGTCCCCACGAACGTGAAATCCGAATTTCGCTTGCGCCAGCGCCGGGCATTGCTTCCCTGGGCCGCAGGCGTCCACCCGAAACGACGTATCGTTTCGCTTCAACACGTCGCACAATTTTATCCTCTCGCCTATTTTTTGGTTCCAGGTCTCAAAAGACGCAATCAACGCAAAGTCATTCGAAACCGGTCCTTGGCGCACCGAGCATCGTCTTCCTACGTAAAAGGACGGAAGCGCGAATCGTTCCGGCAGCTTCAACTCACCATTTTGTGGGACGCGCATCACCCTGTTTTCCCATGTGATGTGATTGCATCTAAGCATGCTCATCGGCGCGTAATCGGCGAAATCGAAATCGTGACTACTCGTCGTTATTCCAGGCGCCGCGCCGAGACGGCTCTGGAACACATTTGTGTTGTACTCGTCCAAGTGTACCTCTTTTCTCTTCAAGTAATCGTGTATGTAACTCGACATGACGACGACGTGATCGCGACCGAGACTTTTCTGGTACCACTTGGATTCTCTGAGCGCCTTTCCGTCTCTCTTTAATATTTCACGGCCACACAAAGTCTCACCGTCTTTCGTGTGATGGCAGAGACGCTGCCCAAACATTGATACCGCGTTCAACGGCGTCGGCACGTAGAACAGCGCGGCTTCGCTAGCGTTGTCCGTTCGCATCGGGTGACGCACGGCTTGCCGCGCCAACAGCACGTCGTCCAGGTGCTTGACGAGCGACGGACTGACGGTGTGCGTCGGTCTTTGCGGGTCGAGCGTCTCCAGTCGAACAGGCAGAGGCTTACCGTCCAGCGTCAACCTCGATGGGACCGCAAAGTCGTCGTAAACGTAAAACTTAACGCCGAGCAGCGAGTCGCCGCTTACGGCGGGCGTCGCGTACGGCGACCAAGCTGTCGCGTCGTCGGTAAACTCAGCAGAGTCTCCCAACGACGCAAACTTCTGCGCCCGATGCGACGCGACGACGAGACTGGCCAAACCGACGCACGCCGCGATCGCGCTCGCGCTCCGCACCACCCTGTTCCACGTTGACGAAGACGACGACGACGATGATGCTGCTGACGAGCTCAGCGCGCGTTCTCCATCGGCGCGCGCCGCACCGCCGTACTCTGCCGGCAGCGACGACGTCGTGGACAACGCCGTGGAATCGACATCACACAGCGGTGTCTTCGCGTTCACGGCGCCGACTCGCATCGTCACGTCTCGGACTGAAGCGCCACTTCGTGAGCCGAGACGCCAACACCCATTCCGTCACTCGTCAGCGCGTCCATCGTCGTCAACCAGTCATGGCTGACGAACGCGAACCACTGCTCGCGGACGACGTCGAGGGAGGCGCTGTGACGACGACGACGAAGACGACGACGAAACAGTCGTCACGAACGTCGAGGCCGGCGCTCGCAATCGCTGCGAGCGTGTGCCTCGTCGCGGGTTTGGGCTTCGCGTCGTACATCGAGCACCAACGACAGGCGATACCCACGACGCAAGGCGTGTGGTCCGGGTCGTTGTCTAGGGTGAGTTGGAACGCAGCGAGCGGGTTTTCGTTCAAGTACGAGTCCTACATCGATGCTTACTTGAAGCGCGCCCAACCGGCTGGGCGAGTCATCGAAGACTCGATTCGAAAGTATTATCCGCAGAGAATTACGCCGACGAGCGCGCCGTTTGACATCTTCTATACCATTCGCGACGAACCTGTGACCAAGTGTTTTGAAAAAAACTATAACGCCAAGTACTGTCGGTCTGAGTCTCTATCGCCGGTTTTTGCGTTCGGAAGCTCGCCGAAGAACGCGAGCCGCATACCGTTTTTATATTCAGCGACGCTGTCCGTGCTCGCCCAGTGCTTGGACGAAGACGGGGTGCTGGGCGACAGCGAAGCTGTCATTACGGAAACGACGCGCTTTGAAAAGTGCGAATTACTTTCGATGGACGGCAGCGGCATGTTTAGAAAGGAAAATATGCCCGATCAATCAGACTACGAATGGTCCGCTTTGGACGACAAGGCTATTTGGAGAGGGAGTGACTATCCGTACCTCGCCCCGGCAGTTTCATCGACGGCGGCTACGGCTAGCGACCCATTCGTGCACTCGATCGAGTTAGCGGGCGACAAATCGGCAAAGATAAAGGAAATACTCGCCGGTGACGCAGTTGGTCCACGGTTCCGCGCCGTTTTGATGAGTTTTTTGCACCCGAACGTTATTGATGCAAAGTTCTTCAATCATTACCCCAGCGGTGGGACGCACGAGCAGACGAGACATAGAATGGGATTCTCTGCAAGCAACATGATGAATTTAGAGACTTTAGGACGATACAGGTATCAGTTGGATATCGGCGGCGCGGGTGGAACGACGTGGCGCGGCATCTTGCCGAAACTCGCGATGCCAGGAATTTTATTGCATCACGAGACACCGATGCGCGACAGTTTTTACGATAAGATTGAGCCGTGGAAGCACTACTTGCCGCTCGACGAGGATCTGGGCAACTTTTTCAAACTGGTTGACTGGGTGAAGGGTCATCCGGACGAGGCTCGAAAAATCTCCGCGACGGCGACACAGTGGGTTGAAGATTTTACAACCGTCGCGAGTCAGCTGCGACACAACTACGAAAAACTCGTCGTACCGCTCGGGAAGGCGCTCGCAGACGCTAAGGGTGCTCCGATCTCGCCCGTGCCTTTCACAGAGGCGCATCCAGGCCTGAAGGGCGTTTGAGAGACGTCCGATTTTATGCTGTACCGGACGATAGAGAGCACAGTATTGATGAATGGCAATCGCTTCTCTGGCGGCGACTGAGTGTAACGCGAATCACAAAGGAAGAAATGTACGGTACCGGTACCTACGTAGGTAGTGATTTTAAGTCGTTTGTAAGCTTTCGTTACAACCGATATTAGATTTTATCTGTTTGCTTCTTCTTAAAGCTCATCCTTCGGCGTTGCCTCTTCCTTTTCTTCAGCCTCCTCTTTCGCTTCATCTTCGGCGACGTGGAAGTGAGTTTCATCCAAGAGTTCGGCATCCTTCTCGACGCCCATGTTTGCGCCGAGCATGTCAAACACGCGTCCGGCGTAATCTCCGGGCTTTTCAAAGCTGAAACCAGACTCGAGCATGGCGGTTTCAAACATCAATCGAGCCAAGTTTTCAGTCTCGGTCGAGTCGGGTTCGGCGTCTGAGCGCTCTTTAAGGGCGGCAATCATCGGATGGCGCGGGTTGATTTCGAGCGTCTTCTTGCCTCGCATGTACTCGTGACGAGAGTCGTCGCCCATCGCTTGGGCCTTCATGATGCGCTCCATGTTCGCAGACCAGCCATACTTGGAAGAGACGACGACGCACGGGGTGGTGGAGAGACGGTTGGAAACCTTGACAGCTTCCACGACAGATTCGGGAAGCTTGCTCTTCCACCAGGCGGTGAACGGCTTGAACGCTTCCTTGGTCTTCTTAAATCTCGCCTTTTCGTCTTCATCAGCGTCGCCAAACTTGAGGTCTTCCTTGCTCGCGTTGGAGAACTTAAAGTCGTCGAACTCGGTGAGGTTTTGCATCGTGTACTCGTCAATCGGATCGGTGAAGAAGATGACTTCGAAATCCTTGGCGATGAGCTTTTCGAGAAACGGCGAATCCTTGAGCGCCGCGACAGACTCGCCGGTGATGTAGTAAATTGATTTTTGGCCCTCCTTCATGCGCTCAACGTACTGCTCGAGGGAAACGAGCTTGCCGTCCGACTTGGAAGTTTCGAAGCGCAACAATTTAGCAAGGCGCATTCTGTTGCTCGCATCCTCGATGATGCCGAGCTTGATCGCCTTGCCGAACGACTTCCAAAACTTGTCATACTTGGTCTCTTCATCTTGCTTCTTGTCTTCGACATCCGCGTCTTCCGGCTTCGAGTCATCGTCTTCAGCATCCTTGCCTTCTTCCGCGAGCTTGCGGATCATATCGAGAGCCTTGCGAACGAGCTTCTTCTTGATGGTTTTCAAACTCGTGTGTTGTTGAAGCGTTTCGCGCGAAACGTTGAGCGGCAACGTGTCAGAGTCGACGATACCCTTAATGAATCCGAGATACTTCGGGAGAAGCTCATCGAATTCATCGGAAATGAAGACTCTGCGCACGTAAAGCTTGAGCGCCGACGCGCGGCTGTAGTAGTTGTCAAAGTAATCGTGCGGGGGACGTTCCGGAATGTACAGAATCGCCTTGAATTCGACGTCGCCCTCCGCCTTGAAGTGCGAGTAAGACAACGGCTCGCTCGAGTCCTTGGAGAGCGCTTGGAAGAACTTGACGTACTCGTCCTCTTCCACTTCAGAGGTGGATCGGAGCCAGATAGCCTTGACGTCGTTAAGACGTTCCCAATCCCAAACCGTCTTGGTCACCGTCTTCGTCTTTGGCTCGTCGTCGTCTTCTTCATCCTCATCGCCCTCTTCATCCTCGCCGTCTTCTTCATCCTCGTCGTCACCGGCGACGTCGGCGTCTTCGGAGTCTTCCTCGCCGTCGTCTTCGGCATCCTCAACCGGAACTTCCTCGGAAACTTCCTTGGAGTTGTACAGGTAAATGGGAAAGTTGATAAACTCAGAGTAGCGTTGGACGAGTTGTTGGAGCTTGACCTCATCGAGGTACTCTTGCGCCTCCTCCTTGAGGTGAATGTTAATCTCAACGCCGCGTCCGAGAGACTCGCCCTCGTCTTCAGAGATGGCAAAGTTTCCGTCAGCCTTGGATTGCCAGACCCATTGCTTGGCGTCGTCGTTGTGCTTGGAGCGAACTTCGACGAAGTCCGCGACGAGATACACAGAGTAAAAGCCAACGCCAAACTGACCGATGAGAGACATGTCGCCACCCTTGGACATTTGATCCAAGAATGCAGACGTACCAGATTTGGCAATCGTACCGAGGTTGTTCTTGAGCTCTTCCTTGGTCATGCCGATGCCCTTGTCGCGAATCGTCAACACCTTGCGATCCTTGTCCACCTTGATCCGAATGTCGAGGTCAGCCACATCGCCCTCGCCGAGCTGCTCCTTGTCAGTCAAGGACATGAAGCGAATCTTATCCAACGAATCGCTTCCGTTGGAGATGAGTTCGCGAAGAAAAATGTCCTTGTTCGAGTACAGCGAGTTGATGATGATGTCCATCAGTCGAGACACCTCGGCTTGGAACTCAAAGGTTTCAGCCCCGGCGTTAAACTCCGGGACGGCACCGCCGCCGGTCTCGACAGCCTCCGCGTCGCTCTCGGCGTACGCTGCGCGCGCGACGAAGATAAACGAGGCGTTCGCGCGTCAGTCTCGGCGAACGCGACGATCGAGCGATAATCGAAGATTTAAGAAAAGATGGCGCGTCGCGTCGCGTCGTACCCTTTGTCACGCCGTAGTTGGCGCTCGCGAAGAGCGCGCCGATGGCGAAGACGGCGACGCACTTGGTCCATCCCCGGCTCCCTCGTCGTCGCGCGGCGGCAAACATCTCCACCCGGTCGCTCGTTCGGTCGTTCGTTCGGTCGCGCGGGGAGTGAGTGAGTGACGCATCCATCGTCGGGACTGTTCGACACCATCGTGTGCCTCATCCTCGTCCGTGACGTAAATTTCCACTCGAAACGAAAATTGATTGGACGAGAGCACACGAACGCGTCTGGATGGGTCGATGTCAGTCGATGCGTCGATGGGTGATATCACGTTCGTGTACGAGCGTGATGGATGTATCGCATCTACATTTTAATCCGTGTGTGCGTCAGGCGTCAGGCGTCAGGCGTAGTGTTTTACATATGTAGTATATATATAGGTCTAATGTGTTTATAATACGTGTAATCGCATACGCGCCAGCTGGCTCGTTTCGCTTCGTTTCGCTCCTCCTCACTTGAGCACGGGGATGAGGACGGAACAGAGGATGATCATGAGGATGACCATGATGAGACAGGTCCACTTTCGCGTATTTTTCTGGTATTCCCTCGCGCGTTTGAGCTCGACGTGGCCTTGTTGAACGTACGTGACCGATTTGGCGACGTGACTCTCGACGTTGTCGATCATCTCCCCTTGCGCCTCGACGAGGACGCTCATGTCTAAAAAGACTTGGTTGAGCTCGAGAAGCTTGCGCTCGAGCTCGCGAATGGCGTGGTGGCGATCCTGGATCTCGTTCACCGTGTCGAGAATTTGCCCGCGGCCTTTTTCGAGGAGGGCGGTTTGGAAAATGGTTTCGCTTTCGCCCGTTTCAATCAAACGCTCCACCTCTCGCTCGTCGCACTCGGTTCCAGTCACCGCAAAGTACCGCCGCTCGACGATTTCCTTGTAATCCTCCCGTAAACGTTCGCGAAGGTTTTGAAATTCCCCCATCTGTTCCTTTAGCTTCGTCTTCATCGAGCTCGTGAGCGCCGAACGCGTCCTGTGTTCGCTCGACCCGACGTCCACTTTACCGCTCGACACGGCGCGTTCGTTATCCTGGTCGAGGTTTTCTAAGCGCAGTTTCGTTTCGCGCGCAATCTTTGACACGCGCTCTATCGTGGCGTTCATCCTCTCCTGGCGTTCCCGCATCTCCTCTCCTCGCGTCGATTGTTTCGACGCCTCGTGTTCTCGTTCCAGCTCGCGCAACGCCGACCGAATCGCCGTCATGTTTGACTTTATCACTTGCACGTCGGAAAAGAATGCGCTCATGACATTGTCGGCGGCTCCGGCATCGTCGCCGTCGCCGTCGGCATCACCGAAACCACTGGAAGACGCTGTCGGAACCGTCGAACCCATCTCAACGTCCCTCCGCCCTTCTCGGGGTCCCGGCGCGACGCCGTCGCCGTCGTACACGTTCGACGCGCCCACCGCGGCGAGAAGGTCATTCATGTCGATTTATACCCTATCTATCGCGTCCCCAGTTCGCCCGTTCGCGCGTCGTTCGCGCGTCGGAGTCGGTTCGGTTCGTCCCACCGAAGACCGAGGACCGGGCACTGAGGAGTGCACGACGCGCGAACGGACAGACGTGTCAACACCCCGTCGTGGACCGTCCGCGGTGCTCAGAGAAGGTCGCGTGAAAACACGCCGACACGGCGCGGGGTGTGAAATCATGATGGCGTTCAGGGGGGAAGGACGACCGCTGTTGACGCCGCCTTCGACGACGGCGACGACGACGACGACGAATGCGACGACGAATGCGAGCGAGCGTCAACACCATCGTCATCGTCCTCGAGTGTTGAGCGCGGTGGGCGTCTTGGGATTGATTGGGTGCGTCGCGACGGCGGCGTCGGCGGTGATGCGGGATGATTCCTTCGGGTCGTGGGGTTCTTCGTCCCCGTGGGGCGACGACGGAGGGAGACTAGGGATCGTGGAGAGGATCGTCGCGCGCGTGGGCGCGGCGAACACGTTGGAGCGAGAGTGGACGAACAGTCTCAACCGGGCGGATTGGAGACCCGACGGGGAAGGGTTTCGCATAGGTAAAGGGGAAGACAGCAATCCTCGCGTGCGAGCGGCGTACGCGTTTTTAAAACTCAACATACAGAGGTACTACCCGTCGCGAATCGCCCCGGGAAGCAAACCGTTTTCGGTGTATTTCAGCGTGGAAGACATGCCGAGAACGCAGTGTCTGAGTAGAAGCCGGCGCAAAAAAACGGGCCACTCGCACTGTCACTTTGACCACTGGCCGCTAGTGTTCAACTTTGGAAGTTCGCCGAAGGATCCGACTTTAATTCCAAAGATCGTCAGGGCAACCCCAATCACGATGACTGGTTGCGTGATGGATGCCATCGCGGGCAACGAGACGACGCTCACCGAGGAAACGAGCGTGACGTGCCCGTGGCTCACGTATCACAGCACAAAGTCTCTCGATACATTTTGCGACAAGGATGACGAAGGACACCAGTCGTTCGATTGCAAGTACTTAGGTTTATTTGACAAGCGTTACATGCCAAATCCAAAGGCGTACGAGTGGAACGCTTTGATTTCAAAAGCGTTTTGGAGAGGTAGCGATTATCCTTTCCTGCAGCCGTCGCTCGTCGGGGCTGCCGCAAAGCCGAGAAGCAGCGCCTTCTACAGACAGCTCAGCTCACCGCACAAAGTCGGCGCCGTCCGTGGGCTGTTGGCAGGCGACAAGATTGGCCCTCGACTCCGCGCCGTACTCATGTCCTTTGTACATCCTGAGTTGATTGACGCCAAGTTTTTCAACTGGAATCCAAAGGCTCAAGCGGGAAGGCCATTGCACGACATGGGAGTCGTCACGGATGATCACGTCGGTCTCGAAACGTTTGGAAGGTATAGGTATCAACTCGATCTCGGCGGAGGAGGAGGCACCACGTGGAGCGGCGTCATTCCAAAGCTTTCGCTTCCGGGAGTGCTCCTTCACCACGAAACGATGATGATTGATTCATACTTTCCGTTGTTGAAACCTTGGGAGCACTACTTACCGCTCGAGTCGGATTTGAGCAATTTGCGAGAACTCATCCAGTGGGTGGAGCAACACCCCAAGCAGGCTCAGATCATTTCTGACAAGGCGAGCGCTTGGGTGCGAGGCTTTACAAAGATGGGCCAGCAACTGCGATTCAACTATAAGAATGTCGTCATGCCGCTCGCCCGGGTGCTCGATCCGACGGGCCAGCTTAAACCAGTGCCGTTTACGACGGCGCACCCGACGCTGCACGACGTGACGTGGTGAGCGGGGGACCAAAGATTTGTATATCCTTCGGGATGAATGTGTAATAATGCAACTCTACAAGATGGCTAGCTATTCGCGAGCGCTCCTCACATCAAATTCGTCGCTTTCCTTTTCGCCTTAACGTAGCCCCTTAGAGCGTTTCACTTCCATGATGTACTCGTCGAGCGACTTTTGCGCTTCAAACCCGAGCACGCGCTTTGCGAGACACGTGCTCGCCAACGTGCCCTTAAGATCTTTTTCACGCATCGCAACGTTTTGTTGACTGGATGAAATCATATCCGCGAGCTCGCCGACGGTAGTGCTCGTACCAGAGCCAATATTAAAGGTGCGACCGACGGCTGTCGAGGTGAACGCGGCGAGGAGCATGCCTCTCGCCGCATCCTCCACGTAGACAAAATCTCTAAACTGCGTCCCGTCGCCCTCAACCTCCAGAGGCTGACCCGCGAGAGCAGAGGCGAAAAATCTCCCCGTGACGACGGCTTGGTCCCCTTCATCCGGTTCATTCTCACCGTAAACCATGAATAATCTAACCACAACGGCTTCGACGCCGTACATGGCGTAATAAAGCCGAGCCAAATCTTCACCCTGCGCCTTGGTCGTCGCGTAGGGCGTCGTCGTCGTTCTCAGATGCGTGTGCTCCTCGTCAAACGGCGTCGGTTGGTTTCCGTAATACGTAGACGACCCAGCGTACACGACACGCACGCGGTAATTCTTACCCTCCCGTTGAAGCTCCGTATCGCGAAGCCTGACGGCTCGCAACACATTTTCGGTACCCTTGACATTCGTTTCGACGCATGCGTAAACAATGTCATCCTTGCTCGAATCGAGTGTCGGTTTTACTTTGCTCACCGCCGCGAGGTGAAACACGTACGACACCTCCTTAACCGCGGCTGAAACGTCTTCGTACTTTTTCACATCCCCCTTGACGAATTCAAATCTCCCCTCCGTTTGCGCCTCTTGTGCGAATTTCAAACGTGATTCTGCGCCGGTGGATAAGTCGTCCAACACGCGCACGCGCAGACCGGCGTCGAGGAGCTGACGCGTCACCGCGCTTCCGATAAACCCAGCCCCTCCCGTCACCAGCGCCCAGTCGTCGCCGTCACCATTATCATCTTCCGACGCCGCCGCCGACGACGACGACGACGACGACGACGACGACAACGATCGCCTCGAACGCGCCGTCTTGTACGCCCCCGTCGCGTCTCCTCTCCCGCGAACCCGCACCTCTCGACAGGGGTCGCGTCTATCCAACCCGACGGCTTTGTTCCACGCCTCTTGCGTCACCCCGCAGTCTCGACGAGGCGCGCTCCCATCCAACACCACCGCCTCCCCGCCTTCGTAATCTTCATCAAAGAAGCCGCTCGCTAATGACGCTCGCAGCGCTTCAATCTTCCCGCTCGTCGACGCCGTCGTGATGAGCGCCAGCAGCGTCACGACGAGAGCGACCAAACACGCCTTGACCGTTCTAGGCGTCGGACCGCTGTAATTGTGCGAGTGCGGTCTCGGCATCCATCGCGGTTTCCTTCCCGGCGGTGTATCCGCGTCCGCTTTCGTCGTCATCGGATTCGTCGCGCATCCGTCCATCATCAGCGACGCTCCCGAAGCTCCCGACGAAGAGGTTTCGCCCGTCGTCATCATCGTGTTGTTGGTGTCATCCGTCGACGATACCCCGGTGATTCTCTGCGACAGCGACTCGGTGGAGAAGAATCCTTGGTGTTGCGCCATGATCGCGCGCGCCGCACCGCGAGCGAGCGATGTTTCGGGCGTCTCGACGAACGAACGAACGAACGAACGAACGAACGAACGAACGAACAAACAGTGCGTGAGTGAGGTTTTGGAGTGAGACGCGATGAACCGCTTTGACGATTTGACTCGATTTGATTAAATGTCCTCGAGCGCTAATTAAATGTCATCGAGTTGGGTGAAATCAGCGGGAACGATGCGATGAGATTGCCAACAGTTGACGTATTTACCGAACGTGCGCTTCACCATGATGAAGATCCAATCGGACGTCGCGCCCACCTTGTCGGAGACTTGGACGTCGACGCGGGTTCGGCCGTCTGGCATGACGGAGACGCTCTTGATGACGTGACCAGTGTTGCGAACAAAGGCGTCGTAGCGGGTCAAACACTTGCCGAGAAAGTGGTCAAAGTGGTACATGTCGCTGGAATACCCAAAGTACCGCGAACGCTCCATGTTTCCGTGCTCGACGGCGTACTCCCACATCACTTGAACGCCGTGTTGCAGCCGAGGAACGTCAATGTCGCGCATCGAAAAGAGTTGTAAATCCACCGCATCTGTGACCGTTTGCATCTCGTGCGGCTGGAATATCGGACCCGGGACGTTTTGTGGGTTTCGACACACCCCGACGCACTTGGATCCGTTCTCTTTGACTGGCGAATTCCTACAAAACGGGCACTCTTCGCTCGTAGGCTTAAAGGCGCGTCGATCGATGACTTGCATCAGCACCTCCTCCGCCGACGCCATGGTTCCGGGCAAGTACCCCGATCCCGATATGTTTCTCTCCGTCGGCTCATCCGTGGACGACGACGAAGCTCGCAGCAGCGCCGGCATCGTCCTTCGCGCCGCGCTTCTTCTCGCCGATGTGCTTCTCTGTCGCTGTGACGTGGATGATGATGATGATGATGATGATGATGTCGAAGTTGCTCCCACAGACCTGGACGTCGCCACCGACGCGGCCGCCATCATGATCACGCGCGCGAACGTCGGTTCGTTTCTCGTCGCGTTACGCGAACGCCACTCGCGTGATGAAACCGACCGCACCGGCGCTCGTCGCGCACTGCTGTCGACAACCGAGTCAGACGTGTGCGTGCGTGCGTTTGTGCGTGTGCGTCGCAGATGAGCATAAACCCTCGTAAGTACGAGGATACTCCAAACCCTAACCCTCTACGCCTAAACCCTCGATTCCTTCATCGTTCGCCTTGACTGCTTGACAACGCGACGACGACGCGCGTCGTCGAGCATGCGAGGATTACGAACGGGTGGTGGTCGCGCGATCGAGGCGACGACGATGACGAGGAGGAGTGCGCGCGCTCGACGCGACGCGCCGTCGGGACGCGCGGTTGATTTCGGATTTCGCACCACGCGACGCACCGCTGGAGTGCAGCGCAACCAACGATGCGCAGCGGCAGCGGAATCTTGTTCGGGTGACGACGACGACGACGCGCGCGAAGAATTGGCGGTGGAACGGAAAACGAACTCGAAGGATGTGCGTCGAGCGAGTCGAGCGCTTTCGGGATGCGAATACGAGGTGATTCGAGTGCGCGGGAACGGAGCTTGTCGGCTTTCGGACGACGCCGCGTTGACTTCGGACTCGACGGCGCCGCGCTCGACTATGAAAGTGTTCGTGATTCCGGGGAACCCTGGGGTTCCCGCGTATTACGAGCATTTCGCGATGCGTTTGTGTCAAAGGTTGACGGCGAATGCGGGCGCCGAAAGGGATGTGGAGGTGGAGATTGTCGGGTATCTGGGACACACGGTGAAGGAGCGATTCGGTCGCAACGAATGGTTTACGTTACAAGAGCAAAAGGAACACGTTCGAGCGCACGTGCGACAGAGTTTAGCGGCGGAAGGTGGAAAAACTGTCGAAGCAATGGTGGTTGGGCACTCCATCGGCGCGCATCTAGCTCTCGACGCGATGAAGGCGCTCGATTCAGATTCTATTCGGAGCGTCGTCGGGTTGATGCCGTTTTTGCACGTAAACACGCAAAGTCCGACGCAAAAAATACTGGGCTTTGTCACCAGACTGTCGCTACTCGTACACGCCATTGGTAAAACGTTAGATTTCATCGGGGCAGAATTGAAGAGGAAATTGCTCGCGAACACGGTTGCAAAGGAGATGGATGCTAGAGCGGCGAATATCACGTCGTCGTGGCTGCGATGGCAGAGCTTAATCAACATGGTCTTCATGGGCCGAACAGAGTTTGAGCACTTGCTCACGCCCATCGATGATTGTGATTTGGTACGAAACGCTTGCGAAAAGAAGTCTCTATGTTTGGTCTACTGTCAAGGTGACCACTGGGCGCCACTGCATCAGCGAGACGTCGCGACTAACATGAACGTGCCAGTGCAAAGTATTGAAGACGTATCGGTGCGACACGACTTTGTCGTCAAGGATGATTCGAGCACATCTGTCGCGGATATCACGGCAGCGCTGCTGTCCGGTTGGCTTGTCGGTGAACCACTCTAGAGTAGTTTCATAAGTGAGGTCATAAAACCATCATTTGTATCACATGGTTCTACTACCGGTGGATGAAAAGTAGTGAGTTAACGTTAGGTAGTATTATTTATTAGCCGTCGCCGGGTTCCATTATTGGTAACGAGATCGTAGAAAATATCGGCCGCGGTTTGTCAACAATCATTTGTTGCAGTCGCGTTGAGCCTGGCATCGAACCAATCTGCGCGCCTCGGCCGATTGTTCTCGCTTTTTCATCCTCTCTTTTTGCCTCTTCTCTTTCTTCCACCTCTCTTTTTGCCTCCTGTCTTTTTGCCTCCTGTCTTTTTGCCTCCTGTCTTTCTTCCACCTCTCTTTTGCTGTTTCGCCGCCGTCCTACGTCGTGCTCGTCGCGTTTTGACAGTGAGCGGGCCAGTTGGAGGACTTCCAGACGTACTCGGTGGCGATGAAGCAGCGACGACGAGGTTGTCTGGTGGTGGCGGTGATGGTTCGGGTGGTGGTGGCGGTGATGGTTCGGGTGGCGGCGGAGATGGTTCAGGTGGCGGTGGAGATGGTTCAGGTGGCGGCGGTGGTTTCACCATCGGTGGCGGAGCAACAAGGTAATCTGGAACGTTCATAGCGCTCGCGGGCGAACCTGGGGCGTTTTGCGTTGTGCATCCAGCCGTTGAGTTTAACTTGAAGTACATGGCACTCCCGGGAATGCCATCTCTGTCGTGGAAAAGCGTCGAAGTACGCCATGCGGGAGCGTCAGGCGTGATACCGGCGAAGAGCGTACACTCATTTGGACGTCCGTTGGGCACTATGTCGGTTTCCTTGTAGTAGAACGCCGTGCATTCCGCGGTTTCGTCGCACGTCTTCATGCATGTTTGCACGCTGACGTGTGTCACAGCGTCTCGATGTGTGTGCACGCACCAGGCTGGTGCAGCCATCCACCCATCGCCGCTCGATTTCCACCAAGGGATAGCCGACGTTGGCCAAGGCGCCTCGCTGCACATGTTACATATCGGTCTTCCCCAGTTCACGTTCAAGGAATATGACACACATTTCGCAGAATTTCTACATGCGGCGCCGCACTTTTCCATCGATCCGTCTTCGATCTTTCCCTCGTCGGCACATGTGTAGCCCGGGGCGGAGCACCACTCATTATCAAGCGCTACGATTGTCTTTGGAATTGGGTTCCGACCATCCGTGTAACCAAGCGGCAAAATCACCCTACCACTCGGGTAAGGATCTGCAACGGCACCCGGTTTGTACGAGTAGCTCGAACCCGCACATTTATGTTGATGTGCGACGGAGCATCCACTCTTTCCACGACCACAGCTGATTTCCTCGGCATCACCAAGACGAAGTCTTGTCGACGCGTCAATTGATGCGGCATTGTTGCCGTTGAAAGACGCGACGTCGTTCGTCATCTGGGCTGTTAGGAGAACGATCGAAGAAACACTGAGCGCGACACACAAAGCAGATTTGTACGTGATCACTTTCTTTCCTCTCAGACGTTCTTCTTCGTGAGGTTGGATGGGAAACGTGCCATAAGTCGCCGATCGCAATGACGTGCCGATTCTATGCCTTGCTTGCGCGCCAACGACGCCGACCACCAAGGTACTGATCAAAACGAGGGAGCCAGTGATGAGAAGGCTGTCGCGCGGAGTGTTGGAATGTGTATCATCGTCTGTAGAGAGCAAACGTCTTCTCGAGGACGGCGAGGCAGCACTTCCCAGTGAGAAATGCAGCGATGCAAACTTCAGCCCGTTGTCTCCTGCTTCGTAAGCGCCGATGGATTGAGCGAGCTTGTCCAAAACGACTTGGCCATCTTCAGTGGTGATTTTGATGTTTGCGCCGTAGCCCCATCGAAGCTTGCCCTTTGCCTTGAAGGTGTACGATCCGGGCTGCGCGCAAAATTGTACTGATCTACTGATTCCCCAGTCATAGCTCGTTTTAGGCATGGCCACCAAGACTGAGGATCCGTCAGAGATGGACCACGCCATGTTGAAAGGGTCATCACCTCCGCCGTATCTCGTCGCGCCAACTTGAACCGTGGCGACTGTGCCGCAATCGCTGTCAAACTTGAAAGTGTCGAACGAAAACTCATCTTCGATTGAAACCATGGTGCTTGAAACTCTGTCGCCCACGAGCGCCGGATTATCGAAGAAACCGTCGCTGGGAATGTCGAGCAATTCGATACCTCTCGACGTGACGACGACGGAGAAGCGCTCTTGCGCGGGACCAGACGCAACTTCACCATTCAGTTTGACTGAGTACGGAAATCCGGGCGGTAAACACGCCGTGAGCGTAGAACTACGGTCGGTCATGGTGATTGTATGATGACCTACAGAATTCGTACCGCTCATGAGCGTCACGGTCAATTGACCGACTTCCTCGTCGTCGGAGAGAGTAGACTTTATCACAATGTCGTCACACGCCGGTTTTGCCAACTTGATGGTCGCGCCGAGTGTCGAGCCAAAATAATTCACGTCGTAACCTTGATCCTGACCAAACTCATTGTAGCCAAGGAATTGCACAAACTTGAACTCGACTTCTTCTCCATAAAACGCTACGTCTTTGCTCAAGAGATTGACAACCACGCTCACCTTCTGGGCGTTGTTTTCATCGGTACACGAAACCGCACCATGTGTATAATCGTTTTCCTTCGCGGCACTCTTTCCGCCGCAAATTTCTCCACGTTCAGTGATCACGGTGTACGACGCCTCTTTCGCGCGTTTGTACGCTAGAGTAATGTCGGAATCCACGAGGTTATCTTCGCCGAGAATGAAAGTGGCTGTAAGCTCGACGCCGTCCGATTCAAGCTCCATGGTAGATTTGCATTCTGGTCCCGCGAAACCAGAGGGACACGTACATACGCAGTTTTGGGCGTCAAAGTTGCCCCCGTTTGCGCATTCATCGATGCCGCACGTGTCACAACCGGGTTCCGTACCGTCACGATTGCCGGTACCTCTCCACGGCGGCGGGCACCGACAGAGACCGGTTGAGAGATCCATTTCTCCGCCGTTCAAGCACGTTGGCTCGCTGATGTCATTGGGATCATACAGACGAGTGAAATCAGGATCGACAGACATGAGATGACCCTCGATGCAACAGTCATTCTGTCCCATGCGAATGTACCCAAAACCTCCGTCATTCCATCTACTTCCCCAGCTGTTTTGTATAATCCAGTACGGCACGCCGTCCCGGTTGCCCCATCCCACGAGAATGACTTCGTGGTCAGTTTGCGTGCAGCCGTTAGCGCACTTCATAATGTCTGTGCCGTGGTCGACTCTCGGTAACGAAGCCGCTCCGACAGTCGCGATTATGGCGCCTCCTCTCATAATCTCACGTTTTGCCCACGCGATTACCTTGGCCGAGTCCATCTTGGTGCTCGCGCCGTGTCTTCGCAAGCCGAGATACCTGTTTGAGCTCGTAGACCCCCATGTGACGGTTGACATGTTTGGCGCGTAGACGCGAATGTGCGACGTCGGTCGCGCTACGCAGTCTTGCGACTCGTACGGCTGAGTGTACGGAAACCGAGTTTCTGATACCATAGCCTGCTGAGAGTCGCGATACTTGTTCATGGCGCTGAATGCATTCAAGTCAAAACCGCCATTACACGTACCTCCCCAATCGCAAGACACGAAATGCTGCGGAGAAATAAACTCGTTGAACGTTCCCTTAGACAGCGCGCATAAACGGTAGCTGTACGCCCACGTGGATGCAAATGCCCAGCACGAGCCGCAATACGATTGACTCCCCGGCGTGGTTGCCACACAGTTTGAAAACTTCTTTCTCGAGTCCCATTCGCTCGGTAGTGCCTGAATTTCTTCCTCGCTCAACTCTTGCGGTGCCTCCACGTTGAAACCGGGTCCGTAGGAGTCAGTCGCCGGCATGTATGCACCCAAGGCGGCGTAACGCTCGTGGGACGTACGCTCTCTCCCGAGCGCGTCGTGATGCGCCTTCAACGCGTCGCTCATCTCCCAGTGCTCACCACTCACGTAATACTTCCCATCGGACGTCATCTCTCCTTCGACGCGGTCGATGCGCGACGACGATCCCAGTCGAGCGGCGAATCGGCTCCTCGCCTCGCTCGGCGAGACATCGGGAATGTCGCACACTGAGTCTGCAATGGAGACGTCCCTGTCCTTTCGTTTCGTGAGCTTGATGAGCGTATACGGCCCCCACTCCCCGACGGCAAGCTCTGGACAATCGAGATCATCGGCGTTGTGTACATTATCAACCAACACCACAGCGTGCGTCTCGGCTTTGCCCAGCGTCACGTTGCCAAAGACGTACTTGGCTTCGGTCACCTTGTAATAGTGATCCATCACGTGCGCCGACGACAACTCTGGGCAGGGCGGATCGCTCCGCGCTCTCAAACAATTGACTTTACGTAAAACGTACTCGCCAATCTTCCGCGCCTCTTCCGTAGCCGCCGAGTCTTGAAAAAACCCACCCGGAAGTCCGCCGTCCGATCCGTGGGCGGCTTCCGCAAAGTTCTCCGGCTCGATCACTCGCTCCGAGAGCCCGTTCGCGGCGGTAGGTCGCGTCGAGCCCTCGGACGGGGGGATATTCGTCGACTTCGCCAACGCGACGGGCGTCGCCCATCCCAGCGTCGCGACGACGAAGATAACGACGAACGAGAAGAACGACCTCGATGTAACACCCACACCCGGGTAGGTTTCACATCTTACGCGACGACGCGCTCCATCGCGCGTCGACGTCATCTTCTTCAACGGTGAAGGAAAACAACCGGTTCCCGTTCGTTCGTTCGTCCGTCCGTCGGTCCGTCCGTCCGTCGGTCCGCGAACGAACGAA
>Ga0255760_10001594_pt1 | contig 21607 bp, 20 predicted proteins | sample 071ome_25_FD_179960 | JGI IMG/M metagenome (GOLD analysis project Ga0255760, IMG submission 179960) | Coastal salt marsh microbial communities from the Groves Creek Marsh, Skidaway Island, Georgia - 071410BT metaG (version 2) | ecosystem: Environmental > Aquatic > Marine > Intertidal zone >... | reverse complement strand
GCACCACGGTGTTGTTCCACAGCCCTATGTAGAGGTCGTCAAAGGTCTGCGTCCCCTCGTTGGTGATGGTCAGGTTGACCAAGGCCATGAAATCTGAAAAGCTGTAATTCCAATTCATAACGCGCATCTCCACCACCAAATCCATGGGATTGATGTGGTTGTTGATCGGAATAGAGGTGCCCGGCACGAGCAAGGTGCTGTCCGAGAAGTAGGATAAGAAATCTTGGTGGCTGATAGCGTCCGAATTAAAGTTCGGCGAAGTCTTGAGACTGCTCATCTCCTTCACGCCTGGTCCAGGGATAGGGTTGAATTCAAAACCGCCGCGACCCGGAGCGTATCCTTGAGGCGCATCAAAGGCTGAGGTGCTCACGCGAATGACCCCATTTGAGGTTCCGCCGATCCAAATCCCTCCTTCAAACAAGTGCTCAATTCCCGAACCGGCAGGATACTCTAAAGATGGGGTTCCTGTACCGTCCTTGTATCCACGGAAGGCGTTGCCAAAGGTTCCGGCGTTGGTGGCGGCTAAGCGTATGTTGGCTTGAGAGGTTTGAAATTCTTCAAAGTTCTGACCCTGCACCGTGAATAAGGTTGCCAAAAGCAAGAGGCAGGTATGGAAGAATCTCAATCTCATCGGATGCTAATTCGTGCAGTTTGTACCCCCTGTGGCGTAGTTTTCCAAAGCAGATAAACGCCCGGCGCTACATAGGGTAGGTTGGCCTGCAAGTTCTTCGACTTCCAAAGTAATTGGCCGCCGAGGGTACATAGTTGCAATTCGTAGCCCTCAGGATTATCGAGTATATAGCCCGGAGGCATAGGGTTAGGTAGGGTCCAATTCTTTTCTGTACTCGCCACACCCAAATGCTGTCCTTCGAGATCAAAATCTGCAATGACGGGCAGGTGGTCGCTAAGGGTGTAGAGCGCACTGAGGGTGCTGCTACCCACACTATAATTGGTCCCAGAATTCACCGCATTATTAAAATGATTGCCGTCATTGCCCACCACGATATAGGTGTTCGGCGAATAGGTCATCTGCGCATCGCCTTCTGTGATGGATTCCGAGCAAAGGATCATGTCAAAACGATCGTCAAGCCCACCTCCCGAATGACAGTTGCCCGAGGTTCGCGTGCTCTGCGTATGCAAGGAGGCATAAGAACTGTTGTTGTGCCAATTCCCAATAGAGGTCGCAGGATCTTCAAAACGGAAGGTGTTCCCCGCAACCAGATTCTGGAACCCATCCTCATTGCTATGGTAGGTGTTCAAATCCCCCATTAACAAGATGTTTTCGTACGAATGGCTGTCCACCCAATCGATAATGGCCTCGGCCTCGCGCTCACGCTCGGCCTCGTCCGAAGAAGTACTCCCGGCCTTAAAGTGAGCGGCGATAACGACAAAGGTGGCGGTATCCGAATTCCCTTGTAGGAGTGCGTCCTTGTAGTAAAACCTCACCACATCAATCAATCTTACCAGGTTGCTATTGTTCACATCCTTGGTAATGGTCCAGTGGTTGGTGATGCCAAACACATCATTGCGATAAGCAATACCATTGACCAAAGAGGAGAACCCATTATGGGTGTGCTGGGCCATGGACCAATGCGTCGTGCTGCCCGTATTGAAGCTATTGTTGAGTAGGTAGGTGAGGTTGTTCGGGTTGCTTCCTATTTCATTGAGCACCACCAGATCCGGCTCAATGGCTTGGACGATGGTTTCAAGGGCAGCTTCCTTGTTGGAGGAGTTGTTATTGGACCCCGTGCAGTACGAAGTGGTATTGCGGTAGTTCAATATGTTGTAAGTCATGAGACGAACCGTGCGATCTTGGGCCGCGAGAGTCTGGCCTAAAAGGCAGATTATCAAGAGTATGAGTCGGTTCTTCATTTTTCTTTACAGGAAGGTTAAAGTAACAAAAAAAGCCCGGAGAAATCCGGGCTTTTTAAGATTAAGATTCTGTCAATTTAGCTCAGCAGTTCTCTTACGATTCCGCTGATGACTTTGCCGTCGGCACGACCTGCCATTGCACCAGTGGCTTGGCCCATGACCTTGCCCATATCTGCCATTGAACTTGCACCTGTGGCTGCGATGATTTCCGCCACCTTAGCGCGGATTTCATCTTCGCTCATCATGGCTGGAAGGTAGCGCTCGATGACTTCGATTTGTGCTTCTTCTGGTTCTGCCAAATCCAACCTGTTTTGCTCGCGGAAGATGGTAGCACTTTCCACGCGCTGCTTGCGCAGCTTGGTCAAGAGCTTGAGCTCATCGGCTTCGGTCATCTCCTTCGCGCCCGCCGCAGTTTTCTCGTTAAGGATTGCAGTCTTAATGGCACGCAATGCCTCAAGGGTAATTTTGTCTTTTGCTTTCATGGCCTCTTTGAGGTCGGCCATAATGGTTGCTTCTAAAGCCATATCAATCTACGTTGTCATGTAAGAATGAATTATTAGTTCTGATATTTCCTTCGGAATCTACTCCGAGGTTAGAAGGCTTCTCACCGCTCTTTTGTTCAAGGTCAACGTCTAATCCTTGACGTTTGTATGCGGGAGTACGTTCTACCTCAGTGAGGTTTTCTTTGAATCTATAACCGAACTTTTGTAATCTGTTCATGCGCTCCTGAATCTTGTTGGGCAATTCTTGAGCGGCGCGCTTGGGCAATTGAGAGATGGGCTGGTCCATGGCTTGTTCCACAGTAGCATCGGCCTCTTCTTCCAATTCTTCCACCACTTCAGAGGCCTTGATCTCAAATTTCAAATCCGGATCCTCCTCCATCGTGCTTATTTCCACAGCATCTACAGAAGCCTCTGGTTGCATGTCGAACTCCGTCGAAGGAAGGGTGAAACTGCTTTCCACAACTTCTAGATCAGCCTTGGCTTTGAGTTCGGGCATGTCGCTAAGGCTCATCTCAAAAGGGTCGTAGTCCCTCTCTTCTGGCGCCTCTTTGTCCTCCACCCTCGGCGTATCTACTTCTTCGATTTCCAATGAAAACCCATCGCCGTCGATGTCGTCGAGGCTAAAGGTGGTTTCTTCTTCTTCTTCAATAGGCGCATCCATAGCCTCTGGCATGGCAGGCGCTGCTTGAGCCTCCACCATTCCGTGGTGGTTTTCGCGAGCTGCAGGTGCTGGCGCATCGAACGGTGTTTCTTCCTCTTCTTGAGTGTCCAATTCCATGCTTACCTCCCCATCATCTTCATCATCCACGAAGGTGAGTTCTATTTCTTCCTCCTCTGGCTCATGTGCAGTAGAGAATAGGTCCCAACCGCCCGCAAGGGTTGGCTCGGCTGCTTCCTCTACTTCTTCTGTTTCTTCAGCAACAGGAAGTTCTTCGAATTCCTCATCTTCCGCTTCTTCCATCACAGGTAAAAAGCTCGCTTCTTCGGCAGAAACAATGCTCTCGTGGGCCTCTTCAGCCTCATCCTCAAGATCCCATTCCAATACGTGTACTGTGGGTTCTTCATCAAGATTAGTGTCCGATTCTATGGTGCCTTCAAAACGCTCTTCGTGATCTTCTTCCGGCATCTGAGGGAATCCCATCATAGGATCTTCCTCTTCCTCGGCGGCCTCCACTTCGAGTTCGTAGTGTGCTATTTCAGGAGTTTCCTCAAGTTCGATTGCAGCCTCCATCTCTGGCGCTTCGTCCATCTCAACCTCGTCCTCTACCTCTGGAGCCTCCTCCATTAGAGGCGCAGGCATGGCCACTTCCTCCTCCTCAGCCTCGCCGAGATCCATCACAATGCGTTCGCTTGTGTCTGCAACAGGAGCTGGAGCTTCTTCGATAATTTCTTGTGCCGTTACTACCTCTTGGGTGTGTACCTGAGATTCCTGCGTATCAAGATCGTATTTCACAACCTCCACTTTATCCGTAGGGAGCACGCGAGTTCCTGTAGGGAATCCCGTCGCGATGATGGTACATGTGATCTTAGACCCTTCTTCTTCCGCAGCGCCAATACCCATGATGACGTTTGCGTTACCGCCGGCTTCACGTTGAATGTGATCCGTGATTTCGCCTATTTCATCAATGGTTACTTCGTGCTCGCCACTTCCTGAGGTGAGTAGGAGCAAGACGTTTTGCGCACCCTTGATCTGGTTGTCATTGAGGAGCGGTGAATCCAGTGCTGCCCCAATGGCAAGCTCTGCACGATTGCTTCCCGTTCCCTCACCGGTTCCAAACAAGGCGCTTCCGCTGTTTTCTAATACCGTCTTTGCATCGCGCAAGTCGATGTTTTGGGTGTAGTGGTTGGTGATGACCTCAGCAATGCCCTTGGCCGCACCGGCCAACACTTCATCCGCTTTCGCAAAAGCATTGCGGAAACCTAGGTCGCCATATACTTGGCGCAGTTTATCGTTGTTGATGACAATCAAGCTATCCACAGCTTCGCGCACGGCCTTGATGCCTTCTTCTGCTTGAGCTTTGCGAATCTTCCCTTCGAAACCGAAAGGAGAGGTCACAATACCTACAGTCAGTATGCCCATATCTCGGGCAGCTTTGGCGATAATAGGAGCAGCACCGGTTCCGGTACCACCGCCCATCCCGGCGGTGATGAAACACATCTTGGTGCCGGTCTCGAGCATGTTTTGAATTTCGCCAATGCTTTCTTCGGCGGCCTGGCGTCCTATTTCTGGATCTGCGCCGGCACCCAAGCCCTCTGTCAACGAAGCACCGAGCTGAACCTTATTGGCCACCGGGCTGTGATAAAGGGCTTGCGCGTCGGTATTGCAGACCATGAAATCTACACCGTTCACGCCAACATTCTTCATGTGGTTCACCGCATTGGATCCACCGCCGCCTACTCCGATGACCTTTATCACAGAGCTGCGGTTTTTGGGGAGGTTGAATTGCAATCCGTCGTCCATCATATTATTCTACGTCTTCGTCGTTTTCTAACCAATCTTTAATGTTTGTGATAAAGCCTTTCCAGAAAGGATCCTTACGCGGAGGTGCCATTGTACTTCCGGTTTGCGTGGGAGATCCTTCCTCTTCTTGTACTTCTGAGGCTTCTGCCTCGGCCTCCACAATAGGGGTATCTGTTTCGGTGGGATCGTATGCCATGGTATGCGTCGTCGTTTCCAAAGCCATAGAGAGCAAACCGATAGAGGTGGCATACACTGGGCTGGCCAATTCTTTGGCGTACCCGCTGGCCAAATGCTCGTTTGGATATCCTATACGAGTAGGCATTCCGGTGAGGTATTCGACTAATTGGCTCATGTGTTTTAATTGGGACCCACCCCCAGTCAACACAATTCCTGCAATCAAGCGCTTGCGCGGGTCGTTCTGCTGGTAGTTGCGTATCTCAGCAATGACGCTCTCCATAATTTCGCGCACACGCGCGTTGATGATCTTGGACAGGGTTTTCAAGCTGATTTCCTTTGGTGGTCTTCCACGAAGCCCTGGAATGCTCACTATTTCGTTCTCTTTATTTTCTCCGGGCCACGCGGAACCAAATTTTACTTTGAGGGTCTCGGCCTGTTTTTCAATAATCTCACAGCCCTCCTTGATATCCTCGGTAATGACTTTACCTCCGAACGGAATGACGGCTGTATGTCGAATGATGCTGTCCTTGAAAATGGCAATATCTGTCGTACCACCACCGATGTCGACGAGTACCACACCGGCGTCTTTTTCTTCTTCTGCCAATACAGCGGCAGAAGAGGCTAGGGGCTCGAGGGTGATATCACCCACTTTCAGTTCGCTCTGCTCGACACAGCGCGCAATGTTCTTGATGGAAGCAATTTGTCCAACGACAATGTGGAAGTTTGCTTCCAAGCGCGAGCCGTACATCCCTTGCGGGTTGATGATGTTACTATCTCCATCTACCCTGTATTCTTGCGGAAGGGCATGTAGGATTTGCTCCCCAGGCATCATGACTAGGTTGTGCACGTTTTTGGCCAATTTGTCCAGATCCGTCACATCAATAATGGCCTCAGCATCCTCACGCATGATGTAGTCGCTGTGCTGCATCGAACGGATGTGCTGTCCGGCGATACCCACCATAACTTCGGTAATCTTGAGTCCAGAGTTTTCCTCCGCCATTTTCACAGCCGCTTGAATACTCTCAATGGTCAATGTAATGTTGGCGACAACACCTCGTTGCACGCCTAAGCTCTTGCTCTTTCCGATGCCAAGAACTTCTATTTTTCTATGCTCGTTCATGCGGCCGACGACGGCCACAATTTTGGTGGTACCGATGTCTAGTCCAACGGCAAGTGGGGCTTGTTGTGTCATTGTACGGTGGTAACTACTTGGTTTTTATATCGCAAATCGAAATGGCTTACAGTAGCCAGTTCTTCTTCGCTTTTTGCAGCGTAGAATGCGGCTAACTTTTCAAGATCATTCGCCAATCGTTTGTCTCTATTGGTTGTAATTTGATGTTCGGCTCCCCGAGGGGTGATGATGATGGCATCGTGTTCAAAATGAACTTGAGCAATGTTTGACAAGCTATGGCATGAAGAACCTTCGATAATATCAAGAGTTTGGGCAGATTGCGCCGCTTCAGTACTATCCTTTAATCCGGTGCAAATAGGAAGGTCAATCTGTGCAAATTTTGGGGCTGGCAACACAGCTCCTTCTTGAGTAAGAAGGTATTTGGACTGCTCCATGTAAATTTTGGCTCTCGCCTGCGTTGCTCGCAATTCCACGATCAATGTGCTGTTTAAATTCCAATATACTTGTGCTTCGGCCACGTACGGCAGGCTTTCTAAAGAGGTTTCTAACAAATGTAAATCCATACTTAATGCTGCACTATCAGGTTGCGTCGAAAGGAAATCTGAGACCATTTCTTCCGCCACTTTTTCCTGTATAACATACTGGTTTTCAGAGTATTCAAAATTAATTTCTACGTTTTCAATAGACCATTGATTAGTACTAAATTGGGCCCAGATGAATACACAAATGATAAGCCCGATCCCAAGCACCATTCCAATACGCTGAAATATTCTCAATTTTCTCATGCGAATTCGACTTTAACTTTTGGTACAAGATCACCGATATCCCCTGCCCCAACCATTAACACTACTCCGGCTTGCACAGCCTTGATAGCTGTAATGAGCGACGCTTTTTCCACCACTCGAGCCTTGCTCATTTTAGCCGCGAGGGCTTCAGAGGATATGCCTTCAATAGGCAATTCTCTAGCAGGATAAATAGGCAGCAACAGGACTTGATCGGCGCGGTCTAACGCTTTGGCAAATCCTTCCATGAAATCGCGCGTTCTACTGAACAGGTGCGGCTGGAAACAAACGCAAATCTTTTCGTTCGGATATAGTGCTTGTACACTTCCGATAAGCGCATTGATCTCAGTGGGGTGATGGGCATAATCTTCAATGAGGGTAATAGGCTGGTGCAAATGGTACTCGAACCGGCGTCGGATTCCTGCAAAGCTTTGAATAGCATCACAAATAGTTCCTACAGGAACGCCTGCAAAATGTGCCAAGGAGGCTGCCAAAACAGCGTTCGATACGTTGTGATGACCCGGCATGTGTAGTGCAGTTTGCACAGATTCCCCGGCAAGGTGAAGGGTGAAGTGGAATACACCGTTTTCAGGCTGGATATTACTTGCCCAAGCATGGCTTCCGGCAGTGCCTACGGCGGTGGTGTTTTCCAATTCAGTTGGGGTGAAAACTGCAGAAGTAACTTGATTTATAAACGCACCGAAAGCTTCCTCTAAAATATCTTCATGTCCATAAATATCTAAGTGATCTGCATCGATGGTGGTAATGCCCGCAGCTTCAGGCTGTAGGTGCAAGAAGGAGCGGTCGAACTCGTCGGCTTCTACCACTACCCAAGGGCCATTGCCATGCCTGTAATTCGTTTTGGTGCCGGACATGACGCCTCCAATAAAGGCCGTGGGGTCTTGGCCGGCCTCTGCGAGGATGTGGGTAAGCAAGGCGGACGTACTGGTTTTTCCATGGGTTCCTGCTACCGCCAAACACCGCTTTTCATTGGCAATTCCTGCTAACGCTTCCGCGCGCTTGATGGGCGCGAAGGAGCTAAAGAAGGACATCCAAGCATTAGATGCTGGAATGGCTGGTGTAAATACTACAGTGGTTTCCAGGGGTGCCCATCCGGGGTAGCTATTTGTGTTTTCCTCGTAGGTAATGATAGCGCCTTCGGATTCCAGTAGCTCGGTGAGTTCAGTGCGTACCTTATCATAGCCAAAAACGGGTTTGCCTTGGTGCAAGCAATGTCGCGCAAGTGCGCTCATACCTATGCCGCCAATGCCAATGAACACCATATGTGAGTTCAGAGTTTTCATTTCATTAAAGCCGTGATGTGGTCGACAATATCTTCTGTAGCACGGGGTAGGGCCAATTTTTGTATGTTCTCGCCTAGTCTATCACGGCGAGCTTTATTTTTTGCCAAGGCGGCTAGTTCTATTTCAAAGCGCTCCATCAATTCCTTTTCAGGTATCAATACTGCTGCACCTTTGTCACTTAAGGCCCTCGCATTGTGTGTTTGATGGTCTTCTGCCACATTAGGGCTTGGGATGAGTATGCTAGCCTTTCCTACAAGGCATAACTCGCTTAAGGTCCCTGCCCCCGCACGGCTTACTATAGCATCAGCCGCAGAGTAGGCTGTAGCCATATCATCTATGAATGCCTGAATATATGTTTGTGAGGTGGCCATGGGTGCGTATTCCTCTTCATAGAGCTTTCCGCATTGCCAAAGGATTTGCCAGCCCTGGGCGTTGAGGGCCGTCATACTGGCCGCCATTTGAACATTTATAGCACGTGCCCCGAGGCTGCCGCCAAGAACTAAAAGCACCTTTTTATGAGGATCAAAACCAAGCGATTTCTTGCTCTCCACCGAGTCCGGAAGCGTATTGGTAAAAGCTTTGCGAATTGGGTTTCCTGTCAAACGGACTTTTCCAGCAGGAAAAAACCGCTCTGCATTTTTATATGCTGTACATATTAATGAAGCCTTAGCACCAAGTCTAATGTTGGTGATGCCAGCATAGGAATTTTGTTCCTGAACTAGGGTTGGAATTCCCATGCGCTGAGCCATAAACAAGGCAGGCCCGCTAGCGTATCCACCGGTGCCAATGACTACGCTTGGCTTGAGTTTTCTGATGATAGAGCGGCATCGCCACAAGGCATAAATTAGCTTGAAGGGTACGTTCCAGCTCTTCCATGGTTTTTGACGATTGATACCAGCAATAGGGACACCAAGGATGGGAAATCCAGCTTTTGGGACTCGGTCCATTTCCATTTTACCACTGGCGCCTATGAATTGGATTTTCGCCTCTGGATAACGTTGTTGTAATTCCAAGGCAATACTAAGTGCGGGGAAAATATGTCCCCCGGTTCCGCCACCGCTTATGATGAAGGTTTTGCTCATGCGTTCAGTGGAGTTATGGGTTCATTCTCTTCTAATTCTTGAGCGTTCTCTCCGATAATTTTTTCGACATCAGTATGGCTCACACTTAAAATGATACCTAAAGCTATACAGGTCATCCAGATAGAAGATCCTCCTGCGCTCAAGAATGGGAGAGTTTGACCAGTTACGGGCATTAAATCTGTTGCCACGCTCATGTTAACTAGGGTCTGAAGTATCATTCCGGAGGCGGCAGCAAGGACGAGTAGTGTCCCAAATTTGGTATGTGCTTTCCTTGCAATGCGCACCATCCTTCGAAACAGTGCCAAATAAATTAATATGACTGCACTCGCTCCAAAAAGTCCGTACTCTTCTGTGATGATGGCGAATACAAAATCACTATTGCTTTGGGGGAGGAAATTTTTCTGTACACTTTTCCCGGGTCCTTTTCCAAAAATCTGCCCTTCAGCGATGGCCATTTTGGCTAAATCTGTCTGATATGAAGCATCATCATCAACTTCATCACTAAAGAAATTGACAATGCGTGCTTCCCAAGTACCTACACGATTGGAAATATTTGGAAATGCCATTACGAGTAGTATAAACAACCCTAATCCGGCTATGGCAATCCCCACAGTCTTACCCAAATTTTTTAAAGGAACACCAGCCACAAACATTAATATGAATGCCATGAGAAAAATAATGGCTGTGGTTGAAAAATCTGCGGGCAGAATAAAGGCTAATGTGCCCGCGATAGCACCTAATGGCCAGTAAAGACTTTTAAACGGCACTAAATCTCTAGGTATTGAGAACCATCGGGCCAACCAAACGAGCAGGGCTAACGAAGCAAAAGCCGATGTTTGAAAGGTAAAGCCTAATAGGGGTATACGCACCCATCTCGATGCATTAGCACCTCCCATTTCCTTGCCTTGTGCTAACGTGATGATAAGCATGAAAATGGCAATAGGTAGGATGACGACTGAAAGCTTGCCAATTATTCTAAAGTTCAATCGATGTACGGCATACATTAATACCCCTCCTAAGACTAAGTGAATCAGGTGTTTGGTCAAGAAATTAAAAGTATTTCCTCCGCTATATTTATAGGCAAGTGAACTACTAGCGCTATATATAGGCAAGAAGCTGATGACCATCAATAGAAGAATTAACCCCCATAGATAGCGATCGCCTTTTAGATATTTCTGAACTTTACTCACTTTTGTGGTCTTTTACAGATTGCGAATGGCGTTCTTGAATTGGCGGCCTCGGTCCTCGAAATTTTCGAACAAATCGAAGGATGCACAGCATGGGCTCAATAAAACCACATCACCTTTCTCTGCCAAGCGCGATGCTTTTCGAACTGCTTTTTCCATGGAATCTGTATCCACAATTTCAACGACGCCCTCGAAGGCTTCGATAATTTTGTTATTGTCTGTGCCGAGGGCAACAATAGCCTTTACTTTGTTTTGTACTAAGGACATCAACTCGCTGTAGTCGTTGCCTTTATCAACCCCTCCGACGATCCATACGACGGGCTTGCTCTGGCATTCGAGGGCGTAGTAGGTGGCATTAACGTTGGTCGCCTTGCTATCGTTAATGTATTCAACTCCACTGATGTTAAGTACGTTTTCCAAACGGTGTTCTAGGGCGTCGAATGAAGCCAATTTCGTTCGGATAGTTTCCTTGCGGATGTTCATTAATTTGCTGCCTAGTCCTGCAGCCATACTGTTGTACATGTTGTGTTTGCCTTGTAGGGCCAATTCTTCAATTGTCATTGCTTCGTTGTTTATAGTTATTTCTATGGTGTTGTTCAATCTTTTTGCTTTACGGAACTCGCTTCCGTTTTCTTGAATACCGAAGGCGATCATGTGTGGGAGTACCCCTTTTTTGAAGTAGGGTGCGAGGTATGCCATGGTGATGGGATCGTCGTCGCAGAAGAGGAAGAATCCTTCTTTTTTGGTGTATTCGAGCATCTGTAACTTGCTCGCAGCGTATTCATCAATACTGTAATTGTAGCGGTCGAGGTGGTCGGGGGTGATGTTGGTGAGGATGCCTATAGTTGGAGCCAGGTGTCGTGCATCGTCTAATTGGAAACTACTTACCTCTAATACGATGACCTCAGGATCTCCGATATTCGTTTCCATGCGCTGCGCTAGAGCACGACCCAAACTCAAACCGATATTGCCTGCCAAAACACTATCCTTCTCGCCACTGATGATGTGGTGGCAGAGGGTCGCCGTAGTGGTTTTACCATTGCTACCGGTCACGGCAACAATCGGCGCCGCTGTGTATAGCGTTGCCCAGTCCACTTCTCCCATCAAGGGAAGTCCCGCGGCCTTCACCGCCTGTACGACCGGAGTTGTGTGCTTGATTCCGGGACTCTTGATCACCCCGTCGGTGGCTAAGATGCGCTCCAGGGTATGTCCGCCTTCCTCGTATTCCACGCCCCACTGTTCAAGCAATGCCTTGTCGGAAGCGCTCAAGTTGCCGTACTCGCTTAGGAAAGCGCGCACGCCTACACGGGCGGCTAGCTGTGCTGCGCCCATGCCGCGTTCACCGGCTCCAAGAATGGCAATATGTCCGTAGGTGTGGTTCAAGTGTTATCGAAGTTTGAGGGTGGCGATGGCAAAGACGGCGAGCATGATGCCCACGATCCAGAATCGGGTCACGATTTTAGTTTCGGGGTAGCCCTTTTTTTGGTAATGGTGATGGAGGGGGCTCATCAAAAAGATGCGCCTGCCTTCACCGTATTTCTTTTTGGTGTATTTGAAGTAGCTCACCTGGAGGATGACACTGACATTCTCGGCGAGGAAAACCCCGGCGATGATGGGGAGTAGGAACTCTTTGCGCACGGCAAGGGCCAGCACTGCGATGATGGCACCGATAGCCAGTGAGCCGGTATCTCCCATAAAAACTTGGGCCGGGAAGCTGTTGTACCACAAGAAACCGATAGCTGCCCCGATAAAGGCAGCGGTAAAGATCACGAGCTCACCGGTGTTCGGGATGTACATGATGTTGAGGTAGTTCGAGAAGACGATAGAACCACTGACGTAGGCGAGCACGAGCAAGGCAACGCCGGCGATGGCGGAGGTACCCGTGGCGAGGCCGTCTAATCCGTCCGTAAGGTTGGCGCCATTAGATACAGCGGTGATGATGAAAATCACTGCGAGGATGTAGATAAGCCAGGTCCAATTTGATCCTGATTCGCCCATCCACCGAGTAAAAATCGAATAATCAAACTCGTTGTTTTTTAAGAAGGGCAGTGTGGTCTTTGTGCTTTTTACAGGGTCGCTGTACGAAGGAGTGTTTGGACTAGCCTCCCATGCTTCTACCTGAACGGTAGGCACCTTCTCTTTAATGGTAACATCGGGATGAAAATATAGGGTGCTGCCCACAATGATTCCTAGGCCGATCTGGCCGATAACCTTAAAGATGCCGCGCAACCCTTTTTTATCTTTCTTGAAGACCTTGATATAATCATCAAGGAACCCAATAGCGCCCATCCAAAGGGTGGATACGAGCATAAGTATGATGTAGATGTTGTCTAATTTTGCCCAGAGAAGGGTGGGGACTATGATGGCAAGTAGAATAATTACACCACCCATTGTTGGGGTTCCTGCCTTTTGTTTCTGGCCTTCAAGTCCAAGGTCACGAACGGTTTCGCCTATTTGTAGACGACTTAATCGGTCAATCAAACGCTTCCCAAAGAGCATGGAGATGATCAAGGACGTGATGATGGCCATAGCCGCGCGGAAAGTGATGTACTGGAATACACCGGCTCCCGGGATATCATAGGCACTGTCCAAATATTCAAATAGGTAGTACAACATGGTTATGCGTTTAAGTAGTGATTGACTTGTTCTACATCGTCGAAGTGATGGCGCTGACCATGCACTTCTTGGTATTTTTCGTGGCCCTTGCCGGCAATTAGTACAACATCTCCCTCCTTGGCGAGCATTAAAGCGCTCTTGATAGCTTGCTCACGGTCGAGGATGACCAAAACTTTGGATTTGAGGTCTGCGGTTACCCCGGCCATCATGTCATCGAGGATGGCTTGCGGCTCTTCGTTGCGGGGGTTGTCGCTGGTGAATACGGCTTTGTTACTTTTGCTCGCAGCGATTTGCGCCATTTGCGGGCGCTTTCCTTTGTCTCGGTTGCCGCCACAGCCCACGACGGTGATGATATCGCCGCCGCCTTTGAGCTTGTCGATGGTATTCAGGACATTTTCCAAGGCATCCGCGGTGTGTGCATAGTCAACAATGGCAGTGATGCCTTTGCCTTGAATGCTTTGGAACCTGCCTTCCACCGGTTTGAGCATGCTCATAGCGGTGAGGAGTTGTAATGGATCTTTGCCCAATTCTATGCCGACGGCATAAATCGCGCAGAGATTGTATGCGTTGAAATCACCCATGATTCGGGTCCAACATTCTTGGTCGTTGATGTGCAGGAGGGTGCCGTCGAATTGGCGCTCCATGACCTTCACCTTAAAATCTGCAGGGTGCTTTAATGCGTAGCTACGTACTTTGGCTTTGGTATCCTGTACCATCGTTTCCCCATGTTTCACATCGTCGTTAAAGATGGCCACGGCAGAAGGTTTTAGTCCGTCGAAGAGGATTTTCTTAGCGGCGATGTAGTCGTTCATGTCCCCGTGGTAATCCAAATGATCACGAGTGATGTTGGTGAATACAGCAATATCGAAGTCCACGTGGGCAGCACGGTGTTGCACCAAGGCGTGTGAGCTTACTTCCATGAAGCAGTACTTAACACCAGCTTCAACCATGGCGCGCATGTGGCCTTGAATGGCTAATGCATCCGGCGTGGTGTGAGTTGCAGGAACGGTCTCGCGCCCCATTTTAACGTTGATGGTGCTGAGCAAGCCGCATTTTTCACCTTCGAGTTCGGAGAGCAAGGTGTGTAACAAGGTGGCCACGGTCGTTTTGCCATTGGTGCCGGTTACGCCCACGACCTTGAGTTGCTCGCTAGGGTTGTCGAACCAGTTTGCTGCTATGGCGCTAAGTGCAAAGGCGCTATCATTGGTCTGGATATAGTTGATGCCCTCACGCGTTTGAGTCGGAATGTGTTCGCAAACTACAGCTATCGCTCCGCCGTCCAACGCCGTCTCGATATAATCATGACCGTCGACTAGGGTGCCGGGAATGGCGACGAACAAGGCGTTTTTGGCCGATTTTCTGCTGTCGTAACAAACAGATTCGATGGCTATTTGTGTGTTTCCAACGATGTCCTTGATGCGCACGCCGTACAGTAAGTCTTTCAGTAGTTTCATTGCAGCCAAAGGGTTACGGTGGAACATTGATTGAGTGCAGTGCCTGAAGGAGGCTCCTGTTTGACCACTTTACCGTGACCTTGTGCGTGAATTTCTAGGCCGGCGGCTTCTAGAATTTCAAAAGCCTCTCTTAGGTCAAGTCCTCGAAGATTAGGGAGAGCATTCTCTTCAATCTTGGCATAGTGAGGATTTAAATTGTGAGGCTTAGGGGCAGCTTCTGTGAAGTTTTCTAGGCTAATGTTTTTAGATTCTTTGGGTAATTGATGGTATACCTCATCTGCGATAGCTTTGAAGACAGGACCTGCGACTATATTTCCGTAGTAACCTTTGCTATTATTGGGCTTACTTACCACTACAATACAGCTGTACTGGGGGTTATCTGCTGGGAAATACCCTGCAAATGAACTTTGATATTCTTTGCCGCCTTTCCAGTAGTTTAATTGACAAGTACCTGTTTTGCCTGCGACAGTTACTTTTTCATCATATATGTTTGTGGCTGTTCCACGGCGCACGGCCCCTTCTAATAAAATTTGTAGTTTTTCAATGGTCTCTGGGCTGCAGATACTTGCTTTAATAACCTCTCGTTCGAACGACTCTACTACGCGGCCGTGGTCCATGATTCGCTCTACGACCTGTGGTTTCAACATTTCACCGTCATTAGCTACGGCATTGTAAATGGTGAGCAATTGTAGCGGCGTAAATTCTACTCCATAGCCATAAGACATCCATGGCAAGGATAATAGTGACCATTTTGGGTCCTTTGGTTTAGGTATGATAGGACTTGTCTCCCCTTTTATTTGAACCCCAGTTATTTGATCAAATTTTCTGCGATATAGAAAATCGACATACTCCTCTGGCTTCTCTTTGAAAGCATCTTCAACAAGTTTTACAATACCAGTGTTTGAACTCAATTCAAAGGCTCTACGGAGATTGATTTCTCCATAACCGCCCTTACGTGAATCTTCCACCTTTTCCCCATACACCATGTGAACCCCATTCTTTGTATCGACTAGAGTGTTGGTATCGGCTTTTCCGGTTTCTATTAAAGCCATTGTACTCATGAGCTTCATGGTTGACCCTGGTTCGGTGCGCTCCCAAACGGCATAATTACGCAGCTCTGAGTAGGTGCTGTCTTGTGGATTACGACCAAGGTTAGCCATGGCTACGATGCGTCCTGTATTCACTTCCATGACAACTGCACACCCGTGGTCTGCCTCGTATTTAATCAATTGATTTAATAAGCTTCGCTGTGCTACATCTTGAATTCTGGTATTGATGGTAGTAATCACATCAAATCCATCGACAGGTTCTATGGCTTCTGGATCGTCTAAAGGTTTCCAATCGTCTCCGGCAATTTTTTGCATTAACCTGTTCCCAGGTTTTCCTCTCAAATAATCGCTGTAATATCCTTCCAGCCCAGCGCTTGCACCTTCGGTATCGTATCCGATGGTCCTGAGCTTTATATCCGTGGCCATTTGAATTCTGGTCTGATCGACGTCTACGATTATTCCACCTTGATAGATCCCTTCTTTTAGGATGGGGTATTGCTGCATTCGCACTAACTCGCTGTAATTCAGATTTTTTGCAAGAAGAACATATCGGTTATTTTGAGCTCGTTTGGTCGTTAGATAGTTTTTCCATTCTGCAGCACTACGTTGAGGGTTAATGGTAGCGAGTTGAGATGATAGAGCGCTTATTTCATTTTTGAATAGCGATTCTTCTACAGTAACAGGGTCAAAATGGACGGTATATACTGGCTTCGTCGTTGCAAGTATTTTCCCATCGCTACTAAAAATATCACCGCGCTTAGCAGTAATTTCGCGTCGCTCAATGATGCGCTCCCGGCTAATTTCTCTGAGTTCAGGGCCCTTGATTAGGGACACATGAAATAATCGGATCGTTATCACCAAGAAAATGACGTAGAACACCGCGCTGATCCAGGTAATCTTACCCTTGATATGTTTCAGTTCCGTGCTCATTCAGATACGATGATTTTATTTGGGCGTTCCTCCGGGCTTTTTAATCCCATGGCTTCAGCTTTTTTCAAAACACGACTCTCGAGTGAAAGCTTGGTCAATTTTTCCCGTGTTTCTGTGTGTTCGGCTTCCAGTGTTTGCCTACTCTCACTTAGCTCCTCGATTTTGTGAACTTTTTGGTCCGCTGCATGACTAGTGTAGATCGAAATGAGTGCTAATAAACTCAACCATGCAGCAAATGGAAGCAAGCGGATCAACCCCTCGTCCCCAAGGGTGAGGCGGGCTTTCAATCCTGCTATGGCGTTACTTAGTTTAGACATCTTTGCTCCAGGTTACTTCGAGTCGTTCAGCAATGCGTAGCTTGGCGCTGCTTGCTCGAGGGTTTCGCGCATTTTCCTCCGCGGTGGCCACAATGGGCTTGCGGGTGATGGCTTTGTACGGGACGTGTTTGACTCCGTAGAAATCACTTTCGGTTTGTCCTTCGGCCTTGCCTTCTCGGATGAAATTTTTAACCATGCGGTCCTCCAAGCTGTGGTAACTCATGATGACCAATCGGCCGCCGGGCTTTAGTACGTCGGTGGCGCCATAGAGCATTTCCTCTAGTACCTCGAGTTCTTGATTTACCTCCATGCGAAGGCCTTGGAATACTTGTGCGAGGTATTTGTGCCACTGGCCTTTTGGGGCGAGAGGTTCGACCAATTCTCTGAGCTCTGTGGTCGTAGTTAAAGGAGCCGTAGTTCGCGCCATCAAAATAGCATTGACTAGTGGACGTAAACTTTTAAGGTCCGTGTGTTTGCGGAATAGGTCATACAAGGCTTGTTCCTCATAAGTGGCCAATACGTCGGCAGCGGAAACCCCAGTGTTGGGATTCATACGCATATCCAGTGGGCCGTCAAATCTGATAGAGAATCCGCGCTCACCTTCATCGAACTGGTGAGAGCTAACGCCGAGGTCAGCCAAGATACCGTCCACTTGTTTGGCACCGTGAAGGCGAAGATGGTTTTTGATGTAACGGAAGTTCGCGGCGATGAACACCAAGTTTGGATGCTCCGGCAGGTTGTTCTTGGCATCAGGATCTTGATCAAAGGCGTAGAGCTTGCCGGTCGTGAGCTGGTCCAAGATGGCCTTGCTATGACCGCCGCCGCCAAAGGTCACGTCAACGTACGACCCTATTGGATCGATGTTGAGGCCCTCAAGACATTCTGCTAGGAGAACAGGATCATGGTAGCTCATTCTGACTTGGATTTATTCCGCCCATTACTTCTTCGGCGAGCAATCCAAAGTCATCGCTATCCATGTTCACAGCATTTTCATACGCTTCCTTATCCCAAATCTCTACAATCCCGTTGTGCGCACTGAGTACGACATCGCGGCTGAGGTTGGCAAAGGCTTTAAGGTCGGGGCTGATCCCTATGCGGGTGGCGCCGTCGAGCTCTACAAGCTTTACTCCTGCGGTGAACAGTCGAATGAAATCGTTGTGCTTCTTCACGAAGCGATTCAAGGTATTTACCTTGTTCATGACCTCATTCCACTCTTGCATTGGATACAATTCCAAACACTTGCTAAATACACTTCTCTTCAACACGAAAGCATCGTCCATCGCCGGCGCTAGTTGCTTTTTCAGCGCTGCCGGGAGGCTGATGCGACCCTTCGCATCCATTTTGCATTCGTGTACTCCGATCAGATTTAACATGTGTGTAGACTGCTCTCTTACAAAAGTAGAATTATCATCCCACGATTTCCCACAAACGTACACATTGTGAATAACTTTTGCCACTTATTTCACTTAAAACATTGTCAAGCCTTATTGTAAGCGGTGGGAAGAAGTGGGAGAAGGTGAAAATATACTGTGAATAAGATTGTGAATAGCTCTGGATCTAATTGGCCCAAGAAAATGGCCTAACTTTGCGCTAATACTAGAACAGATGAAGATTAACACAGCTGAATTCATGAAATCCTCTGCGCGCATTAGCGAATGCCCAGACCCCATCAAAAATGAATTTGCCTTCATCGGAAGATCGAACGTTGGGAAGAGCTCTTTGATCAATATGTTGGTGCAGCGAAAGGATCTGGCGAAGACCTCTGGTCGCCCAGGGAAGACCCAGCTCATCAACCACTTTGAAATCAATGAACAGTGGTACCTCGTCGATCTTCCAGGTTACGGGTATGCAAAAACCTCAAAGGTGAAGCGAGCGGAGTTTCAAAAGATGATCACGAACTACATCAAGAACCGTGAAAACCTCATCAACACGTTCGTGCTAATCGATTGCCGTCATGACCCGCAAAAGATCGACCTAGAATTCATGGAGTGGTGTGGCATGGAAGGCATACCCTTCTCCATCGTCTTTACCAAAATCGATAAGCTCGGTTCTTCTGCGCTCATGAAACAGATTGCGCGTTACAAGAAGAAATTGCTGTTGCAATGGGAGGCCCTGCCACCGGTATTCATGACTTCGGCGGAAGGAAAATCGGGCCGTGAAGAGGTATTGAGGTATATCGACGAACTCAATGCAAGCATAAGCCCACAGATGTATGGGAAATAAGAAGCTTCTTATCGCACTTTTGATTTTTGGCGCAGGATTGGCCCTGGCCATCGCATTGAAAATGTATCCCTTGTTTATAGGATTGGGCTCAGGCCTAGGATCGGCCTATTACTTCAACGTTCGCCCAAAACAATAAGCGTTATTTTTCTGGAGCAATAAGACCGGTCTTCTCTCCGAAGTAGCGGGCGAAGTCGCGCATATCTGCTGCTAAAGCTGTGTCCTCCGTGGCGCGCTCGTATCCGTCGGCCATGGAAATAAAAGTCTGGTGGTACATGCGTTTCATATCGTCCATGAGCATGTCTTTAGTCCACAGGTCAATACGCAAACATTCAGAATTTTTATCGTCCCAAACGCCCATCATCAAAGCCTTCGCTTGCTCGTTGGTTACTCCACCATCAGTGGCGTCCCAAGTAATGGTTTCCGGAATTTTGTTTTCGTCAAGTCCGACGGTGATTTTGATTTCGCTTTCTTTCTGTACAGCCATTACGGTTTGTATTGAGCGTCGCGCAGGAATTTCTGAGCGTCGCGGATTCGTATCAAAGATTGAAGGGAGAGATCGCGGTGATTCTCCGCGTAAGATTTGACCAATTTATATCCGATGTATCGAGCCACACGACCAGGGATTTCGATATCCATAGCGGTACCTAGTTTTGAAAAAGGTGCTGGTTCACTCAATCGTTGGCGGATCATCATGTCAGTGGAAAAAAGCAATTGGTCCCGCACAAACACTTCCCAAATATTGGCTTCGTTTGCCTCCAGGAAAGTCCATTCTTCGGGACTGTAGCCAAGTACTTCTGAGGTTTCCAACTCGTACCCCGTGAGCGCTTCAGTCGCTACAGCTATTTTGCCATGATAAATCATTTGCCCCAGTAAAGTCGGATCGTTGAAATTTTCCAATTTCATGGGTTCCAATATGGCATGGGCATATTCCACAGGGATTTGACTTTGACGAAGCAATTCACGTTGATAGGCAGGAATCCCCTCGTATCCTGGGTACCCCGCTCCAAGAAAATTATCTAAGCCTACAAAAGCGTATTTAGGTTCTTGTTCATTCATCCCTGGATAGTATAAACAAGGAGTCTGAAGGTCAATGCCGCTAATGTAGAAGTATATAATATCTGGTTTGGGCAATTCTAATAACTCATGCCCTCGGCAACTAATTGCCTCGAGATCCTCAGTAATAGTCTCTTTATCCATCAAGTTATGGACGTTTGTATAATGATCCCTTAATGTTTGATTGGCCCGTTCTTGTGTCCAGAAATTTGGGATTGGATTGGATTGGAAAAACGGATTGAAATAAGTGGCCAATTCTTTCATGTCGAGCGAATCCCCACCAAATAAAGCCTCATCGAAATGTCTGACTTCCCATTCAACATTCAAGTCTGATTTTGTCGGGTATAATGAACTTGGTTCACCAAATCCTCGTTGAATAAAGAACACTGCCGCGATCATTAGGGTTGCAGCGAAGAGGTATATTTGATAAATTCCTTTCATCGTGTCAAAATTAAGTGCTAGGCAATGAAATTACAGGAAACGGCAGATCATATTACGAATTGGTTGAAAAGCTATGCAGAGAACGCTGGCGTGAAGGGTTTTGTTGTAGGCGTTAGTGGCGGGATCGATTCTGCGCTTACCTCCACACTCTGCGCACGCACCGGTCTCGATGTACTCACATTGGAAATGCCCATCCACCAGCATCCTGACCAAGCTTCGCGCGGTCAGGAACACCAAGCTTGGCTCTCTGCCAACTTCCCAAATACGCGCCGCCTTCAGGTCGACCTAACGCCGGTATACGACCACTTCGTTGCCGCCATGCAACCCAGCGGCGCGGACCACCTGCTCTCTCTAGCCAACTCTCGTGCGCGCTTGCGTATGTCGACCCTCTATTACCATGGCCAAGCCAATGGTTTATTAGTAGCTGGAACGGGCAATAAAGTAGAAGATTTTGGCGTAGGCTTCTACACCAAATACGGTGACGGCGGAGTAGACTTAAGTCCTATTGCGGATCTATTGAAAACAGAAGTATTCGCTTTGGCGCGTCACTTAGGCGTAGTTAGCAGCATCTTGGATGCCAAACCTACGGACGGTCTGTGGGGCGATGATCGCACGGATGAAGATCAATTAGGTGCCACGTATCCAGAATTAGAATGGGCCATGATACAACACGAGGCAGGCAAGTCGGTATCAGAATTTTCAGGCCGCGAAGCTGAGGTCATGCAGATTTACTTGCGATTCAACACAACGAACAAGCACAAAATGCTACCAATTCCGGTGTGTGAGATTCCAGAAGCGTTGAAATAGTTATTCCAACCTCACCTCATCTGTAAAGAAATAGCTTTGATAACCAGCGCCCGGATGCCAATCTTGGAGTCGACCGGCATTGGTATACGTAATGCGAATGGCCTTCACTAAATCAGTTCTAGGATTGCTCAAGACCACGTCGTGACGGACGGCTTCTTCTTGTCCTAAAGGATTGTCCATTTCCATGGCGCCGAAGAAATGCCACTGATCGTCGCCT
>Ga0255760_10001584_pt1 | contig 21667 bp, 23 predicted proteins | sample 071ome_25_FD_179960 | JGI IMG/M metagenome (GOLD analysis project Ga0255760, IMG submission 179960) | Coastal salt marsh microbial communities from the Groves Creek Marsh, Skidaway Island, Georgia - 071410BT metaG (version 2) | ecosystem: Environmental > Aquatic > Marine > Intertidal zone >... | reverse complement strand
GGCAGGAAAGACTAATTCACCGTCTCTAAACATTTGATATAAACGGTGTACACCCGTCGTGGTTTCTTCAGTTACACCTTTGATGTGCTTAATTTTTTCAGAATACCAATTTGCATTAACAGCTAAGTGATTTTTAATCGCTTTAAATAAAGCTGTCTCTTCCTCTGAGGAGGGTTTATCTAAAACTGTAAGATCTTTCTCAGCTTTCACTCCGAGATGCAATAACAATGTTGCGTCGCCACCGTCATCTAAAATCATATTTGTGAAATGATTATTTTCCCATTCAAAAATACGGTGTGTAAATTCCCAATATTCATCGAGATTCTCACCTTTAAAAGCAAAAACGGGGATTCCTTGTGCCGCTATTGCTGCTGCCGCATGATCTTGTGTCGAGTAAATATTGCAAGAAGCCCAACGAACCTCAGCACCCAAATCAACCAATGTCTCAATTAATACCGCGGTTTGAATAGTCATATGTAACGAACCAGTAATTTTGGCACCCTTGAGTGGTTTCGTTTGAGCATATTCTTCACGAATTGCCATTAAACCCGGCATTTCATGTTCAGCGATTGCAATTTCTTTACGGCCATAATCTGCAAGATTAATATCCGCAACAACATAATTATCTTTTGTAAGAGTTTTTTCGGTCACAGTATTCATTTATTTTCCCAATAAATAGTGTGACTAGTTGCACATCCACTTTTAATTACAACTAGACACTGTTAATAAAAGTGAACGCAGTTTGACTTTACCGAGCCTAGGAAGGAATCTTGCAGCGTTCCTCGGTAGACGAATTTTATTTTAATTAGCTATAAAAATCAATAGATTATCAAATTAAGTAATAATTAACTGAGATTTTTTATCCAGTCTTTCCCAAGAAAATTCTGGTTCATCTCGACCAAAGTGGCCATAGGCTGCAGTTTTTTTATAGATTGGCCTCAGCAAATCTAACATTTCAACAATTCCTTTTGGTCGAAGGTCAAAATTATCCGTAACAAGTTTTGCAATTTTTTCTTCCGATAGCTTGGATGTACCAAAGGTATCTACCATGATAGAAGTTGGTTCCGCAACACCGATGGCATAAGAAATTTGTACAAGACAACGCTCCGCAAGTCCAGCAGCAACGATATTTTTGGCAACATACCTAGCCGCATATGCCGCAGATCGATCAACTTTGGAAGGGTCTTTGCCAGAAAATGCACCTCCACCATGAGGCGCTGCTCCACCATAGGTATCAACAATAATCTTTCTTCCAGTTAAACCACAATCGCCCTGTGGGCCACCAATAACAAACCGTCCTGTTGGATTAATAAGAAATTTGATATCACCTTGAATTAAATTTTTCGGTAAGATGGGTTGAATAATCTCCTCAATAACAGCCTCACGTAATGTCTTTAAATCAATATCAGGATGATGCTGTGTGGATAAAACAATGGTATCAATGCGTTTGGGCTTGTTATCTTCATATTCAAGAGTGACTTGAGATTTTGCGTCAGGTCTTAACCAAGACAAACGTCCATCTTTCCTCAGCAAGGCTTGTCTTTCAACCAATCGGTGTGCGAGCCAAATCGGCAGCGGCATCAATTCAGGTGTTTCATTGCAAGCATAACCAAACATTAATCCTTGATCCCCAGCGCCCTGATTTTTAGGATCGTCCATGGCATTATTGACACCTTGAGCAATGTCGGGTGATTGATGACCGAATTTTGTAAGGACGTCACAAGTCTGATAGTCAATGCCGGCATCCGCATTATCATAACCAATGCCTTTTAATGTTTCACGAGCAATTGATTCATAATCGACATCAGCATTGGTAGTAATTTCACCAGCTAATACAACAAGATTTGTTGCCGTCATTGTCTCGGCAGCAACACGAGCATTTTTATCTTGTTCTAGAATGACATCTAAAATAGCATCTGAAATTTGATCGGCAACCTTATCTGGGTGCCCCTCGGAAACGGACTCCGAAGTAAAAAGATAATTTTTCATTATTTAATTTTTATGTAATTTTGAATAAACGCTACAATAGCAAAAAACACAATAAAATAATATGGTAAAAATACCTTTTACGAAGATGCATGGCATTGGCAATGATTTCATTATCATTAATCAAATTGATGTTGATTACCATCTCTCAAAAAAAATCATTCACCAGTTAGCTAATCGCCGCACTGGGATTGGCTTTGATCAAATGCTTATTATTGAAAAATCATCTTTAGAGCATGCTGATTTTAAGTACCGGATATTCAATGCAGATGGAAGTGAAGTCGCGCAATGCGGCAATGGAGCACGTTGTTTTTTTAGATTCATTCACTATCACGGTTTATCAGCAAAAAAAAATATTGTCGTTGAAACAAAGGCGGGCATTCTTGCTTTGTTTGATAAAGATAATGGCATGATTGGGGTTGATATGGGTGAGCCTATTTTTAATCATGAAAAAATTCCATACCAGCAAAATTCTCAAAATGATTTAAATTTATTATTCAATAATCAAAAATATATCTTTGATGTAATTTCAATGGGCAATCCTCATGCCGTAATTAAAGTTGATGATTTTGCTAACATTAATATCACTGAGATTAGCAAAAATCTGCAAACCTCAAATGCGTTTCCGGAGAGTGTAAATGTGGGTTTTTTAAAAATTAAAAACAAAAAAGAAATTAGATTAAAGGTTTATGAGCGGGGAAGTGGCTTAACGTTGGCCTGTGGTTCCGGTGCCTGTGCTGCGGCTGTGATAGCCATTCAAAATGATTGGGTCGATAACCCGGTCAAAGTTGTTATGGATGGTGGTGAGCTTGAAATCTTCTGGAAAAATAAACAATCTGTCGTCATGGTAGGGCCTGCGCAAATTGTTTATGAAGGACTCATTGAGATTAATGACTAACCTTGAATACCTAAGTCAGTATCTTGAATATATCAAATTTGAGAAAAGATTAGCACAATTAACGGTCAATAATTATCAACGAGATATTAAAGAATTATTAAAAAAAATAAACAAAGACTTATCTTTATTTCAACATGAAGATATAAGGGGGGCCGTTGCGCAAATGCATGCACAAGGATTAAGCGGCACATCGATTTCGCGAAGGTTATCAGCGTGGCGTGGTTTTTTTGAATTCCTTAATAGTCGTTATGCATTTAAACAGAACCCCGTAATTAGTATCAAGGCACCTAAAGATAGTAAAAAATTACCCCAAACGCTTACCGTTGATCAAACAATTAAATTGGTTGATATTAAAGACAAAACATTTTTGGGCAAGAGAGATCATGCCATTCTAGAGCTATTTTATTCTTCAGGTTTGCGCTTATCCGAGTTAACAAATTTAAAAATAGAAGACATTAGTTTTAGCGAGGCAAATGTCCGCGTTACCGGTAAAGGAAATAAGTCACGTATTGTGCCTATTGGTAAAAATGCTTTGCATGCCATGCATGAGTGGTTAAAAATACGGCAGACTATAGCCAAGCTTGACAGTAAAAATAATGGTATTTTTTTAAATAAACAAGGTAACCCCATTTCTGCAAGGGCTATCCAATACCGACTTAAATTTTGGGCTATCAAACAAGGAATCCCAGAGAACATCCATCCGCATTTACTCAGGCATAGTTTTGCAAGTCATGTTTTACAATCGTCGCAAGATTTACGCGCTGTGCAAGAATTACTAGGTCACTCAAATATTAGTACAACACAAATTTATACCCATCTTGATTTTCAGCATCTTGCAAAAATTTATGATAAATCACATCCGCGGGCAAAAAAAAAGTAATTCTCAACATCGAGTATTGTGAGTAATGAAAATTTAAATTATAGTGTTCACATGCAAGAAGAAATTAATTCCCTAGAAGAAAAACTAAATCTGTTAGCAGCGAAAATTGGTGATCTTAGAAATGAAAGTGGCTCATTAAAACCAAAGCTTCATCAAGCTGAAGAAGAAATAAAAATGCTAAAAGCAAAGATTAGTGAAGCTACCATAAAAATAGAAAATTTAATTGGGCAGATACCTGACTAAAAATGACAAAACAAGTAGATGTCAAAATATTAGGAAGAGATTTTCAAATTGCTTGTCCTGACAACGAAGAAGAAAGCCTCGTCAAATCAATTGAGTACCTCAACCACAAAATTGAGGAAATACAAAAGCAAGGCAATATTGTTGGGGTGGATAAAACCATTATTATGGCAGCACTTAATATTACCCATGAATTTTTAAATCAAAATTCAAGTTCTGACGCGCATCTGCTCTCCTACAAAAATAAAATTACTGATTTCAACAAGGTGCTTGATCAAATTCTTGAATCAGTCTAAATTAGACTTAGCTTGTTTTGGTGTTGCTTAGGCTAATAATTCCTTGAACTAGTCTATAGCATCGGTTTTGGGTCATCAGATGTGGTGAGATCAGTAACAATTGGGTAACCTTATAAGGGCTCTTGGTAACTGAACCTAAAGCATCTTAGCCTATTACCACCTGAACCTTTGGTTCTGGATGCTGGTCTAGGCAACATCAAAGCAAGTTAATTTTGCAGCTGATGATAAGTTAAGTCACTCAGTGAAATGATATCAAGTGCACGCTCATGTGTAGATTCTAAAATTACTGGAGGCGCGCAGCCTGCCTCCGCAGCCTCAAGCCAACGTTGAGCACATAAGCACCAACGGTCACCAGGATTTAACCCTGGAAAATTATATTCTGGTCTTGGGGTGGACAAATCATTACCTTGTTCTTTTGAAAAAATTAAAAAAGGTTCATTGACCTCAGCACAGACAGTATGCTGCCCCGTATCTGAGGCACAATGATCGCATTCACCATTTCGATAATACCCCGTCAGCGGGTCAAAGCTGCACGGGACAAGAGCTGTGCCTAAAACATTTTTCTTTTCCATGATAGGATTTTACCTTTAAAACAATCGAAAAAATTATTTACTATGCGATATTGGTTAATGAAATCAGAACCGACAGATTTTTCAATAGATGACCTTGAAAAAGCCCCCAAGCAAACGATTGATTGGTATGGCATTCGTAACTACCAAGCAAGAAATTTTATGCGTGATGACATGTCACTCGGTGATCTCGCTTTTTTCTATCACTCTAATTGCAAAACACCAGGCATTGTTGGGATAATGACAGTATCAAAATTAGCCTACCCAGATCGATTGCAATTTATAAAAGACCATAAGTACTTTGACGCAAAGTCCCCGCCTGATAATCCGCGCTGGCTTAATGTGGATGTCAAATTTGTAAAAAAAACTAAATTGCTAGAGCTAAAAGATATCCGAAACTATGCTGAGCTAAAAGATATGCGTATATTACAACGAGGTAATCGGTTATCTATAACGCCGGTATCGCCTGAAGAATGGCATTTTATTTATTCATTAATAGCCTAAAAACTGGTCAATTATTTTTGATCTAGACTACCGGTTGATCGCGGGTAAGTTACGATACCCCATGGAATACCTGACACGGCAATACGTTTTTTTATTTCATAATTATTAGCATCAATCACAAGTACCTCATCCGAGCGGCCACAACCGAGGAGGATATCTTGATCATCAGGCGTGAAAGAAAAGTGCCAACACCTTCTGCCATCAGTCTCAATTCGATGTATTTTTTCAAAATTTTGCGTATCGTAAATTTCTAATGAGCTTCTTTTTTTGTAACCCCCACTGGCTGCTACCAAAAGCCTATCTCCAGCAGTATTAAAAGCTACACCGTACGGTGATTTACCCTTGTGAAGATTGTCTTCAGGAACATCATGTTGTGTTTTTACCGTTTTGAGATGATTAAAATCTTTATCGAGTACAATAAAATTGTCACTGTGTTCTAGTGTGGAAACATAGTAATTTCCATCAGGGGAGACCTTGATGCCTCTGGGTCTTAAACCATACTCTTCAGCATTAACCGTTTTAAGTAATTCCCCCGAATTAAAATCATGCACAGTAATGGTGTTATCGGCTTCGTTGGTGATAATAATCTTCGTGCCATCAGCAGAAAATTCTATACCTTCAGTTTCCGGGCCTGCCGTGATATCACGGATTTTTTTGCCTAAAGCCAGATCTACAACCGCCACCTTAGCTGGAATCTTATCGTCATCGTCTTCTTCTTCTTCTTCTTCATGCTTCATGTCACCTTTGGCCGGTGGTTTGCCAGTAGAGGATGGCTCCGTAGAAACAAAAACCAAACCATCTTTAATGCGCACAAATTCCGGATTAATGCCTACGTTAATATCATTCACTACTTTTTTTGTTGCTAAATCTAATACCGTAATACTCGCGTGATCTTTATTCGCTGCGACTAAAAATTTTCCATCATCAGTAATACCTAAACCTCTTGGAAGCCCACCAATATCCAATGACTCAATGACCTCAAATGAATTAAGGTCGATGACTGACACACCGCCATCTTGTGAGGTAACATATGCTTTACCGCGATCCGCTTGTCCGCAACCGATGAGAAAAAAAGTAAGTAGCAGTAATTTAATAAAGTGCATTGTGTCTCCCGTTTTAATTAATTTTTACCCAAAAACAATTTGTAGCCAGGGTTATCTGTCTCAACAAAGTATGGGTACTTTAACTGATCTAAAAAGTTATTAAAAGTTTCTTTATCTTTTTTAGGTACTTGAAAACCAACCAATACCCGGCCAATATCTGCAGCGTGATTGCGATAGTGAAATAAACTAATATTCCAATTTGCCCCTACATGCTCTAAAAAATTCAGCAGTGCGCCTGGCCGTTCAGGAAACTCAAAGCGATATACTTCTTCATCTTTAGCATTGGGTGCATGACCGCCTACCAAGTACCTAAGATGAAGTTTGGCCATTTCATTTTTCGTCAAATCAATTGCACTCAATCCATTCTGAGAAAATTTCTTTATAAGATCTTGCGTTTCATCAGCGTTTGCAATAGTTACCCCAACAAAAATTTGGGCTAGTTTAGGGTCCGCATATCGGTAATTAAATTCTGTAATATTTCTAGTACCAATCAAATTACAAAATGCTTTAAAGGCGCCAGGCTTTTCTGGAATAGTGACCGAAATAATTGCTTCGCGCTCCTCACCAATTTCGGCTCGCTCGGCAACAAATCCTAGTCGATCAAAATTAATGTTGGCCCCTGATGCAATACCAATTATATTTTGCGACTGCACAGGATTATTTTTTAAGTAGGCCTTGATCCCAGCGGTAGCCAATGCTCCAGCAGGCTCAAGAATGGTGCGAGTATCAATATAAAAATCTTTGATAGCCGCACATATTTCATCATTATCTACAACAATCATCTCATCCACATATTTTTGCGCAATAGCAAAGTTATTCACGCCTACCTGCCTGACTGCAGCGCCTTCTGCAAAAAGGCCAACTCTTTCTAAACAAACCCGCTTTTTTGCTTTTAGTGAGCTTGTCATAGCTTCTGAATCTTTGGCTTCAACCCCAATAATCTTAATCGTTGGGTTAACTGCTTTAATGTAAGCTGCGATTCCAGATATGAGGCCTCCCCCACCAACACAACAAAATACAGCATAAATCGGTTCCTTGAAATCTTCTAAAATTTCTTTACCAATAGTACCTTGTCCAACGATGACATCGGGGTCATCAAAAGGATGAATAAAAGTTAGCCCTTTTTCTTCTTCAATTTGCCGCGCAAATAAAATTGATTCAGTCAGTGTTTTACCTTCTAAAATAACGGTTGCGCCATGCTGTTTGACTGCATTTGTTTTTATTTCAGGAGTGGTAGTTGGCATAACAATGGTGGCTGGGCTATTTAATTTTTTTGCCGCCATCGCAACACCTTGGGCGTGGTTACCCGCTGACGCAGCGATGACTCCTTTTTTTAGAGCCTCACTTGTCATCTGCAACATTTTATAAAAAGCGCCTCTGATCTTAAATGAAAAAACAGCCTGTTGATCCTCGCGTTTTAGATAAATTTTATTATTAAATCGCTTCGATAATAGCGGTTGAAAATCCAATGATGTTCGCTTAACAACATCATAAATATTGGCCTCATTAATACATTTTAGATAGTCTTTTTTCATCCAGGATAATTCTCAATAATTTCAACGCCGTGTATGATATCAATAAATCATTATAGATAAAAAAGGGTTGAATACGAAATGGCATTTTCACAGGATGAATTAAAACAACAAGTCGCTCAGGCTGCAGTGCAATATGTTAAATCTGGCATTATTGGTGTCGGTACTGGATCAACAGCCAATTACTTTATTGACGAATTAGCCAAGGTTAAAAATAAAATTGATGGCGCAGTTGCAAGCAGTGAAGCCACCGCACAACGATTACGAAAGCATGGCATTGAAGTCTTTGATTTAAACGCCATTGATGGCATGGATATCTACGTAGATGGAGCAGATGAAATAACCGAACATATGCATATGCTCAAAGGCGGAGGGGGCGCACTCACACGTGAAAAAATAGTGGCTGCCAATGCAAAGGATTTTATTTGTATTTGTGATGAAACTAAGTATGTACCGGTACTGGGTAAATTTCCTTTACCCGTGGAAGTGTTACCCATGGCAAAAAGCTATGTAGCACGTCAACTTGTAAAATTAGGCGGGCAACCACAACTTCGCGACTTCACCACCGATAATGGCAATATAATTTTAGATGTTCACGGACTTAATATTGCTAATCCGATTGAGATGGAAGCGAACATTAACCAGATAGTAGGTGTGGTAACTAATGGTCTTTTTGCTGCACGTCCAGCAAACATTCTTCTCTTAGCCACTAACGACGGCGTGAAAACGATAAAAAAATAGCGAAAATAAATTAACAAGGTAAAATATTACCAATTATTGGAAAAATTATGGCTGAAGAACATATTTATAGAAAATTTGATGAAGATCTCGAGGATATTCGCGCCAATGTAATTCAAATGGGGGCAATCATTGAAGAGCAAATTAGAAATGCAATCCAATCGCTCGAACAGATTGATCCACAGTTAGCTCAAAAAGTTATCAACCGTGATGAAGATGTGAATGATTTAGAAACATTGATTGAAGAGGAATGCTCACTATTTATTGCAAAACGTGCACCACAAGCAAAAGATTTAAGAAATGTTCTAATGATGCTTCGAATGAGCAACGATCTTGAGCGCATGGGAGATGAATCCTCTAAAATTGCTGAGGCAACCATTCGAATTAATGAAACCAGCCGAATAACCAAACCAAAAATAAAAAGTATTAAAAAAATTGCTGACCTCGTGCTAGTAATGCTAAAAAAATCGCTGGATGCTTTTGGAAGACTAGACACTACTGAGGTGGTAGAAATTCTTGAAGAGGATAAAGAGGTGGATGAAGAATACCATTCTCACATGCGCGAATTACTTACTTTTATGATGGAAGATCCTCGCACTATTTCAAATTCACTCGAATTAATTTTTGTTAGTAAAGCACTTGAGCGTATTGGCGATCACATAAAAAATATTTCACAAGCCATTGTCTATACCGTCAAAGGTCGCAACGTTGCACATGCTTCAATCAAAGAGATTAAACGAACGATTAATTAGGATTTCGGCGGAACAAAGCCTGAGGCTTGATCGGCACCTTCACCAAAGAAATAAGCTTCAGTTTGCTCCGTGAGGTATTTTCTTGCTTGAGGATCAACCAAGCTCAATCGATTTTCATTCACCAACATGGTTTGATGTTTTAACCATTCCGCCCAGGCTTGCTTAGAAACATTTTCAAAAATTCTTTTTCCCATTTCTCCAGGGTATGGAGGAAAATCTAAGCCCTCAGCTTCTTTTTTTAGTCTCACACAAAATACAGTTCGTGCCATTAATTATCCTTTATCATGGGTTTTCATTCATTGAACTGAATTTTAACAGATTCTATTCTTACTATGAGAAGCATCTTTTCGATTGTTTTCAAAAAAAACTAATTTTTAAAATTGGTCAAAATATTTATGCTACTATCAAAATTGATTCAAAGGTGATTTTGTTTTGTTCAGAAACAAAATTTAAACGGGAAGCGTATGAAAGTTACGCACTGCCCCCGCAACGGTAATTGAGTGTGGATAAATCAATCAATAGCCACTGAGAGTTTTCTTGGGAAGGCGATTTATCTAGTCTCATCAGTCCGGAGACCGGCCTAAAAAATCAAAATATTGCGGGGAGGCAATATTCAATGAAATTCGTTTTAGCCTTTCCGATTTTTTTATAGCCTAATCGGGGAGGATTAGTTATATGTGGCAAAAAAGATTTTTTTGCATACTATTCATAGCACCACAGCTGCTGTCTGCAGAAGAAGATATTAAGACTGACAATATCATTGTTCTTGAAGATCCCAGCCAGCTGCAAGAAGCCACTTCAACTTACGCAAAAGAAATTTATACCGTTACTGATATTGAAAAATCTGGTAGTACCAACCTTTTTGATTTCTTATCACAACATACCTCATTGAATATTCTGCCCAGTTATGGTGACAAAACAAAGCCTCTCATTGACATGCGTGGTTATGGTATTGAAGCAGGCTATCAAAATATTGTAATTAATGTTGATGGGCAGCGACTGAATAATATCGATATGAGTTCACAATTGATTGGATCTATTCCTCTCCACAGTATTAAAAAAATTGAAGTTATTCGCGGATCTGGTTCAGTTCAATATGGTGATGGTGCAATGGCAGGGGTTATCAATATTGTGACAAAAAATTATTCAGGCGCACAAATTAAAACAACATTTGGCAGCGCGGGGCAAGAAATCTATTCGGGGAGCTATGGCTATAGTAGTGACTTTTTTAATTTCTCATTCGACATACATGATGAGAAGTTAGACGGTTACAGTGATGCAGATACTATTGGTAATAAAGATAAAATAAATAATACCGCACAAAATTTAAAAATAAATTTTATACCGACAGAGGATCTTATCCTTAAGTTTGGTCTTAATCATGCTAGAAACAATAATTACTTGGTTGGCGCTCTAACAAAAAATGAATTCAAGTTAAATCCAAAACAAAATAGTGGCAATACTTATGCAAATTATGATTGGGATATAGATAAATACTCGTTGGGCTTAGCTTATAAATTTAACAACAATACGTCTTTGACTGTTGATTATTATAATGAGGATAAATCGCAGAATGCCGTTACTTATGGTTACGTGTATGACTATGATTCAGAGGCTTTTAATATAGCAATACCTTATGAAACTGAAAATCTGGCAATCTTAACAGGCATTCAGGTATTTGATGGCAGCAGAAAAACAGCCACTGGAACCGCGACCAAAGATAACGAAGCGATTTTTGTTGAGACGGAATATCGTCCACAATTCTTAAATCAGAAATTACTAGTTTCTGCAGGATTACGCTTTGTTAATGTTAAATATACTTGGAAGGATGCCATAGCCGCACTTAATGATGAAGAAGAATTAGAAGCATGGGGCCTAGGTCTAAACTATGAAATAAATAAAAATTTAAATATATTTACAAATTATAACCATGGTTTTCAGGCGCCAGATGTAGATCGATTTTTTAAAGCAAATTACCCTCCGCCATCATATAGCTATGCAGGTTCAGAATTTAATGCTTTCATTGATCCCGCTAAATCCGATACTATAAATTTCGGATTAAACCTTATTAATAGTTATAGCCATCTCCAATTTAGCCTTTTCTACTCGAAAATTAAAGATGAAATTGTTTATGATCCTACTCAGGGGATCAATACAAATATTGAAAATTCAAAGAAATACGGTGTGGAGATATTTAACAACCTTAACCTCTCAAAAACTATTAACTTAAATTTGAGTTATACCTATGTAAAAGCTGAAATAGGATCCAACAGTCTAGGATTTACAAAAGATAAAGATATGCCTGGAGTACCGCAGCAATCAATTATTGCAAATGCTAATTACAAGTTTCTTTCGGCTGGTAATTTAAATATTAATCATGTTTGGAAAGAGAGCACGTATAACATGGCAGATTTTGACAACAATGGGCCAAGGCAACCCGCCTTCATTTCAACCAATATTTCTATTAATTATGAATTTGGTTCTATTAGCCAAATAGAATCAATCAAAATATTTACAGGCATTAATAATATATTTGAACAGGAAAACGGAATACAGACGAATGATGATGCCATTTACCCTTTTAATTTTACAAGAACTTGGTTTGCTGGGATTGAAGCAAATTTTTAAAAAATCTTTATCCAAAATGATAGAATGTAATCATGAATAAAACTTACTCAAACAGTAAAAATTTACCCTCTCAACTTATAATTTTTGCAGTTATTGCTTTGGTGGTATGTTTAACGCGATTTAGTCATGAATTGACGCCCCTTTCACTTCCAGATGCAAGCCTTATTGCTTTTGTTGCTGGTGGATTATTACTTAAAAGGATACGTTATTTATTGTTCCTACTCGTAGCTGTATTTTTTATAGATTTTTATGCTATTACAATGCATCAATATGCTGAGGTTAGGATCAGTATTAGTTATTTCGCGCACATGCTTACTTATCTAATTACCTGGCAGATAGCAAAAAAATGGCTCAGTGATCGTCAGCTCGAAATTAAAAGATTTTTTAAAATATCTACCACAATTATAGTTGTTACCTACTTTATTTCTTATGGAAGTTATTATCTATTGAATACTAACGCCACTGATACAACCTTCTTTAATTTTATGGCACTGGACTTAAAAGATTTTCTAATTACAAATTTCACCTACGCTATAATCCTCTTGGCTAGTATTAAAATAATTGATGTTATGGAAAATCAAAAAAAGCCAAAAAATTCACTTCTAAATAATTGATTGTTTCAATAGACGCATTGTTAGATAAGTTGCTATAATTGCGCACTTAACGATATATGGCCAGATAGCTCAGTCGGTAGAGCAGTGGACTGAAAATCCTCGTGTCGGCAGTTCGATTCTGCCTCTGGCCACCACCTTATTGTTACTCTGAAAATAACTTAACTTCCATCCTTGAATAAAGATTGGTATGATTTACTCATGTGAAATTTTTCAATAAAAAGAAACATAGAGCTCGTTGAAAGAAGAATAAGAGCCTTATTAGGCGTCATACTGATTCTTTTACCTCTTTCATATGAAGCTATCAACTGGATTGCAATTCTTGGAGTAATTTTACTTTTAACGTCTTTGTTTGGGCGCTGCCCTTTTATTGATTTCTTAAAATTTATACGCAAATTAGTTAAATAAAAAAGTCTAAATTTACTAAGGTGTTAACCAAGTAAATTTATTTTGAGTATCTTCATAATCTATTTTTGCCCTTCTGTGACCCTTTGCGGATAGAAAAAGCCATTCAATAGTCTGAACATTGCATCGAAAAACACAAAAGTTTTCAAACCCCAATTCGCTTTCTTCTGCTGAATATAAAAAATTCTCATGTTTTTCTGTTAAACCTGTTCCAGGTTTATCAAGAACCGAACCGGGTGAGCTAAGAGTTAAATAAGCTTTTCTACTAATATGTTGTGTCTTAAGCCATGATTCATGACTAATTTTATTTTTATAGTTAATTTGGCATTTTGTTTTAATACGTAACTGTATTTTCTGCCTACGGTCATAAAAGACAAAAACGCCCTGCTCATTTTCTTGGATTATCGCTATTTTAGATGAGCGATAGTCTGCATGAAATTGCAAAAAACCACCTTGTTGATTTGCTGCTCTTAGGACTATCGTTCTGCCATCGAATTGATTATTATGGCCACATATAAAAACAGGCGTACGGCACTCTGAGGTTCGAGTATTGACTGCCTCATCAAGCATTTGCCAAATTTTATTTTCAATCGCAATGGGGTCCTCATAAAATTCAACATCATTTATTTTTATTTTATTGGTTGCCATATTTTTTTATCAAATGCTATAACGATTGAAATAATTTATTATGTTAGTTTAAATGAATTCTAATGGCGGAGCGAAGATTGACCAAATTTCATATTGGCATTGACTTGGGTGGGACCAAAATTGAGGTTGCAGCCCTCAACAAAACGCATGATGTTATTTTTCGTGAACGTGTTGAGACTGGGGCAAATAAAGGTACTGAACATATTCTAAATCAAATTTTTAAAGCCTACCAATCAGCAACCCAATATATAAAAAATGCTGCCCATTCTGTTGGTGTGGGGGCGCCTGGCTCTATTTCTACTAAATCAGGCCTCTTACGTAATTCAAATACCACTTGTCTTAATGGATTGCCATTACAAAAATTAATTGAAAAAAAATTAAATACAAAATTGATTCTAGAAAATGATGCAAATTGTTTTGCACTGGCAGAGGCAATAATGGGTGCTGCAATTAATTACAATTTAGTCTTTGGAGTGATCATGGGAACGGGTTGTGGAGGTGGCTTTGTCATTAATAAACAGCTCAGGATAGGACCCCAATTAATAGCGGGAGAGTGGGGCCATTCAATAATAAATCCTATGGGACCAAAGTGTTATTGTGGCAAACAGGGCTGTGTTGAAACATACATCTCCGGCAGTGGGCTTGAGAACGATATAAAAAAGCACTTAAAAAAACATATAGCAGCAAAAGATTTCTTAAATCAAAAGTCATACAGCCAAGTCGAAAAAAAAATAATTGATAATTTTTATTATTATTTTGGTTTGTCTTTATCAAATATAATTAATATCATAGATCCAGATGTGATTGTTTTAGGTGGCGGTTTATCACAGCAAAAAGAGCTATACTCCTATGGGAAACAAGAAGTTTATAAAAATATTTTTAGTGATTATTGTATGACCCCTATTATCAAAAATAAACTAGGTGACTCAGCAGGTGTTATCGGTGCTGCGTTAATTGGAGCAAAACTGGTATGTTAATAATTACAGGTTTATTTGCTTCTATCTTAGCTTTTATTTATATAAAATTAGCCCGAAATGTCATCAAACTGCGTCGCCAACATAATGTTGTGATTGGTTCTGGAAAATTTAAGGATCTAGAGCAAGCCATTCGTGCACATGGAAATTTTAACGAATATGTTCCGTTAGGATTAATTCTTTTGGCTTGTTTAGAAATAAATAAGATTCATTTCCTCATCGTTTTTATTCTTGGGGCTTTATTTGTAAGTGGTCGTTATTTACATGCAAAATCATTCCTGAAGAAAGACATGGATATAGAAATGCGAGTTAAAGGAATGAAAGCCACTTTTTGGTCAATGATGCTTATGGCAGGAATGAACTTACTCGCTTTATTAGTATCATTCATCTAAACTATTAATAATATACAAAGGAAAACTATGGCAGACAATAAAAAGATAATTGAGGCCCTGAATAAAATTCTTGAATTGGAATTGGCTGGTGTTGTGCGATATACCCATTATGCACTTATGGTTTATGGTTATAGTCGTATCCCGATTATCAGCTGGCTTAGAAGTCAGGCCACAGAGTCTTTAGATCATGCAAATCGTGCTGGAGAATTAATTACTAATCTGGGAGGTCATCCTTCACTTGCAATTGGACCTTTACTTGAAACTCATAATCATGACATTGGTAATATTTTAAGAGAGTCATTGGAACATGAAAAAATTTCACTGAATAGTTACAAAGAACTGTTAACACTAGTAGAGGGCCAATCTGTCATGCTCGAGGAGTATGCTAGAGAAATGCTTTACACCGAAGAATTACATTTAGGCGAAGTTGATAAAATGTTACGTAATCCAGGGGATGTAAAACCCTTTAGCGCATAGATGAATTACGATGCAGAAGTAGATGCAATTGGCCTAAAATGTCCAATGCCCATCCTTAAATGTAAACGCGGGCTAAATGAAATAAAATCAAAACAGGTGCTTAAGATTTTGGCGACGGATAAAGATGCGAAAAAAGATTTTGAATTTTTTTGTCGGCAGACAGGGCATAAATTAATTTCTCATCAAATTGAGAATAGTATTGATATTTTCTTAATACAAAAAATTTAATTTTTAATTTTTAAAAGCTGTTTTTCAAACTTTTGTTTGGCTTGTGAAAAATTAGTCAATCGTTCTTTTTCTTGATTCACCACTGCTTTTGGAGCTTTGTCGATAAAGCTTTTATTGTTTAATTTAGATTCAGCTTTGGTAATCTCAATTGTTAAGCGATTAATTTCTTTTTCAATTCTTTCCATTTCTTCTGCAATATTAATTTCAATATTAAGCATTAATTTAAAGTCACCGATCAATGCCACCGGCGCTTCTTTTTGCGGCAAATCATCATGAGTTTCGATATCACTCAACTTTACTAATGCTTTTAAGTAAGGTGAAAATAACTCAATAATTTTTTTATCACCCGAGATAGCAAGTGGGATTTTTTCAGCTGGTGAAAGATTCATTTCGCTTCGTAAACGACGGCACTCATTCACCATTTGTTTTAATAAATTAATCAAATCAACTGCTTCGTTATCAATTTTATTTTCTCGATATTCTGGATAAGGCTCTAACATAATAGATTGATTATTTTTATTAGCGAGCGGCCCAATTGTTTGCCAAATTTCTTCTGTAATAAATGGAATTATTGGATGGGCTGTTCTTAAAATCATCTCAAGTATTGATATTAATGTCCGTCTTGTTGCACGAATTTGTGCTTCATTACCTTGTTGGATTTGAACTTTAGCTATTTCAAGGTACCAATCACAATATTCATCCCAGATGAATTGATAAATTTCTTGGGAGACCAAATCAAATCGATAGTCTGCAAATGCTTGATGAATTTTTTTTAACGTTTCTTGGAAAACAGTTACGATCCATCGGTCTGCTTTTGAAAAATCTAAGTAACCTTCTGTGCATATTTCAAAACCATTATCTTTTTCATCACAGTTCATTAAGACAAAACGACTTGCATTCCATAGCTTATTGCAAAAATTTCGATAGCCTTCACATCGTTGCAAATCAAATTTAATATCTCTCCCCGGACTGGCGAGACTAGCAAAAGTAAATCTTAAAGCATCCGTTCCATAAGGTGCTATTCCGTCAGGAAACTCTTTTTTTGTGCGTTTAGTGATAGCCTCTTCTTGCTTTGGATTCATTAAACCAAATGTTCTTTTTTTTATTAATTCCTCGAGGGTAATTCCATCAATAAGGTCTATCGGATCTAAAACATTTCCCTTAGACTTGCTCATCTTTTGCCCTTCAGCATCACGAATTAACCCATGAACATAAACATGATGAAAAGGAATTTTATTGGTGATGTGCTTAGTCATCATAACCATGCGAGCAACCCAAAAGAAAATGATGTCAAAACCAGTAACGAGAACCGATGAGGGTAAGTATTTGTCGAGATAAGGATTTGATTCTTGCGGATAACCCGGTGTCCAGTCTAACGTTGAGAATGGCCATAAAGCGGATGAGAACCAGGTATCTAAAACGTCCTCGTCACGTCGTAATGGTCCATTGTAACCAGCTGCATGGGCTAATTTTTTTGCTTCCTCGCTCGAGTGTGCAACAAAAACTTCATCATTATCACCATACCATGCTGGAATTTGATGTCCCCACCATAATTGTCTCGAGATACACCAATCTTGTATATTATTTAACCATTGATTATAAGTATTTACCCAGTTGGCTGGATAAAACTTAATTTCTTCACTCGCAACAACCTCAAGTGCTCGCTCAGCGATACTTTTTTTGTCATATTTTGTTGGTGTTGTCATCGCAACGTACCATTGGTCTGTTAACATCGGCTCAATAACAATTCCTGTTCGGTCCCCCCGAGGTATTTTCAAATTATGTTTTTCAATTTTGACCAGTAATTTTTTTTCTTCAAGATCAACAACAATTTTTTTTCTGGCTTCAAATCTCTCAAGTCCTTTATATTGTGATCCACCGTTTTCATTGATAAAACCATCTAACGTAAGAATATTAATTAAGGGTAAATCATGTCGCTGTCCCACTGCGTAATCATTAAAATCATGCGCAGGGGTGACTTTTACAACCCCAGTTCCAAAAGCAGGGTCAACATAATCATCAGCAATAATGGGTATTTCTCGATTGATAAGGGGAATATAAACATGCTGGCCAATATATTTCTTATAACGCTTATCACTTGGGTGCACCATAAGTGCAGAGTCTCCAAGCATTGTTTCAGGCCTCGTGGTTGCAATCGTCAAAAATCCTGATTGATCTTTTAATGGGTAATTGATGTGCCATAAAGACCCTGGCTCATCCTCTTGAATCACTTCAAGATCTGAAACTGCCGTTTGTAACTTTACATCCCAATTTACTAAACGTTTACCTCGATAAATCAATCCTTCATTATATAAACTTACAAAAACCTCAGTAACTGATTTAGATAAACCTTCATCCATGGTAAAACGCTCTCTTGACCAATCTGGTGATGTGCCTAAGCGTCTCATCTGTTGTGTAATTTTTCCACCAGAAAAGGTTTTCCAATCCCAAACTTTTTGTATAAATTTTTCACGCCCCAGATCATGTCTTGAAATACCGTCTTGATCGAGCTGTCTTTCAACCACAATTTGTGTTGCAATTCCAGCATGGTCAGTACCGGGTTGCCATAGAGTATTTTCTCCTCTCATGCGATGGTATCGTGTCAATGCATCCATCAACGTTTGATTAAAACCATGGCCCATATGCAATGTACCTGTGACATTGGGTGGAGGTAGTAAAATTGCAAAATGATTGGATTTTTTTGGATCATTGCCGGCTTGATAAAAACCTTTTGATTCCCAAAACTCATACCATTTTGATTCAATATCTTTTGGAGAAAATGATTTAGATAGTTCTTTTTTCATGAATTTTTTATCTTAAAGAGAAATTTTAACACGATGCAATAAGTCTCAATATAACTTATGCACAGACCCTGCACTTTGGGTCTTTTTTAAATTTTATTTCACTCCAATGCATATTTTTTGCATCATAAATCAATAACTTTCCTATGCTTGAGGCGCCAATATTTAAAAGTAACTTAATAGTCTCAACCGCTTGGATAGATCCAATTACGCCAACAACTGGAGACAAGACCCCATGATCAGAACACCTTTGTTCGCTATCAATTGATGAATCTGGAAATAAACATTGATAACATGGAGTTCTGTTATCTCTAAAATCATAAATACTTACTTGCCCATCAAATTGAATTGCTGCGCCAGATACCAGAGGTTTTTTTAGAGAAAACGCAATTTCGTTAAGTCTATATCTTGTTTCAAAATTATCTGAACAATCCAAAATCACATCAACATCATTTGCTAAATTTTTTACCTCACGGACATTTAATTTTTTTTCAACAGGAATAATTTGAATATGAGGATTTGTTTTAGTTAATGTTTTTTTTGCCGAAACTGCTTTATTTAAATTGATAGACTCGTCTTGATGCAAGATCTGTCGTTGTAGATTAGAAATATCAACCTTATCAAAATCGCATATAGTTATTTTACCAATTCCTGAGGCAGCTAAATAGATTGCTGCTGGTGAGCCAAGGCCACCAGCACCAATAATTAAAACGTGGCTGGCTGTTAATTTATTTTGGCCCGAGTAATCAATTTCTGGCAATAAAATATGCCTGCTGTACCTTATTAAGGTTTCATCTTTCATGATAAAGAAAAATAATTATTTAAAAAATTCATATTAGAGTCATAAATATACCGCAAAATGCAAAAATGTATTGTTAGCTTCGTTTACCTAGAAACTAGTTTTGCATAAAGCTTCTTTTATTTAGAAGCTTTTATTAATTTTCTTGGAATAAATGGGGTGGCTGATGGGGTTCGAACCCACGACAACAGGAATCACAATCCTGGACTCTACCAACTGAGCTACAGCCACCATTATTGGCCTGCCCGACAGGAATCGAACCTGTAACCCCCAGCTTAGAAGGCTGGTGCTCTATCCAGTTGAGCTACGGGCAGCTAACTAATCAAATAAAGCAATTGTTACCAGGCGCTCTTTATTTGGACAATAAATGGTCGGGGTGGAGAGATTCGAACTCCCGACATCCTGCTCCCAAAGCAGGCGCGCTACCAGGCTACGCTACACCCCGAACGCCGCAATATAGCCTAATTTCATTGATTGGTCAAATCTGCATTTTTTATTCTTTTTGTTCACTTCTTCCATTTTATTTTTCTGTTAGAATCGTTTTTTTTAATACAAAATTATAAATAATCTATGACAGCGCAAATCATTGATGGCAAAAGAATTGCCACAGAACTTTTAGAAAAAATTAAAAATGAAATTTCAACAAGAGCATCAAATGATATTAGAAATCCATGTCTTGCAGTTATCTTAATCGGCGATAATCCAGCCTCGCATGTTTATGTGAAAAATAAGAAATTGGCATGTGAAAAAGTTGGCATAAAATCCATCTCATATGATTTTGACGCATCAATTAGCCAACAAGAATTACTACAACTTGTTGGTGAAATAAATTCCAATTCAGATATTGATGGCATATTAATACAATCACCCCTTCCGGATCATATTGATGAAGATATTATTATTAATGCAATTGACCCAAGAAAAGATGTTGATGGTTTTCATCCTTTTAATATTGGCTTACTAGCAATCAGGCAGCCAAAATTACGCTCTTGTACGCCTTATGGCGTCATCAAAATGCTTAAAGCTTCTAATATTAACTTAGAAGGGTTAGATGCAACTATCGTAGGTGTTTCAAATAATGTCGGACGACCAATGGCATTAGAATTACTTCTTGAAAAATGCACCATTACTTCATGCCATAGCAGAACAAAAAATTTAGAGGAGAAAGTAAGAAAAGCTGATTTGGTTGTGGTCGCTGCAGGCAGGCAAAATTTAGTTAAAGGGGAATGGATTAAAAAAGGAGCGATTGTTATCGATATTGGTATTAACCGAGTCAACGATAAATTAGTAGGTGATGTTGAATTTGAGGTGGCGAGCAAAAATGCTGCCTACATTACCCCTGTTCCAGGCGGCGTTGGTCCAATGACGGTAGCAACATTAATGGAAAATACGCTGCTTGCTCAGAAATTATTTTAATACTTTTCATCTAACTATAAAAAGTGTAAACTCCCCGCCTTAGAATTGTTTAATTTAGGATAAAAAATGGCTGAAAAAAAATCTTTAATGGAAAAAGCGATGGCTGCTGCTAAAAAGGTTATGAAGAAACCCGTAGCGAAGAAAGCTGCTCCAGCAAAGAAACCCGTAGCGAAGAAAGCTGCTCCAGCAAAGAAACCCGTAGCGAAGAAAGCTGCTCCAGCAAAGAAACCCGTAGCGAAGAAAGCTGCTCCAGCAAAGAAACCCGCAGGCGGACTCAAGGAATTTAGCCCATATAAACCAAAAGCCAATGAAAAATACATGAGCAAAGCTCAAATGGATCATTTCATTAAAATTCTTAATGAATGGAAAATGGAATTAAGTTCAGATATCGACCGAACTGTAACTCACATGCAAGATGATGTAACTGCCTATGCTGACCCTAATGATCGTGCTAGCCAAGAATCGGATATGGCATTAGAACTGAGAAATCGTGACCGTGAAAGAAAGCTTATTAGAAAAATTGAAGAGACACTAAAAAATATTGCAAGCGACGAATACGGTTACTGCGAGCAATGTGGAGAAGAAATCGGCTTAAAACGTCTTCAAGCAAGGCCAACCGCAACTTTATGTATTGATTGTAAAACGCTTGATGAAATAAGAGAAAAACAAATGGCCAAATAATAAACCCGCTTTCGCGGGTTTTTTTTATTCCTCTTCAGTCTCTTCTGCTTTAGTCTCAGGTGCAGGTGGTTCAATTAAAGCTTTCGCGCTCACCCTAACCCTACCTTTA
>Ga0255760_10001577_pt1 | contig 21698 bp, 23 predicted proteins | sample 071ome_25_FD_179960 | JGI IMG/M metagenome (GOLD analysis project Ga0255760, IMG submission 179960) | Coastal salt marsh microbial communities from the Groves Creek Marsh, Skidaway Island, Georgia - 071410BT metaG (version 2) | ecosystem: Environmental > Aquatic > Marine > Intertidal zone >... | reverse complement strand
TCGACTCATCAATCTGCTCAAAGTGCGTATGCAAACGGTGATCAGAACGACGCGCAGAGCTTTGCTTCTCCGCTTCGATACAGACACGATTCATCGCCTCAACCGCTTCGACCGGATACTTACCTGCCGCCGACTCTGCTGATAGCATAATCGCATCGGTACCATCGATAACGGCATTAGCGACGTCGAAAACCTCAGCGCGGGTTGGAATCGGATTCTCAATCATCGACTCCATCATCTGTGTAGCGGTTATCACGACACAGTTCATTTGACGAGCACGACTGATCAACATTTTTTGTGCGGCAGGCAATTCTGCATCGCCGATCTCAACACCTAAGTCACCACGCGCCACCATGATTACATCGGAGGCATTGATAATATCGTCGATATGATTCAGCGCTTCTGCACGCTCAACCTTCGCAACAATGCCACCTTGTCCACCCGCCTCGCGCAGCAGATCTCGCGCACGACGACAATCATCGCCTGTCTGCACAAAAGACACTGCCAAGTAATCAGCTTCAATCGATGCTGCGAACTTGATGTCTTCTAAATCTTTATCGGTTAACGCAGGCGCTGACAATCCGCCACCTTGCTTATTGATGCCTTTGTTGTTCGATAGCTTGCCACCCAGTTTGACCTGACAGCGAATCTCGGAGCCAGCAACCTCTTCCACCCAAAGAACGATCAAGCCGTCATTAAGTAACAGCGTGTCACCACGGGAGCATTCTTCATGTAGCGTTGAGTAACCGGTACCTACGCGCTCTTGATTACCTTTCTCTTTATCCCAAGCGGTATCGATGATGAATTTGTCACCGATAGCTAATTTGATTTCGTCATTTTCAAAGCGTGCGATACGAATTTTTGGACCCTGAAGGTCAATCAGCACGCCAACTTGTCGACCGCTCGCTCGCGCGCGGTCACGAACCCATTCCGCACGACGCTGATGCTCTTCATAACTACCATGCGACATGTTCAAGCGAACAACGTCGACACCGGCGGCAATAATCTCGTCGAGTGTTTTTGGGTCGTCTGTTGCCGGCCCTAGAGTGGCAACAATTTTTGTACGTCTTGGCATTTAATTTCCTACTTGCGAGACCAACTTCTCTCTCGCGACACGCTCACCCCATGGTGAACGAGTAATTAGGGGCAGCTCGCGCCACCCCTAAAAATTTTACTTTGCAGCTTCTTCCAACATAGCAACAGCTGGCAGTGTTTTACCTTCAAGGTATTCCAAGAATGCTCCACCTGCAGTTGAGATGTAAGACACTTGATCGTAAATGTCATACTTTTGGATCGCAGCGATAGTGTCACCACCGCCCGCTAATGAGAACGCTTTTGAATTCGCGATCGCCATTGATACCGTTTTGGTACCTTCGCCGAATTGATCAAATTCAAATACGCCAACAGGACCATTCCAAACCACGGTACCTGCGTTTGCAATGATGTCCGCTAACTCTTTCGCTGAGTCTGGGCCGATATCGAAAATCATGTCGTCATCAGCCACATCACCTGCAGCTTTCAAGGTTGCTTCAGCGGTTTCGCTGAATTCTTTACCACAAACAACATCAGTTGCGATTGGAATGATTGCACCACGTGCAGACATCTTTTCAACCAAGCCTTTTGCAGTATCAACCAAATCATCTTCACAAAGTGATTTACCCACGTTGTTACCCATCGCCTTCAAGAAGGTATTTGCAATACCACCACCAACAACTAGCTGATCGACCTTTTCTGACAAGGCTTCCAATACAGTTAGCTTGGTTGATACTTTTGAACCACCAACGATAGCGACCATTGGACGCGCTGGCTCAGCTAATGCTTTAGCCAAGTTATCCAGCTCATCAGATAACAAGATGCCCGCACAAGCGACTGGCGCAAACTTACCCGCACCATGTGTTGATGCCTGTGCACGGTGTGCTGTGCCGAATGCATCCATTACATAAACGTCACACAAAGCAGCGTATTGCTTAGACAAGGTCTCGTCATCTTTCTTTTCACCTGCGTTAAAACGCACGTTTTCCAAAAGAACCACTTCACCATCGGCCACATCAAAACCACCGTTTAGGTAATCCTTAACCAAACGAACGTCTTTACCCATCTTCGCTGACATATCTGCTGCGATAGGCGCCAATGAGTTCTCCTCATCCGCTTTACCTTCTTCTGGACGACCACGGTGTGACATCACCATGACCTTTGCGCCTGCTTTTGCACAATGCTCAATAGTTGGCATAGACGCCGTAATACGCGCATCAGAGGTCACTTTGCCATCTTTAACAGGCACGTTAAGGTCTGAACGAATAAGAACGCGCTTACCCGCTAGATCGAGATCGGTCAGCTTAATGAAAGCCATGTTGAACTCCTAAAATTTAATGATTTAAAAACATTCAGGACACACTGCCTGTGTCCAAAAGGCTTTTAAGAAGAATGGCTGATCACCTAAGTGATCAGCCATATCTCTTTAGCTATTAGCTAGCAACGTGACGTGCGAAACGCAACATGTTGCAGGTGTAGCCGTACTCGTTGTCGTACCAAGAAACAACCTTAACGAAGGTTTCATCCAATGCGATACCTGCTTCTGCATCAAAGATTGATGAGTAGCCACAGCCACGGAAGTCAGTAGAAACAACTTTCTCATCGGTGTATGACAAAGTATCACCGATACCTGCAGTTTCTGATGCTGCTTTCATTGCTTTACAGATTTCTTCGTACTTAGCTGGCTTATCCAACTCAACAGTCAGGTCAACAACAGATACGTCTGAAGTTGGTACGCGGAATGCCATACCAGTCAACTTACCGTTCAACTCTGGCAATACAACACCTACTGCTTTAGCTGCACCGGTAGATGATGGAATGATATTTTCCAAAATACCGCGGCCGCCGCGCCAGTCTTTCATTGAAGGACCGTCAACAGTCTTTTGAGTAGCCGTCGCTGCGTGAACAGTCGACATCAAACCACGCTTGATACCCCAGTTGTCGTTAAGAACCTTAGCGATTGGTGCCAAGCAGTTAGTAGTACAAGACGCTGCTGAAACGATGTTCTGGCCTGCGTAAGTCTCGTGGTTAACACCGTATACAAACATTGGAGTTGTATCTTTAGATGGTGCTGACATTACAACTTTCTTAGCGCCTGCATCGATGTGCTTCTGACAAGTCTCTTCAGTCAAGAAGAAGCCAGTACACTCAAGTACTAAGTCAACATTGATGTCACCCCAAGCAAGATCTGAAGGATCACGCTCAGCAGTCAAACGAATAGTCTTGCCGTTAACAACCAAGTTATTACCGTCTACTGCAACATCACCTTTGAAGTTACCGTGAACTGAGTCGTACTTCAGCATGTATGCTAAGTAGTCTGCATCCAACAAGTCGTTGATGCCGACAACTTCGATGTCGTTTGAAAAATCTTGCGCAATTGCACGAAACGCCATACGACCGATACGACCGAAACCGTTAATACCTACTTTAATAGCCATTTACTAACTCCTAATTATTGGCCGATCAGCGCCGGCCTTTTTAAATTAAACCGATTAACCTAATACGCTTTTCGCTGTAGCCACTACATTGTCTACAGTGAAACCAAACTCTTTGAACAACTCGCCAGCAGGCGCTGATTCACCGAAGCTCTTCATTGCTACGATGCCGCCATCAAGACCAACGTACTTGTACCAAGACTGATCAACGCCAGCTTCAATTGCTACACGCTTAACACCCGGGGTAAGAACTGAATCTTTGTAAGCTTGATCTTGCTTATCGAATGCACACGTTGATGGCATAGAAACCACACGCACCTTGGCATCCATCGCCGCTGCTGCATCAACCGCCAAAGAGACTTCAGAACCGGTAGCAATGAAAATGATGTCTGCATCGCCATCACAATCTTTCAAGACGTAACCGCCCTTCTCGATGTTCTTCACTTGCTCTGCCGTACGCTCCATTGGCGTGAGGTTTTGACGTGAGAACACCAAACCAGTTGGTGCATTGCCACGCAGCATAGCCATCTTCCAAGATACCGCTGACTCGACAGCGTCACACGCACGCCAAGTTTCAAAACCTGGAATAACACGCATGGTTGAGAGTTGCTCAACAGGCTGGTGAGTTGGGCCATCTTCACCCAAACCAATTGAGTCGTGGGTGTATACATAAATAGTGCCGATCTTCATCAAAGCAGACATACGCAACGCGTTACGCATGAACTCCATGAACATGAAGAAAGTACCACCATAAACTTTAAAGCCACCGTGAAGAACCATACCGTTCATCATGTGCGCCATACCGAATTCACGAACACCCCAAGACAGGTAGTTACCGTTCGCGTTTTCTTTATTCACTTTGACAGTGCCTGACCAGTTAGTCAGGTTAGAGCCGGTAAGGTCAGCCGAACCACCGAACATCTCTGGCAGCAAAGGGCCCATAGCTTCAATCGCGTTTTGAGACGCTTTACGTGACGCAATGTTTGGCATGTCTGCTTGTGTTTGAGCGATGAACTTGTCCATCTCAACTTCGAAGTTACCAGGCAGCTCACCCGCCATACGACGCTGAAACTCAGCCGCTTCCGCAGGGAACGCTGCTTTATATGCCGCAAACTTTTCATTCCATGCTGCTTCGTCTTTAGCGCCTTGCTCTTTGTGATCCCAACCCGCATAAACGTCTGCTGGAATTTCAAATGGCGCCGCAGTCCAACCCAACTCTTTACGAGTCAGTGCAATCTCGTCATCACCTAAAGGAGCGCCGTGGCAGTCATGACCACCCGCTTTATTTGGTGAACCAAAACCGATAGTGGTCTTACAACAAATCATTGAAGGCTTGTCAGTTACAGACTTGGCTTCTTCGATAGCTTTGTTAATCGCATCTGCATCGTGACCATCAACATCAGCAATCACATGCCAGTTATATGACTTGAAGCGCGCAGGTACGCCAACTTCCATCCAATCACCGATGTGGCCATCGATAGAGATATCATTGTCGTCCCAGAAAGCAATCAACTTACCAAGACCTAAAGTACCTGCCATCGCACAAGACTCGTGCGACAGACCTTCCATCAAACAACCATCACCTAAGAATACGTAGGTGTTGTGATCAACGATCTCGTGACCTGGCTTATTGAATTGTGCCGCCAAGGTGCGCTCAGCAATCGCCATACCAACAGCGTTGGTGATGCCCTGACCCAAAGGACCAGTCGTTGTTTCGATGCCATCTGCGTAACCGTACTCAGGGTGACCTGCTGTCTTTGAGTGCAACTGACGGAAGTCTTTGATGTCATCAATGGTCAGATTGAAGCCAGTTAAATGCAGCAATGAGTAAATCAGCATCGAGCCGTGGCCATTCGAAAGAACGAAACGGTCACGGTCAGCCCACTTGGCGTTAGTTGGGTTGTACTTCATGTGATCGTTCCAGAGCACCTCAGCGATATCCGCCATGCCCATTGGGGCACCCGGGTGACCTGAGTTAGCTTTTTGAACAGCATCCATAGATAACGCGCGAATGGCGTTGGCAAGCTCTCTGCGTGAGGACATAAGTCTCTCCTGATCTAATGTTTAAAAGTTGTGGTCTTGATAGGCGAAAACCCAGCAAGAATTGAATTCTTCAATTGCACCTAGCGATCAGTGCTAGGGCGTCTGCAGCGAGGGGCAGACTTAGCAAAAGCGACGGGCATTCTCGCTCAGGTGTCTTATACGGGGCAAGATAGGAAGTAAGGAATATTCAAATATACCCATAAAATTTAAATTTATGCGCACAAGTGATTGATTTTATAGGGAAGATAAATCCCCATAAAAACTAATCTTTGATCCATTTGATCGAACAACCCATGCTCGAGAGCTGTTCAGCGGGTCCTTTTTGAGTCTCAGCGACCTCTTTCATGGCTTCAAACAGGTCGCGACGGACATCGGGGTCAGCGGCTTCTTTGCGACTCTCATCCAAACGACCTCGATATTGCAGCTCACCTGAACGGTTATAGCCAAAAAAGTCTGGCGTACAAACCGCACCGTAAGCTTTTGCAACGGCTTGAGATTCATCTAATAAATATGGGAATGGAAAATCCATCTGCTGAGCGATCGCCTGCATATTTTCAAAAGAATCTTCAGCGTAATCAGTCGGATCATTCGACATGATTGCTACGCTATTAATACCTAACGCTTTGAGCTCACGCGTATCTCGCACTAAGCGGTCCAGTATGGCTTTCACATAAGGACAGTGATTACAGATAAACATGACCAACAGCCCGTTCTCACCCATACAGTCTTGCATGCGCCATGTTTTGCCATCGACGCCAGGCAAGGCAAAGTCGATAACCGGTTGTCCAAAATCACATACTGGGGGCTGCAACGAGACCATGATTAAAACTCCATCATTAAGCTTTCAAATGCGCAGGCATTCTGACAAAAGCCTATCCCACGCTCAATAAGGGTATACTCGCGCCCTTCAACCCCCCTAAGAGGGAGCACTGGATACAATCTAAGGAGTTTTAGCTCGATGGCGAATGAATTTATTTTCACTTCAGAATCAGTGTCTGAAGGTCACCCAGACAAAATGGCAGATCAGGTATCGGATGCAATCTTGGATGCAATCCTGATCGAAGACCCCCATGCGCGCGTAGCGTGTGAGACTGTTTTTAAAACAGGCCTTTGTTTAATTGCGGGTGAGATCACCACAACAGCTAAGCCCGATTACGAACACATCATGCGTCAAACCATTAATGAAATTGGTTACGACGATTCAGCTAAAGGCTTTGATGGCAACACCTGCGCAGCAATGATCGCAGTTGGCGTGCAATCACCTGACATCAACCAAGGTGTCGACCGCGCTAAGCCAGAAGACCAAGGCGCTGGCGACCAAGGCATTATGTTTGGTTACGCAACCAATGAAACTGACGTCTTAATGCCTGCGCCGATTCAGTACGCACACCGTTTGGTAGAGCGTCAGTCAGAATGTCGTAACAACGGCACCCTGCCATTGTTGCGCCCAGATGCAAAATCACAGGTCAGCTTCCACTATAAAGACGGCAAGCCGGTATCGATTGATGCAGTTGTTCTGTCGACTCAACATGCGGAAGAGTTTTCTGGCGAAACCTTGCGCGAAGCGATTATGGAAGAAGTCATCAAGCCTGTACTAGAACCAACCGGCTTATTAACAGCGAATACCAAATTCCACATCAATCCGACCGGAAACTTTGTGATAGGTGGTCCAATGGGTGATGCCGGTTTAACCGGTCGTAAGATCATCGTTGATACCTATGGTGGTGCTGCTCGTCATGGCGGTGGCGCCTTCTCTGGTAAAGATCCCTCTAAAGTTGACCGTTCTGCGGCTTACGCGGGTCGCTATGTTGCCAAGAACATCGTCGCAGCAGGCCTTGCAAATCGTTGTGAGATTCAAGTGTCATACGCAATCGGTGTTGCAGAGCCAACCTCAATCATGATCGATACCTTTGGCACCGGCAAAATCAGTGACGAGCGCATCACCGAGCTGGTTCGTGAGCACTTTGACCTTCGCCCATACGGCATTCTGAAAATGCTCGACCTGCTGAATGCTAAGCAGATCAAATACCGCAAGACCGCCGCATACGGCCACTTCGGTCGTGAGAATGAAGGCTTCACTTGGGAGATGACCGATAAAGCTGACGCATTGCGCGACGCAGCAGGCCTTTAAAAACCAAGACCTTTAACCGCAACCACACAGGTTTGCGGTGGAAATTAGAGCCCGTAGTCATTACACTGCGGGCTCTTTTTTGTTGGAAACAACAGACAATTTCCTCTTGAGGAGCGTTGCGACCCTTTTTTAAGGCCAGGCTCGAGAGCGAATACAGCGAACCCAACGACGCTCACTCTGATTGATTAGGAGATTAACCATGAGTGAGTTTACCGACTATAAAGTTGCCGATATGTCACTGGCAGACTGGGGTCGCAAAGAAATCGCGATTGCTGAAACTGAAATGCCAGGCCTGATGGCGCTGCGCGAGAAATATGGCAAAGACAAGCCACTGACCGGTGCGCGCATCACCGGCTCATTACACATGACCATCCAAACCGCTGTGTTGATCGAGACACTTGTTGAGCTCGGCGCGCAGGTTCGTTGGTGTTCATGCAACATTTTCTCAACCCAAGATCACGCAGCTGCTGCCATCGCTGCTGCAGGCATTCCTGTTTATGCCTGGAAAGGTGAAACACTCGAGGAATACTGGTGGTGTACTGAGCAAGTGCTCAACTGGCCAAATGGTGAAATCGCCAACATGATTCTTGACGATGGTGGCGACGCCACCTTACTCGTTCACAAAGGTGTTGAGTATGCTGATTCGGGCGTACCTGAGCCAACAACTGGTGATTCAGAAGAGTGGAAAGTCATTCTCAATGTGCTTAAGCGCTCACTGAATGAAGAGCCAGATCGTTATAAGAAAATGGCAGCATCTATTAAAGGTGTTACCGAAGAGACCACCACTGGCGTTCACCGTTTATATGACATGTTCAAAGCCGGCACTTTGTTGTTCCCGGGCATGAACGTTAACGACTCGGTCACTAAATCAAAATTCGACAACCTCTATGGCTGTCGTGAGTCATTGGTTGACGGCATTAAGCGCGCAACCGACGTGATGATCGCCGGCAAGATTGCCGTGGTATGTGGTTACGGTGACGTTGGTAAAGGTTCTGCGCAATCGCTTCGCGGCTTAGGCGCAACTGTTTGGATCACTGAGATCGATCCAATCTGTGCATTGCAAGCTGCGATGGAAGGCTACCGTGTAGTGACTCTTGATGAAGCTGCATCAATCGCCGACATCTTTGTTACCACTACCGGTAACAAAGACATCATTTGTCACGACCACATGGCAGCGATGAAGGATCAAGCGATCGTTTGTAATATCGGTCACTTTGATAACGAAATCGATATCGCCAGCCTTGATCAATACCAGTGGGAAAACATCAAGCCACAGGTTGATCACATCATCTTCCCAGATGGTAAGCGCATCATCATGTTGGCTGAGGGCCGCTTAGTTAACCTAGGCTGTGCAACCGGTCACCCAAGCTTTGTTATGTCAGCGTCTTTCACCAACCAAGTGTTGGCGCAAATCGAAATCTTCACCAAGCCAGATGAATACCCTGTTGGCGTATACATCCTGCCGAAGAAGCTTGACGAAGAAGTGGCTCGTCTACACTTAGCGAAGATCGGTGCTCACTTGACTGAACTGTCAAAAGAGCAAGCGGACTACATTGGTGTACCGGTAGAAGGCCCATACAAGCCAGAGCATTACCGCTACTAAGCTGCTTTGCGGCCTTGTCCTCGGGATGAGGCCGCCTGTTACAGGACACTGGAAATGACAAAAGCGTACAGCTTTGAGCTTTTTCCGCCTAAAACGGAAAAAGGCATGACCAACCTGCAAGCGACCGTCACCGAATTACAAACACGTAATCCGGCCTTCTTCTCTTGCACGTATGGCGCCGGCGGCTCAACCCAAAACAACACCTTTGCGACAGTCGATTGGTTGCGTGAGCAATCGATTGATACTGCGCCGCATCTCACGTGTATCGGTAACTCAGTTACTGAGACCTTAGAGATTCTGCAGCGCTATGTTGATCAAGGCATTAATCGCGTGGTTGCTCTTCGTGGCGACCGCCCATCAGGCACCGGCTTAATCGATAGTGAACTTACGCACGCCAATGATTTAGTGGCATTGATTCGTGAGCACTTTAACGATCACTTTCACATTGAAGTGGCGGCTTATCCTGAGATGCATCCACAAGCGGCGAACTTTGCTGCTGATTTGAATAACTTCAAACGCAAAGTAGATGCCGGCGCAAACTCTGCGATCACTCAGTACTTTTATAACGTTGATGCGTATAAACGTTTTGTAGATGAAACCTCAGCCATGGGAATCGAGATTCCTATCGTGCCGGGGATCATGCCGATCACAAATTACAGCAACCTCAAGCGTTTCTCTGATGCTTGTGGCGCTGAGATTCCACGTTGGATTGCAAAGCGCTTAGAAAGCTATCTTGATGATGTCGATAGCATTCGTGCTTTCGGCGAAGAAGTGGTGACTCAGCTTTGTGCAGAACTGCTTGAGCAAGGTGCACCCGGCTTGCACTTCTACACCATGAATCAAACGGCACCAACCCTTGCCTTGTGGGACAACCTCGGCCTGTAAGCATGAGACGCCCGCGCATTTATTCCACTGAGCTGCTCAACCACGTTGGGCAGCTTTTGGCATTAGATGAGAATGGCTCTAAACATCTTGTTCAGGTACTGCGCTTAAAAACTGATGCCGAGATCATCCTGTTTGACCAACGTGGTGAAGAATTTCTCGCCACACTCAGCGTCGCGGACAAAAAAGCCTCGCAAGCCACCCTGATTGAGCACCTTCGCAGCGAAGCACCTGCTGCATTGCAGATTACCCTCGCAATGGGTATTTCACGTGGCGAGCGAATGGACTTCAGCATTCAAAAAGCGGTTGAGCTTGGCGTGAGCCACTTTCAACCCTTGTTCACCGAGCGCTGCATGGTGCAACTCAAAGGTGATCGTCAGCAATCGCGTTTAGATCACTGGCAGGGCGTCATTCGACATGCCTGCGAGCAGTCAGGTCGCGCACTACTCCCAAGTATCGCGGAACCTTCTAATCTTCCAAACTGGCTGTGTAGCTTTACAGGTTATGGCTTGATGTTGGATCATCGCGCTGAACACAGTTTAGCCTCACTTTCTGCTCCGAAAGACTCGCTAACCTTATTAGTGGGACCTGAAGGTGGTTTATCTCAAGCCGAGCGTGATCTAGCCATGCAACACAACTTTGCCGCGGGACGCATGGGCCCTCGCGTATTACGCACCGAAACTGCACCACTTGCCGCACTCGCGGCGATTCAAACGCTCTGGGGCGACTTCCGCTAAAATCTCTGCATCTACTTTATAGGTGTGACTATGCCAACCTCAGTTCTCGTGATCATGGATCCGATCGCAAACATTAAGATTGCTAAAGACAGTAGCTTTGCGATGCTGCTTGCTGCACAAGCACGTGGTTGGACCCTGCATTATGCTGAGCTCAACGACCTTTCACTCAGTGATGGCATTGCACAAGCAAACTCACGGACGCTGAGCGTATGTGATGATGCTTCGAAGTGGTTTGAGTTTGGCAATACCGAGCAAAAAGCACTCACCGAGTTTAATGTGATCTTGATGCGTAAAGATCCCCCCTTCGACATGGAATACATCTACGCCACCTATCTTTTAGACCAAGCGGCTGAACAAGGTTCCATTGTGGTTAACCATCCTCGCGCACTGCGGAATGCCAATGAGAAATTGGCGGCAACTCGTTTCCCCGATTTGTGTCCACCGCACTGCGTAACGCGCGATGCCGATATGCTCAAGCACTTTATCGACACCCACGGCGATGTAATTCTTAAACCACTCGACGGCATGGGCGGCAGCTCGATCTTCCGTTTACGTGCTGATGATCCTAACCGCAGTGTTGTTATCGAAACACTCACCCAGCATCAAACACAATTCACGATGGCACAGAAATTCATCCCAGAAATTACCGCAGGCGATAACCGTGTGTTGGTCATCGATGGCGAAGCTGTGCCCTATGTGCTCGCGCGAATCCCATCTCAAGGTGAAACTCGTGGTAATCTCGCTGCCGGTGGTACAGGCGTACCCCGCAAGATCAATGACAGCGAGCGACGCATCGTCAACGCAGTCGCTCCATGGCTTCGCGAGAATGGTATTTTATTTGCCGGCCTCGATGTGATCGGTGACTACCTTACTGAGATCAATATCACGAGCCCCACCTGCATTCGTGAACTCGATAAAGCCTTTGATCTTGATATTGCAGGACAACTTTTAGACAACATAGAGCAGAAACTCGCAGTATGAGCATTCTCTCCCGAAAATCATGGCGCGCCTTGTTGGCAGCGACCATCATCAGTGCCTTTGTAAGCGGTTGTTCTCAACCGTTACCTGCACAACATTTCCGTATTCTTGCCTTTGGCACCTTCATGGACCTACAGATCGTTGGTGCCGAAAAACAAGTTGCTAAACAAGCTCAAGAAGCCTTACAAAATGACTTCAATGTCATGCATTACGCTTGGCATGCATGGGAGCCAGGTCCTGTTGTTCGCATGAACGGCTTGTTTGCCGAAGGCGTTGAATTCTCAGCCCCTCCCTCTGTCCTGCCTTTATTACAAGCAAGCCAGACGTTGGCTTCTCAAAGTGATTACCTCTTTGATCCTGCGATTGGTAAGTTGATTGATCTTTGGGGCTTTCATCAATCTTTCCCAGAGGCTCACGAACCCCCGTCGGATGCAGATATTCAAGCCTTGGTTGATATGAAACCAAGCGTGAAAGATATCTCAGTCAACGGATTTCGTTTGCAATCCAGCAACCCTGCAGTTCAACTGGACTTTGGCGCAATCGGCCGTGGCTATGGTATCGACCAAGCTATCCGCCGTTTACAAGAGATGGGTATTCATAATGCTGTGATTCGCGCTGGTAGCGATCTACGTGCGATTGGCTCACGTGACGGCACACCATGGCGCATCCCAGTACGTGATCCTGATGGTGGTGGTGTGTTTGCATTAATCCCAGTTATCGATAATGAGGCAGTCTTTACCTCAGGTAACTACCAGCGCAACTTCACCTGGGATGGAAAATTCTTCCATCACATTCTCGATCCACGCACCGGCAAACCCGCTGTTGGCACTCGTTCAGTGACGGTCATTCATCCAGATGCCACCACCGCTGACGCTGCTGCAACGGCGCTATTTATCGCAGGACCAAAAGACTGGCATCGTGTCGCACAACAAATGGGTATTAAGTATGTGATGCTGATTGACGAAAACAATCGTGTCCACATGAACCCTAAGATGCGAGATCGCGTCAAACTGCAACGCCAACCTGCTGAGATATTAGTTAGCAAGCCACTCTAACCATGACAGCCATCTTGCGATCATTCATTCACCAGCATGAGCATCTCAGCCTGGCATTGATCGCGGCAGTCACAGCGCACTTGTTGGTTGTTGCCACGGTTTCGTTTGATGTTGCAGACCCGACGACACAGCAGGCGCAACGTACTCTCGATATCACTTTGATTCGTGATCGTAATCTCGAAAAAGATGAGGACGCCAAGCTGCTCGCTCAAGCTAATAATAAAGGTAGTAGCGATACACAAGGCGACGATCAACTTCAAGAGATCGAACCGAGCGCGGCATCATCCTCGCCGCAACAACGCGAAGAACAAACCGAACAACAGGCTGCCGATAACACCGCCGTGCTGCAACAACAGGAATCGACTGATAGATTACGTATTGCGAGCAATCTCGCGCAGTTTGAATCGATTCCGAGTACACCGCTGCCACAGATGATTTCAATGGCGCAGCAGCAGATTGCGCAACTCACCGAGCAGATCGGACAAAAAGACCGTAGCCTATCCCAACATCAGCGCCGCAAAGTCATCAGTGCGAGCACCAAAGAACACCGCTTTGCTCAGTACCTCAGCGGTTGGCGTAAAAAAATCGAACGTGTCGGTAACCTCAACTATCCTGATCAGGCTCGACGAGACAAACTCTATGGCACAGTTCTGTTGCACGTTGCGGTTCGAGCTAATGGCTCACTAGAGATGGTGAAAGTACTGCGCTCATCGGGCAAAAAGATCCTTGATGATGCTGCCGTTCGTAGCGTCAAACTGGCCGCCCCCTACGCCGCTTTTCCCGCAGACATTCGCGCTGATATCGACATTCTAGACATCACCCGTACCTTCCAATTCCGTCGCGGTAGTCAACGCGTTCAATAACTTAGAACATCTGACTGGAGCATCGCTGCGATCTTGGCGATACTGTCTTTATGGAAAAGTTGAATCTCACCAATCATCTATTGATCGCCATGCCCAGCATGGAAGACCCCAACTTCGCTAAAACTGTGACACTGATCTGTGAACACAATGATGAAGGCGCGATGGGGATTGTGATTAATCGCAAAACCGATATTGCACTGAATGAAGTGTATGAGCAGATGGAGATTGAAAGCTCAGCTGAAGCTAATAAAGATCAGATGGTGCATATCGGCGGGCCGGTACAAGAGCAACGTGGTTTTATTCTGCACGATGGTCGCCACACCTATGATTCCACAATGAAGATAACCGACGACCTTTTCATCACCACCTCACGCGACATCCTTGAAGACATGGCACAAGGTAAAGGTCCGACACATAGCTTGATCGCGCTCGGCTATGCTGGTTGGAGTCCCGGCCAACTCGAGGATGAGGTCTTAAATAACGCCTGGCTAACCAGTCCTGCGAATAACGACATCTTGTTTGAAATGCCAAACGATCGTCGATGGGAAGCTGCAGCTAAAATGGTCGGCGTCAACATTCACCAAATCAGCGGACAAGCCGGTCACGCATGAGCACCTTGCTTGGCTTCGACTACGGCAGCCACAAGATTGGTATCGCTGTTGGTCAAACACTGACCCAAAGCGCGAACCCACTTACCACCTTAAGTCGTGTGAAAAACAAACCCGATTGGGACGGTATCGAAAAGCTTATTAAAGAATGGCAACCGGATGCGTTGATTGTCGGTCACCCCTTTGAAATGACCGACAAGGAAGCCAATAACGCTGAGCCTGCCAAAAAGTTTGCGCGTCAACTAAATGGGCGATTTCATCTACCGGTTCATCTTATGGATGAGCGCCTGACCACGCGCGAAGCGTGGGTCGACTTAGGTATTGAAGCACACAAAGATGCCACCAAAGTTGACGCCTATGCCGCCAAGCTTATTTTAGAAACCTGGCTGCGCACCTACCCTGAATAATCCTCGCAGCGCATCATGTGCTTGCTATGATGAGCTCATAATCACTTCGGACACCTATGATGACTGAACAACGCATATTCATGAATGAAGATGCCATCCTGAATATCATTGATGGCATGGCGCGAATGCTGAAAGAGCGACTTGCAAAAAATGGTATTGAAGACCCCGCCATGATCGGTATTCATACCGGCGGCGCCTGGGTTGCAGAGCAACTTCATCAGCGTTTAGGCCTATCTCAGCCTTTGGGTTTGCTCGATATCAATTTTTACCGCGATGACTTTACTAAGAGTGGCGTTAACCCCTTAGTTAAACCTTCAACCATTGATTTCGACATCGAGAACCAACATGTCATCTTGGTTGATGATGTCTTACAAACCGGCCGCACCATTCGTGCCGCCATGAACGAGATCTTTGACTTTGGTCGCCCTAAATCAATTCTCTTAGCCACACTGATCGAGCGCAATGGTCGCCAACTTCCGATTGAACCGAGCATTGTTGGCCTTCAGCCACCTCTCGAAAAAGATGAACATATCCGCTTGGAAGGTCCATCGCCTTTAACTCTTACCGTAAATAAAAGTAAAAAACGCCGCACAGAAAAGCCCACGAACTAAAAAGACCCTGCTACAATCGCGCACCAATGGCCAGTCAGACGCAGAATATTCAGCTCAATGACGACGGAAGCCTCCGTCACTTTCTGACTATTGAAGGTCTTAACAAAAACATCCTCACCCAGATTCTTGATACTGCCGAGTCATTCGCAGTACTCCCCGGTCGTCCGATTAAGAAAGTGCCCGCACTACGCGGTCGCATCATCACGAATCTGTTTTTTGAGAACAGCACACGTACGCGAACAACCTTTGAACTGGCGGCGAAGCGACTTTCTGCTGACGTACTGAACTTCAACATCAGCACCTCGGCCACCTCAAAAGGTGAGACGCTTCTCGATACCTTGCGTAATCTCGAAGCCATGCATAGCGAAATGTTTGTGGTGCGTCACAATGCCTCAGGTGCCGCTCACTTCATTGCTGAACACGCAGCGCCAGGCATCTCGGTGATTAACGCTGGTGATGGACGTCATGCACATCCAACCCAAGCGATGCTGGATATGTTCACTATCCGCAAACACAAGGGTGACTTCACCCCGCTGCGCGTTGCGATTGTTGGCGACATTTTGCACTCGCGTGTTGCACGTTCACAGATTCTTGCTCTGAATACGCTTGGTGTTACCGAGGTCCGTGTTGTGGGTCCTCGCACACTAATCCCAACCGACGCACGCGCACTGGGTGTACATGTCTATCACGATCTAGAAGAAGGTCTACGTGATGTTGATGTGGTGATCATGTTGCGCCTGCAAAAAGAACGTATGGATGGCGCTTTACTGCCAAGCGAAGAAGAATACTTCCAACTCTATGGCCTCACTAATGATCGACTCGCTTGTGCCAAACCAGATGCCATCGTGATGCATCCAGGCCCAATCAATCGCGGTGTCGAAATCGATTCCGAAGTTGCTGACGGCCCTCGCTCGGTAATCCTTGAGCAAGTGAGCTATGGCATTGGTGTACGTATGGCGATCATGTCGATGTGCATGCAAAAACACCCAAGCGCCGGAGATGAGTCATGAATATCAGCATCATCGGCGGACGTGTTATAGACCCTGCATCAAATACTGATGCCACACTTAACCTGCATATCAAAGACGAAACGCTGATCGCGATGGGTGATGCGCCAAACGGCTTCTCGGCTGATCAAACCATTGATGCCGCCGGTAAGATTGTCTGCCCAGGGCTTGTGGACATGGCAGCCCATTTGCGCGAGCCGGGTCATACCGCCAAAGGCACACTCGCGAGCGAAACATTAGCTGCAGCAAAAGGTGGCATCACAACCCTGATCTGCACACCGGATACTGAACCTTGTATTGATAGCCCGGCTGACATCGAATTTATTCATCGCATGGCACGTAAACTCTGCCAAGCACGTGTACTCACAGCTGCTGCGATGACCCAAGGTCTCGAAGGCAAACAGCTGGCAAGCATGGCAACACTGCGTAACTCAGGTTGCGTTGCAGTCAGTAACGCTCGCCGCCCACTGGCTAACACTTTGGTTGAACGTCGCGCGCTTGAATACGCGTCGACCTTCGGCATGACTGTCTTCTTACATCCTGAAGACCGTCACCTAAAAGCCGGTGGTTGTGCACACGAAGGCGCTGTCGCAACTCGTTTAGGCCTACCTGGCATTCCGAGTGCTGCGGAAACCGTGGCCGTTGCTCGCGATCTCGCTTTGGCTGAACACACCGGCGCTCGGATCCACTTCTGCACCCTGTCAGCAGGCACCTCTGCTCGCATGATCAGCGAAGCGAAGAAAGCCAAACTTGCCGTGAGTGCCGATGTGGCCGCTCATCAGCTGCACCTTACCGAACAAGACATTGACGGCTTTGACGCACAGTGCCATCTCGAGCCACCGCTGCGTACCTTGCAAGACCGCGACGCCTTACGACGCGCCGTTGCCGATGGCACCATTGCGGCTATCTGCTCAGATCACCAACCGCATGAGCCCGATGCGAAAGAAGCACCTTTCCCAGAGTCGCAGCCAGGACTCTCAGGACTCGAAACGCTCTTGGCGCTAACGCTACGCTTGGTAGATGAGGGTGTTATGCCACTCAGCGACGCCTTAGCGCGTATCACCTGCGGACCAGCAGATTTGTTAAACCTACCTTATGGACGACTCGCAGAAGGACTTCCAGCAGACATCTGCATCTTTGACCCAGAAGCTCACTGGACATTGGCCTCAGAAAGCATGCTCAGCGCAGGTAAAAACTCACCTTTCCTAGGCTGGGAATTCAAAGGCAAAGTGACCCACACCGTATTCAACGGTCACCTGGTCTATCAAGCGGACTAAACCTCGGTCTTTTGCGCCAGATCAAAAAGCGCGCTCGTAAGTTTCTCTATAGTCATTCTCACAGTTCGGATTCTCTCCTCCGATGTGAAAAAATCCATATCTCGAACGAACTGACTGACCGCCATCTCCCCCTTTGGCGGTTTTTTTTGCTCGTGATTTAGCAGACCGCGCTGCTATGATTCAAACCATGAGCACTCAGCATGTTGTTATCTTTGGCGCCAGTCCAAAACCCGCGCGTTATGCCAATCAGGCACAACGTTTACTCACCCAACATGGGCATCGCGTCACGCCAGTTCACCCCAAGTTTCCAGAGATCGATGGCCTTCAGGTCACCCATCAACTGGGTGATATCACAGAATCTGTCGACACTCTGACCCTGTACGTGGGTTCGGATCGATTGGTAGAACATATCGACTCGATTGTCTCGCTAAAGCCAGGTCGTGTGATCTTCAATCCCGGAACTGAATCAGAGCCACTACAAAGCGCTTTGGATGCAGCGAATATCGAATGGTTTGAAGCCTGCACTTTAGTGATGCTGAAAACTGATCAGTTTTAATGGGGCGATATCGACCACCCAGCGAACCTAAATCACCCTACATCACCAAAGACGGGTACGAGACATTACGCGCTGAAGAAAAAGCCTTATGGGCAAAACGACGCGAAGTGGTGAAGATCCTATCCGCTGCTGCGGCAGAAGGTGATCGCTCAGAGAATGCTGAATACATCTATCGTAAAAAACAGTTACGCGAGATGGATCGTCGAATTCGTTATCTACAAACTCGCTTACCCAATCTAAAAGTCGTCGATCAAAAACCAAGCAACTGCGATCAAGTCTTCTTTGGTGCATATGTCACTCTGCTGAGCATGCAGGATGTCGAGATAACCTATCGTATCGTCGGCCCGGATGAGTTCAGTCCAGAGAAAAACTGGATCAGCATGGACTCACCCATGGCAAAAGCATTAATGAAGCGTGAGACAGACGAGGTCATCAAAGTACGCTTACCCGAAGGTGAAGCCGAGTTTGAAATTCTCGAAGTCCGCTATGACTAGCGGATATAACCCAAAACCGCAGCCAACAGATAAGTAACACTACTAAGCACCAAGCCTGCACTCCAGACCTGTAGCCACAACACCCGACCATGGCGGCCCAGAAACCACAAAATCACACCAATGATGAGCCCGAGAAAGACCGTAAAGTTGAGCATAAAGTGCAAACTTTCGGCTTCTGAATACACCGTCATGGGTTGTTCGGTAGTCGTGTTGTAACGCATGGCATCGATTCCAATATCTAGGTGAGGTGACTATGACGTGCCAAATATCCCTGCGCAATGCCTCTTGATTAAACGACCAAGACACCCCAAATTACTATCATCAAATTTTTAGGAGATTCCTCGTGCGTATCTTGTTGTTCTTACTCACTAATGCAGCCATTTTGGTGGTTATTAGCATTACATTCAGCCTGTTGGGCTTTGACGGCTTACTTGCACAGAACGGTGTCGATCTAAACCTGAATGCCCTTTTGGTGTATTCGGCGATCATCGGTTTCAGCGGCTCGATCATTTCGCTATTCATGTCGAAAGGTATGGCCAAACGTGGCATGGGCGTACACCTGATAGAGCAACCATCGACAGCTGATGAGCGTTGGCTTGTTGATACCGTGGCAAAGCAAGCTAAGGACGCCGGCATCGGAATGCCAGAGGTCGGCATCTTCGAAGGCCCCGCGAATGCTTTTGCGACTGGCTGGAATCGTAACGATGCGCTTGTTGCTGTTTCGACAGGCTTGCTACAACAAATGAATAAAGATGAAGTCGAGGCGGTACTGGCACACGAAGTCAGTCACGTGGCCAATGGCGATATGGTCACGCTCGCCTTGGTACAAGGTGTGGTGAACACCTTTGTTGTATTACTCTCTCGTGTGATTGGTCACTTCGTCGATCGTGTGATTTTGAAAAACGAGCGTGGTCATGGCATCGGCTTTTTTATCACTTCACTGATTGCTCAAGTCGTATTGAGCTTCTTAGCATCCGCTATCGTTATGTGGTTCTCACGTCGTCGTGAATACCGTGCTGATGAAGGCGGCGCCAATCTCGCCGGTAAAGACAAAATGATCTCTGCATTGAAGCGTTTACAGCAAGCACATACTGAAGCCTTGCCGGATGAAATGGCTGCCTTTGGCATCAGTAGCGGTGGATTACAAAAACTGTTCTCAAGTCATCCACGACTTGAAGATCGTATCGCTGCGCTTGAGCAGATGCGCTAACGCTTAAGAGTGTTTGTGGTTGTCATTCTCATGGCAACCACAGCCCTCACGTGGCGGTACAGGATCAACACCGCCTTCCGCCCAAGGGTGACAGCGCCCGATTCGCTTTAAACCCATCCAGAGACCTTTGATCGGCCCCCACGTTTCAAGCGCCTGCATCATATATGACGAGCAGGTAGGATAGTAGCGACAGCTACTGCCGAGCACCGGGCTAATAAATAATTGATAGAAACGCACTAGCGCCATCAGTATCCTTTTCATTTGCGTATTAGATCATTCTCGCCAAACTTATGTCAGGTAGCTTATTTCTCTCACCCAGGTCCAACAGCGATAGCTGCGATATCCTGCAGATGTATGAAGTTCTCGAATCGCTCAACATAGTGGCAGAACCGATTAACCAAAATTCTTTGCTACATAGTTATCGCGCTGGTGACGGATTTGCGCAACACGTGATTTATGCTGGTTGCTCGCCTTACCTTAAATTCGAACCCGAGAATGAAACCGATACCGCTTTCTGCCATGTCGCTTTGCATGCAAGCTCAACCATCCCATTGATATTAACCGGCAAAAATACAACCAAACCTCGATGCCCTCATTGTCGCGCACGTGTTGATGCGTGGTCATTGATGCTGGATGAAAAAAGCCATCAGTGTGAAAAGTGCGGCGAGACCTTTTCTCCTGCTGAATATGATTGGCGCCAACAAGCTGCGATTGGCCGCTGTTTTATCGAGCTAAGAAATGTCTTTCCTAGTGAAGCAACACCCAGTGATAAATTGATGGCCATGCTTAATGAAAAAACCGGTTATGAATGGCGTTATGCCTGGGCAGGTGCAACAAATACTTAATCGTAAAGACTATCCGGCACAATCACGTCGATACTGATCGGCAAGTGATCACTCAAGGGGTAGTCCACCACCTCTGCATTTTCGACCTGCAAGTTATTCGACACCAAGATGTGGTCGATCCGTCGGATCGGCGCCCAACTGGGAAAGGTCGGCTGACTGCAGGCGGGTGAGCTCAAGGCATTACTCTCGATAAAGCCACGTACCTCACGCGAATCACATCCCGCGTTGAGATCACCCATCACAATTAAGTGAGCTGAATCTTGCGTGAGCTCACTGATGAAATCGAGCTGACGCTGTCGCTGACGACGTGACAAAGCTAAATGCATACTACAAATACGTAAGGCATTAGGTCCGACTCCAAACTCCATTAGCATGGCACCACGACCATTACCTGGTGGCAGTTGATGATTGCTAACTTGTGTAGGTTGAATGCGACTTATCAGACCATTACTGTTTTGTGCCAACATCCCGATATCGCGATTCACCTGTCGATACCAATAGGGATGTCCAGACTGACGCGCAAGAAACTCTGTCATATCAAGAAATCCCGTACGTAGGCTTCCCGAATCAACTTCTTGTAATCCAATCACATCGTATTCAGTCAGTATCTTAGCGATTGCTTGAAGATTCACCACACGACCACGATGCGGCAAGACATGCTTCCAACCACGCGTAACATAGTGTCGATAACGATTGGTTTCGATACCTGCTTGAATGTTATAGCTAAGCAGACGCAGCTTCTGACCGGGTATTAAAGAAGCTACGTCTGAAGTCATTTATTGCGTTTTACGGGCGTCGCGTACTTTATCAGTCAGCATGTCGGTCATTTGTAACATGCTTTCAAAGGTATGACCTCGACCGCTTTTGTAACGACCATCAATCACCAGTGAAGGCACGCCGGTGATGCCATAACGACGCATCAAA
>Ga0255760_10001567_pt1 | contig 21767 bp, 23 predicted proteins | sample 071ome_25_FD_179960 | JGI IMG/M metagenome (GOLD analysis project Ga0255760, IMG submission 179960) | Coastal salt marsh microbial communities from the Groves Creek Marsh, Skidaway Island, Georgia - 071410BT metaG (version 2) | ecosystem: Environmental > Aquatic > Marine > Intertidal zone >... | reverse complement strand
ACTGGTATCTACCGAGCTGCGGCCCTCGATTCGAGAGAACGACTCGTCTGATCAGGCGCGCTGACGTCGACGCATCAGCGTCGCCAAGGCTTTGACACGCGGACGGAAGCGACGGGCTGGCTGGCGTATCGGAATCGCAACGGGCTCGACGGCCTTTGACGTCACCTCACGTCGAGCGATTCGACGACGGGGGCGACCGCCGACGATCGATTCGATTCGCTCGAGGTCGAGTCGCTCCTCGACCATGAGCGCATCAGCCATCGCTTCGAGAGCGCCGATGTGTTCGGTGAGGATCGTGCGCGCCGCAGCATGAGCTTCGTCGAGAATCGAGGCAACGGAATCCTGTGTCCAGGCATCAGGTCCTGACACCATCGATGGACGTCGGCTCATCAGCGATCCCGACATGCCATACGTCGTCGCCATCTGAGTGGCGAGCTCGGTTGCCCGCGCCAAGTCGGATGCCGCGCCCTGTGTGCATGAACCGCCCATCAATTTCTCTTCGGCCACACGGCCTCCGAGCGCCACCACCAATTGGGCGAAAGCGGCCTCTTTGGTGAGGAAGATGCGGTCATCGTTCTCGAACCACGTGACACCGGCCGCCGGTCCGCGAGGTACCACGGTGACTGCTACCGGATCGGCGGCGTCTTCTTGCACGAATCCACAGATTGCGTGACCGGCCTCGTGCCACGCCGTGATACGTCGGTCGGATTCACTGATCGTCATCGAGCGGCGCGGGCGACCCAAAGCGACGAATTCGACAGCAGCTGAAAAGCACGCCTGATCGATGTCGGAACGCTCGAGCTTCACTGCCTCCAAGGCAGCTTCGTTGCATACCCGAGCCAAGTCGGCACCCGACATGCCGGCAGTGCGAGCGGCAATTGCGTCAAGATCGACGTCGGTCGCGAGAGGTTTGGACGACGCGTGCACTTTCAGAATCGCATGCCGTCCCTTGCGATCCGGTAACGGAACCTCGATACGACGTTCCAGTCGTCCGGGTCGCAGAATCGCTTTGTCGAGAACATCGGCGCGGTTGGTCGCTGCGATGGTGATGATGTTCGACTTGTTGAAGCCATCGAGTTCGGTGAGAAGAGCGATCAACGTGTTCTCGTGTTCGATCGGTCCGCCGGGTGTTCCATTCTCACGATCGTTCATCGAACGGGCACGGGCGACGGCGTCGATCTCGTCGATGAAGACGATGGCTGCCTTGTGAGAACGTGCCGATTCGTACAACTCGCGCACGCGCTTGGCACCGACTCCGACGTACATCTCGACGAAGTCAGTGGCTGACGCCGCGATGAAGGGGACCGATGCTTCCGCTGCTACCGCTCGCGCAAGCAGGGTCTTGCCGGTTCCGGGTGGACCGACGAGCAACGCGCCTTTCGGCGGCGTGGCACCCAGTCGTTCGAACTTCTCGGGATCACGCAAGAACTCGACGAGTTCGCGCAAGTCGTCGACCGCTTCGTCACATCCAGCTACCGAATCGAAACCTGAACCACGGTCGGGCACGACCTTCTTCGGTGCCCGGGCACGCTTTTCGCGCCAACGGCCGACGACGAGAAGGAGCACGATGACTCCTCCGACGATCAGCCAGTTGCGAACGGTGGGCGACATGGGCCCCAACGGTACGAGCCAGTCGGCCGAAATCGGCCACGAGTTTCGTGAACGGCGTGTGAAGCGATGGGCAACCGGCGTCGGGTCAGCCGAATGTGCGGGAGGCAGTCTCGGCCAGAAGAGCCACCCGACCAGGGATGTGCCCGTTCACCGGAAGGCTGAGACTGAGTCCGTCCAGTCCGGCGCCCACCAGATCGGCCAGGGCCGCACCCACGGTGTCGGGGTCACCGAAGACCAGCCGACCCCGCATGCCGTCGACGATCTGATCGTTCCATCCCTTGACCGACGCCATCGTCTTCACATCGGCTTCAGCCTCAGCGGTGGTGGGTGCGATCACGCACGAGACATTCAAGGAAACCGAGATCTCCGCACGGTTGCGGCCTTCGTTCACGCAATGTTCGTCGAGAATCGAAAGCTTGCGCACGACATCGGAAGCCTGTGTGAGTCCGACCAGATTCGACTCATCGGCGTATTTGGCGACGAACCGCAGCGTCTTCTTTTCGCCACCTCCGCCGATCAGGATCGGAATGCGCGACACCGGAGCCGGTGAGTTCACGGCATCGGTCACCGAGTAATGACGACCGGTGAACGACACCTTTTCGTTGCGCAACATCGGCACGATGATCTGCAGAGCTTCCTCGAGTTTCTGAAAGCGATCCGTGAAAGTCCCGAACTCGTAACCGAGTGATTGGTGCTCGAGTTCGAACCAACCGGCACCGATGCCCAATGTCGCACGGCCATTCGACGCATGATCGAGCGCCGTCACAGCTTTGGCCAGCAACGTCGGGTTGCGATACGTGTTGCCAGTGACCATGGTGGCCAGTCGAACCTTCGACGTGTGCGCTGCGAGCGCGCCGAGCACCGTGTACGCCTCGAACATCGGTTCTTCGGGACGACCGAGCATGGGCAACTGGTAGAAGTGATCCATGACCGTGATCCGGTCGAATCCACTCGCCTCGGCCTCTTTCGCCTGAGCGACAACAGTCGGAAACGGCGAGGTCGATCCGCTGCCGTACGTGAAATTGGGAATGTGGTAGCTCAGACGGGACATGTCAGGACCCTAGGAGCAGAGCCAGCCTTTTCTCTACTTCGGCGATGTCGTCAGGGGCCGCAGTCACGTAGATGCGGAGAACGGGCTTGGACGACGACAACAGCCAGCGACCGTCCCTCGTCTTCTTGTCCTCGATCGACTCGACGGTCATCACCTGAGCCGTTTTTGTCGCTTGTTGCAGTCTCTGATCTTCGGGGAGCCCAGCCAGTTCGGCGATCCGCTGGGCATAGGCGCACACTCTCGTCGACATCACTTTGTCGACGAGGAGGTCACCCATCACCGCGCCGAAGGAATTGGCGAAGTGATCGCCTTCCAGGAACGTCGTGTCGAGAAGTTCGCGATCCGGGCGTCCGAAGCCGTCCGTCGGCAGGATCGGGTAGCGCACCCAACGACTCGTGCCGCCGAGACCCAGTCCGAGATCGTGAAGTGCGATGACGTCCCCGATCCGTTCGAGCGCGACGCAACGCGGATTCGACCACCAATGCGTGTGCGACGTACCCAACAGCACGACGTCACTGTACCTGGTCGTCTGGAGAGGAATATTCACCGTTTGGGTCAAGATTGCGCACCAGATTGTCTTCGGGACACACGAACCTCGATGATCCCCTAACGTTCATCACGTGGGGGACACGCCAGGTCGAACGCCGATGCCGCGCAATGTCGTGGTCGTCCTACTCGACAGTCTGAATCGGCACATGCTCGGTTCGTACGGAGGTGCCGAGTTCGACACGCCGAACCTCGATCGCTTCGCCGCTCGGTCGGTGCGGTTCGAACGTCACTACACCGGGTCACTCCCGTGTATGCCGGCTCGACACGACATCTTGTGCGGTTCGTGGGACTTTCTCTGGCGGCCATGGGGGTCGATCGAGCTCTGGGAGGATCCGATCACTCGCTACCTACAGCAAGCAGGTGTGACCACGATGTTGGTCTCGGATCACCCACACCTGTTCGAAACCGGGGGCGAGAACTATCACACTGATTTCACCGCGTGGGAATACGTGCGCGGTCACGAGGACGATCCGTGGAGAACAGCACCCGATCCGTCATGGGTCGGGGCGCCCGCAGTGGACGCAAACGAGTCATGGGTCGCCCGTCATTACGACACGTCACGCACCTGGTTCAAGAAAGATGAAGACTTTCCTGGTGCTCGCACGATGTCGGAAGCGGCTCGTTGGATTGACCAGCAAGCACCAAGCGAGGGTCGTTTCATGTTGTTCGTCGACGAGTTCGATCCCCACGAGCCGTTCGATGTTCCCGAGCCATGGATGTCGCGCTACGACCCCGAGTGGAACGGACCGAAAGTGATCTGGCCGCCGTACATGGCAAATGCCGTGGCTTCCGGTGCAATCGACGAGAAGACTGCCCGACACATCCGCGCGAACTATGGAGCGAAGTTGTCGTTCATCGATCACTGGTTCGGTCGACTCCTCGATGCTCTGGATCGGCGTGGGCTGTGGGACGAGACGGCAGTGATCGTGTGTACCGACCACGGCCACTACCTCGGAGAGAAGGACGTTTTCGGCAAGCCAGGTGTTCCGGTGTACGAGCCGTTGGGTCATATCCCCTTGATGGTGTCGTGGCCGGGAGTTACTCCGGGTACGAATTCGGCGCTCACGACGACGGTCGACGTGTTCGCCACGTTGTGCGACATGTTCGATGTGTCGGTCCAACATCGAACTCACGGTCATTCACTGGTACCGCTGCTCACTGGTTCGACATCGTCCGTTCGCGACTACGTGCTCACCGGGGTGTGGGGGCGAACGGTACAGATGGTCACCGAGTCGTTCAAATACGTACGAGCCCCACGAAACGAAAATCGTCCGTTGTCGATGTGGTCGAACCGGTGGTCGACCATGCCGATTCATGCGATGCCCAACGTTCGACTACCGAAACCCGACAGTCGAGCCGTCCTCGACTACATGCCGGGCTCCGATGTGCCGGTGATTCGCCAACCCTTCGAACGGGGTGATGCAGTTCCGTTCTGGGCCATGACGAACGCCGGCGAACCACGTGACTTGTTGTTCGACGTGATCGAGGATCCATCGGAAGATCGCGATCTGTGCGGCACCGATCTCGAGAGTCGACTGATCGACGTTCTACGAAGTGCGCTGAGCGCCGTGGAGGCCCCGCTCGACCAACTCGAACGTCTCGCCCTGTGACCATTCTCGGGCACTCCTTCATGGCCGGTGGCCCTTGCCGCAGCCAGTGTCTTGGAGGCGCCTGTTGTCAGCAACGAATCGCGAACGGCTTCAACCGAGATATCAAGTGGTTGGTCACTTTCGGAATGGCCTGGAGTTCTCTGCCGGTTGCGCTCACTCGATTCGCCAGTTGATCGCTGCCGAATTCGGGACGAAAGTTTTCCTCACGGCCCATCGACTCGCTGCCACCCTTCGCTGATGCGTCGAGTGGCTCACCGATCACTTCTTTCGATCGCGATCGTTCTGGTGATCACCGGCTGTCGTCCGAACGTCGAAACCGTCGTGGACGTTCCGACAGCCGTCTGGTCGTCGACAGGTGAGCGATCAAATAGTCCCGAAAGTGCAGCTCTCGCCGCCATCGACGAACTGCTCGGTATCACCCCGATCATCAGCGACTACATGGCAGGTGACAACCGAAGCGGTGAAGTCACTGTCTTCTCTCCGGGAGACGGAGCGTGGAAGGTGCGGAGCACTTTGTTTCTCCGCCAGATGGAAGTCGACGACCGATGGTCAGTGCTCGGAGCTGTTGGACCGGGCGTGGTCATCGATGAACCTGCTTCGGGGAGCACGCATGCTCCGGGGTGGTTGACCATCTCGGGGCGAGCTCGCGGCTACGAAGGCACGGTTGTCATCAGTGCCCATACCGCCGGGGATGATCCTGTACTCGTCGATCAAGTGATCGTCTCTGCCAGTTCGATGAGCGACATCGAGCCATTTTCTGCTCGTGTGGATCTACGTGACACTTCAAAGGGCGACGTGATCGCAATCGTCGTTCGGGGCGATACCGGCCTCGAGGACGATCCCGGCGAATTCAGCGCGATTCCGATTCGCATCGGATTCTGAAGATCAGGTGATGGAAAGCAACTCGAGACGGAACGGGGCTTCGATTCCATCGACAAGGTAGAAGGCGACGCTCACGATGCGCGCCGGATCGAGCGGCACCGTCGCCGGACGTGGATCGAGAAAGCGCGTCACGGGCTGGAACGACACCCACGGCACATCGACATTGGTGACTTCTTCAGCTGAGGTCGGAATGGCGGAAATCCATCCACCATCGCCGAAATCGGTGCGCACCTCCATCGTCCAGGTTCGTCCGTCACCACCGACCTCGACCGTCAAGCCGTCCCGCTCGGCCCAAGCGACCACCACCGCCGGATCGAGGAAGGGACTGCGGATCGAAGCGAAGCCACCGTTGTTATCGAGCGATAGATCACCCGTGAACACCAACGCTCCGCTCTCCCACTCCAACCGGCCGCTCGACACCCCACCCATCACCGTGTCGTTCACGACGAACCATTCGTTCACGGACTCGGCGGAAGGAAAGGCAAAGGCCGACACCGGTGTGAGGGTCGTCGATGGCGAACCACTCACCGATGCCGCACTGGTGGCCGGCGAGGTCTCTGATGAAACTTCGACGGAGGTCGACCTTGTGACTGCCTCGTCGACCTCCGACACCTGGCTCCCGCATCCGCCAGCAAGAACGACCGTCGACATCACGAGGAGCGGGGCCGCCTTACTGCGCATGATCCATCGTCGCATCTCGTCGATGAGTGGACTCAACCCTGGATGTGAGAACGCCTCACCAGACCCGATCGGCTGAATTCAGGCCTTTCACCAATTGTTAAGGTCGTGCGAACCATAGATCTACGGCCCGTACTTCGGGCACCCCAGACCGGATACTCCAGCATCGAACCCATGCCCACAGCACTCGACGAACCCGTGGCACCGAAACTCCTTCGGGTGAGACTGGCTCCCCGACTGGTGGGTCTCGCCGTACCCGTGGCCGCAGTCGTAGCTGCTCTCGCCGTGGGTGCGATCATGCTGCTCGCTCTCGGCGCCAACCCCATCGAGGGGTACGTCGCTCTGGCCGACGGCGCCTTCGGAAGTGGCAACGCACTCGCCGACACCGCACTGAAGGGGATGCCTCTTCTTCTCGTCGGTGTCGGGATCTGTATTGCGTTTCGTACGGGTGTCATCAATCTCGGCGGAGAAGGACAAATCATCGCTGGAGCCATCTGCTCGACCTCGCTGTCTCTCGCCATTCCCGACACTCCACGCATTCTTCTGGTTCCCCTACTTCTCGTTGCCGGAGCACTCGGTGGTGCATTCTGGGGTGCCATTCCTGGGGCGCTGAAGACTTACTACGGCGTCAGCGAGATTCTGAGCACGATCATGATGAACATCATCGCTGCACAGTTCCTGAGCTTTCTCCTTCTCGATTGGTTGGCCGAGCCGCGCGAGATTCGTATCCAGCAGACTGAACGACTGACGCTGAATGGCGACCTACCACTCCTCCCGGGTGGAACTCGCCTTCATATAGGGGTTCTCATTGCAGTTGCGATCGCAGTGGCCGCCTTCGTTCTGCTCTTTCGAAGCGCTCTCGGGGTTCGACTACGAGCAGTCGGACACAATCCCAACGCGTCGCGCTACGCCGGGATGCCAGTTCAGCGAAGTGTCGTCGAAGCTCTGGCCATCAGTGGCGCATGTGCCGGAATCGCCGGTGCGGTTCTCGTCTTCGGTTCCGAATCCCACCGTTTGATCGGCGAAGGTGGAGCAATCGGATTCACTCAGAACGCCGGCTTCAACGGAATCGTCGCTGCTTTGTTCGGAGGTCTGCATCCGCTTGCGACAATTCCGGCCGCCTTTCTGTTCGGAGGATTGCTGACCGGAGGGATAAAACTCCAACGCGAACTCCAGGTCCCAGCCGCTCTCATAGTTGCGCTCAACGGAGTCGTGGTGGTTTTCGTCGTCGGAAGTCTCAAGTTGCGAACACGACTAGCTGCCTGGGCCGATCGAGTCACAGGAGTAAGAACGTGAGTGACTTCTTCACCCTCTCGGTCATCGTCGCCACGTTGGCCTCGGGTATCCGTCTGGCGACACCCTTCCTATTGGCCTCGCTTGGCGAGATGATCGGACAACGTAGTGGTGTCCTCAATCTGGGCGTCGAAGGAGTCATGCTGATCGGTGCGTTTGTCGCGTACTTCACCTTGTTGCGAACCGGTAGCACTCTCTTGGCCGTGTTGTTGGCCGTCACCGCTGGTGTCGTGATGGGTCTCCTTTATTCACTCATCACTCTGTACATGAATGCAGTTCAGGGAATCAGTGGGATCGGCATCTACCTGTTCGGTCTCGGATTCACCGATCTCTTGTTCCAGAAGCAGGTCGGTACCCCGATTCCGGTGAAAGGTCTCGACGAACTACATATCCCCCTTCTTGCTGACATCCCTCACGTCGGCGAGATCTTCTTCCAGCACAGCATTCTCGTGTACATCGCCTTTCTTCTCGTGCCCGTCGCCTGGTTCGTCATCGAACGCACCACGTTTGGTCTCAACCTTCGTGCGGTGGGCGAAACACCCGAAGCGGCCGACACCCTCGGAGTGAGCGTCAACCGGATTCGCCTGTTCACCATCTTGATAGGTAATTCGCTCGCCGCTCTCGCCGGTGCTGCTCTTGCCCTGGAGCTCGGGATCTTTCAACAGAACCTCACGTCCGGTCGAGGCTTCATCGCCATCGCTCTCGTTTATTTCGGCGCCTGGCGTCCTCTTGGCGTGATGTCTGGGGCCCTTCTTTTCGGTGTCGTCTCGGCCACGGTCAATCAATGGAAGACGATCGGCATCATCGAGGGTGCTGCGTCGAGTCTCACGTCCATGGCTCCTGCGCTTTTGACCATCGTGGTTCTCGTCTTCGTCAGCCGACGTATCGATGCCCCGTCCGCCCTCACCAAACCCTTCGATCGATCAGGATGATCGTTCGTTCACAACCATCGAGGCGTTGCAGCCGCATCGCCAAACGCTCCGATGGTTCCAACGGCTTCGGCCACACACAAAGGAGAAGACCATGAAGAGAACACCAGGACGTCGCCTCAGGCGATCCCTGCTCGCCCTGATCGGCGCGTCATCACTCGTGTTGGCAGCCTGTGGTGGCGACGATGCTCCGGCTTCGCAGGAGCCGGCCGCCACTGACTCGGCCGCCGCCGATCCGGTGCGAATCGCCATGGTGGCACCGTCGGCCATCAACGATCTCGCCTTCACGCAGAGCATGTACGACAGCCTCCAGCGCGTGGCGAAGAATCGTGACATCACCATCGACGTATCCGACGGACTCTTCATTGTCGAAGATGCCGGTGCCGCAATCCGTGGCTACGCCGAGGACGGATACGACGTGGTGATCGCCCACGGCACCCAGTTCGGCGGCCCCCTTTCGGAGATCGCTCCCGACTTCCCCGGTGTGAGCTTCCTCTGGGGAACCTCCACCGACTTCCAGGGTCTCGACAACATCTACGCCTACAGCGTGCGCTCCGACGAAGGTGGCTACGTGAACGGCACCATTGCTGCGCAGATCACCGAGTCCGGAGTCATCGGAGTTGTCGGACCAGTCGAGGCAGGTGACGCCAAGCTCTACGTGGACGGTTTCGTCGCCGGTGCGACCGCACAGGATCCAAGCGTCACGGTGAACGTGAACTACATCGAATCGTTCAGCGACGTGGCATTGGCCGCTGAGGCTGCAACGAGCCATCTCGCCTCGGGTGCCGATGTCCTCACCGGTACGGCCCAGATGGTGGTCGGCGCCACCGGTGTCGCGCAGGCCGAAGGAATTCCGTGGTTCGGCACTCAGTCGAATCAGACTCCGCTCGGTGCCGACATCGTGGTCGCCTCGCAGGTGTATCACTGGGAAGTGATCCTCGAGACGATTCTCGACCAGATCGCCGGCGGAAAGCTGGGTGGTGAAGTGTTCGAATTGACCTTGGCCAATGGTGGACTCGAGATCGAGTTCAACGACGCCTTCGGTCTCGACGCCGACATCCTCGCAGCTGCCGAACAGACGGTGGCCGACCTCACGTCGGGCGCGGCGTCGACCGGACTCTGATCGGTTGACGACGAGATGACGATGCACACTGACCCGGTGGTTCCGATGCTGGAGATGCGCGGTATCACCAAGCGTTTCCCGGGAGTCGTCGCCAATGACGGCGTCGACCTCACGGTGCTACCGGGTCAGGTGCACACTCTTCTCGGCGAGAACGGGGCAGGCAAGAGCACGCTCATGAAGATCCTCTACGGCCTGTACCGGCCGGACGAGGGAGAGATCAGACTGCGCGGTGAGCCAGTCGTGATCACATCACCCGCCGACGCCATCGCCCGCCGCATCGGCATGATCCACCAGCACTTCATGCTGGTTCCTACCCTGACGGTCGCCGAGAACGTCGCTCTCGGACTTCCTGGTCGGCGCGGACTGGCCGATATGAGACCGATTCGGCGACGACTCACCGAGGTGTCGGAGCGATACGGACTACGCATCGATCCCGATGCCTACATCTGGCAACTCGCCGTCGGTGAGCGTCAACGAGCTGAAATTCTGAAAGCCCTCTACCGCGATGCCGAGTTGCTCGTTCTCGACGAGCCGACCGCCGTTCTCACTCCACCCGAAGTGGACGAACTCTTCAAGACTCTGCGTCAACTGACCGATGATGGTCGAGGACTCATCTTCATCTCGCACAAGTTGCACGAGGTGATGGAACTGTCGGACGAAATCACCGTTCTGCGCGATGGTCGGGTGAGTGGTTCGACTCGACCGAGTGAAACCGACCGGGAGCAATTGGCCGAACTGATGGTCGGTCGACCTGTGAGTCTGAGCCGGGACGTTCCGGCCCAGGAACCTGGAGCATCCGAACTCATCATCGACAACCTTCGGGTGATCGGTGACCGGGGCACCGAAGCTGTTGCCGGAGTTTCCATTTCGGTTCGCAGAGGCGAAATCGTCGGTATCGCCGGAGTATCGGGCAATGGTCAGCGCGAACTCGCCGAGGCGATCTTCGGACTCCGCCCCATCGAATCGGGCTCGATCACCGTGTCGGGTCAGGAAATCTCCACCCCGGCGCCGAGCAAGATTCGCAAGTTGGGTCTCGCCTACGTCCCCGAAGAGCGCATGCGCGACGGAGCGATCGGGGACTTCACGGTCGCCGAAAACCTGATGCTGGTCGCTTATCGTTCGAACCCTTTCACCAAACGAGGGATGCTGAACCGGTCGGCCATCGCCGAACGTTGCCGTCAACTCGTGCAGGGATACAAGGTGAAGACCCCGACGATCCACACTCCGACTCGACATCTCTCGGGTGGCAACATCCAAAAGGTCGTGATTGCTCGCGAGTTCTCGTCGGAGGCCAGTGTCCTCGTGGTGGCTCAGCCAACCAGAGGAGTCGACATCGGAGCCGCCGAATACATTCACGAGCGCCTTCTCGACCAACGATCACAAGGATCGGCCATTCTCATCATCTCCGAAGATCTCGACGAGGTGATGCAACTCTCCGACCGCATCGTGGTTCTCCTCGAAGGAAAGATCATGGGCGAAGTCGAGCGAGGTGAGGGCTCGGTACGCGACATCGGACTCCTGATGTCGGGAGTGACCACCTGAGAACCCCATTGAGTCGGTGAGCCCGGGTTGACGTCAACGGCGTCAACGAATCCTCCCAGGAGGCCCACTCAGATCACCGGTTGGTGGGCGAGGGGGGACTTGAACCCCCACGTCCTTGCGAACACTGGCACCTGAAGCCAGCGCGTCTGCCATTCCGCCACTCGCCCGAGTAACAGAAAGCGAACGCTACCAACGACGTAGCCCGCCCCCACCCCCTCACCTGGTGAAACCTTCCACCTGAGCAGGACCGATACCCTGTCAGGGCGCCAACAGCGCTCGAGGTGGGGACGGTGATCAGATGGCGAGTGGATTCTTCAAACGAGGCAACCGAGCCAACGTTCGTCCCATCGAAATCGGCCGTCGCCTGGTGGCCGACATGGACGACAAACGTTCCGTCGACGCCGACGGACGCCGTATTGCCCCCAATCACTTCGTTGTAGCGCTCAACCCGAACGACCACCAAGAGTTGTCGTCCCACATCGCCGCTCTCGAGACCGAACTCGTCGAAGCCGCCAGGGAGTACGCCCGCGACGAGGGTTATGTGCTCCGTGGGCCGGTCACGGTCAAAGTGTCCGACGACGACTCGGTGAAAACCGGTCGCATCCAGATCACGTCGAAAATTCGTACCGACGAACCTCGTGTCGTTGCCGCCTCCCTCGTGATCACCGGCCGCGACCCGCTGCCACTCACCGACAAGGCGATCACCATTGGTCGCTCACCCGAGTGCGACATCTCGTTCGACGACGCCAACATCAGTCGACGTCACGCCGAGATAAAGGTCGTGCTCGACGCGTATGTGATCTCTGATCTCGGTTCCACCAACGGCACCAATGTGAATGGTGTCCCCATCACACTTGAACGCACCCTTCGGGACGGCGACATCATCGCTCTCGGCAGCAACACCATCCGTTTCGAGGCGCGCTGACTCGATGAACGACCTCGTCATCAGCGGACTACGACTCGTCCTTCTGCTCGCTTTGTATCTCTTTTTCGCTCGAGTGGTGTGGGCCGTATGGACCGAGGTTCGCGTACCTGCGATCTCCCAGTCAGGGGTGGCGTCCAACTCAACCGGAGCCACCTCCCGCATCTCACGTCGTCAGCGGGTGACCGAACTCAAGATCGTCGAACCTGAGTCATTGAAGGGATCCCGGTTCGAACTCTCTCCCACTCCCATCGTCATCGGACGCTCACACGATGCCGACCTGTCCTTCCCCGACGACACCTACCTCAGCAGCCGACACGCTCAGGTGTGGTCGGCTGACGGCATCGCCATGGTCGACGACCTCTCGTCCACCAATGGCACGCAGGTGAACGGCCAGCGCGTCACCGAAGCAACTGCTCTCGTTCCCGGGGATCGGGTGCAGATGGGCCACGTCGTAATCGAGGCCACCCGATGATGCACGCGACCGCTGCTGCCGCCACTCATGTCGGTCAGATTCGTGAGGGCAACGAAGATGCCTACCTCTGTCGTGAGGGCCTCTACTTCGTAGCCGACGGCATGGGCGGCCACAGCGCCGGTGAAGTGGCGAGCGATATCGCCGTCACCACGCTGTCCGAACTCTTGACGAAAGTCGTCCACAACGGACTCACCGCCGACGATCTGGCCGCCGCAGTACGTCACGCCAACACGGCGATCCTCGCCGAAGCGATGCGTGATCGCGCCAAGGCCGGTATGGGCACCACCCTCACCGGACTCGCAGTCGCCGATCCCGCGCGACGACGGGCTCTCGTGGCCAACGTCGGTGATTCGCGTACCTATCTGTGGCGACATGGTGAACTCCGACAGATCACCAAAGATCACTCGCATGTGCAGTCGCTTGTCGACCGCGGCGCCATCACTCGCGCCGAAGCGCGTGTGCACTACCAACGAAACATCGTGTTGCGGGCCATGGGGATCGACCCCGACCTCGAAGTCGACGTGTTCGAACTCGATATCGAAGACGGTGACCGTTTCATCGTGTGCAGTGACGGACTGGTCGACGAGGCCGACGACGACGCCATCGAAGTTGCCATTCGCACTTCGTCCGCGCCTGACGATCTCGCCCAGGCTCTCGTGACTCTCGCCAACGACAACGGTGGCCGCGACAACGTGACCGTGGTGGTCGTCGACTTCAGCGACGGCCCAGCCACGGAATCTGGTACTACCTCAACCTCATCCGATGACACTGTTGCCATCGTCATCCCACGTCGTCCGTCACGACTTCTCGACGTGGCCGCTTACGGTTCGTGGTTGGTCGCCACCGCCATCGTGGTCACCGTGATCGTGAGCACCCTCACGCAGTGAGTCGCTCCACCGCGCACGTCGCGTCACGCCGACGCTCTCGAGAACTGTGGTCGGTGATCATGGCTGGTCTCGTCACCGCCGGCGCCTACACACTGGCTTCACTCGGACAGAACGCCGTCATCCCCTCGCGGATTCTCCCGTTCCTAGGTCTGATGCTGCTGCTTCTGGTTTCGGCCCACGTCGCAGTGAGATGGCTTGCATCTGGTGCCGACTCCACACTTCTTCCTGTGGCTGCCCTCTTGAACGGCCTCGGCTACGTGATGATCGCCCGCTTGTCAGAACGACTAGCTGGTCTCCAGACGACCTGGACCTTCATCGGTATCGCCGTCTTCATCGCTGTACTCGTGTTCGTCGAGCGCATCAACGATCTGTCGCGCTACACGTGGCATTTCTTCGCCGCCGGCGCCGGACTCCTGCTTCTTCCCTTGATACCCGGACTCGGCTTCTCGTCGGGCGGCGCACGCATCTGGGTGAACATCGGCCCATCAACTTCCAACCAGGAGAGTTCGCCAAGTTGGCACTTGCGCTCTTCTTTGCCGGGTATCTCGCCGAACGAGGTCGCCTCATCTCGACGAGCACGCGTCGACTCGGACCATTCACCATTCCTGAATCACGTGATCTTCTGCCACTCGTCGCTGCATGGGGTTTTTCGGTCGTGATCATGGTGGGGCAGAAGGATCTCGGTTCGAGCCTGCTGTTCTTCACGCTCTTCGTCGTGATGGTGTGGGTCGCCACCGAGAAGACCAGTTATCTCGTGATCGGACTCGGCCTGTTCGTTGTGGCCTGCGTCGTCGCCTACAACCTCTTCGATCACGTGCAGACCCGTGTGGCGGTGTGGCTCGATCCGTGGAGTCGCTACGACGGCAAGGGATACCAGATCGCCCAAGCCATGTTCGCGCTCGGCAATGGTGGTGTCACCGGAACCGGTCTCGGGCGGGGTCTGCCTCAGCGCATTCCCGAAGCCAAGAACGATTTCATCTTCGCGGCCATCGGCGAAGAGATGGGTCTGCTGGGTGCGACCATCGTGTTGCTGTCGTTCATGGTGATCATCGGTGCCGGACTGCGTATCGCCCTGCGGACACAGCGACCTTTCGAGAAGTTGCTCGCCACCGGGCTCACGACCATCATCGGTGTTCAGGCGTTCATCATCATCGGCGGCGTCATTCGCGTGGTGCCCCTCACCGGCATCACGTTGCCATTCGTCAGTTACGGCGGATCGAGCCTCGTCGCCAACTATGCGCTTCTCGCCCTCCTCATCCGCCTGAGTGACGTCTCGGCCCGACGACTCGGTGAGGTACCTGATACGCCGATGCTGAGCGAACGATGGGCTGCTCGCCGCGCCCGCAAACGAACCGACGACGTCACCACCGAAGTGAGTGACCTATGAACCAGCGAATCCGCCGTCTTGCTCTGGCCCTGCTGGTTCTCTACGCGGTGTTGTTCGTACAACTGAACTTCATTCAGGTGGGTCGCAAGGCATCACTCGACGCTGATGTTCGTAACACGCGCCAAACGGTTCGTGACTTCGACGAGCCACGAGGTCCGATACTGACCACCGATGGCGTCGTGATAGCCGAGAGCCGTCGCACCGAGCCAGGCAGCACGTACTCGTGGCAACGCGTGTATCCCGAAGGCGAACTCTTCGCCCATCTCACCGGCTACTTCACTCTTGCCTACGGGGCGACTCAGGTCGAACGAGTGATGAATGACGTGTTGTCGGGCAATACTGCCGAGCAGCAACTGTCCGGTGTCTGGTCGGTCTTCGACACCGACGACAACTCGGGTTCGGTCACCCTCACCCTCGACGCCAACGTGCAACAGGCGGCCAAGGACGCGCTCGGTGAACGTGAAGGCTCGGTCGTGGTTCTCGATGTGCAGACCGGTGCCGTAAAGGCGATGTGGAGTTGGCCTTCGTTCGATCCCAATGTGATCGCCGATCACGACAGTGCCGAAGCCGGTGTGTGGCTCCAGTTCCTCGACTTGCTGCCGTCGAAACCGCTGTTGGCCAACGCCTACCAAGAGCGCTACATGCCGGGTTCCACCTTCAAGGTGATCACCACAGCGGCCGCCCTCGAAGCAGGAGTGGTATCCCTCGACACCGTGTTCGCCGAAGAGTCGCAATACCTGCCTCCGCAGACTGACGATCCGATCGAGAACTACAACGGTCGTTCGTGCGGAGGTGATCTCACCGAAGTGTTCCGCCGTTCGTGCAACACACCCTTCGCCCGGCTATCGATCGACCTCGGGCCGTCGAACATGGTCGAAGCCGCAACTCGCTTCGGTATCGGTGAGGACGTACCCTTCGATCTTCCGAGCCCGGCGGCCAGTGCATTCGGTGACGTCGACTACTTCGTCGACAACCTTCCACTTCTTGCGATTGGCGGCTTCGGTCAGGGAAACACACAGATGGTTCCGCTTCACATGGCGGCCATCGCCGCTGCGATCGCCAACCGCGGCACGATGATGACTCCGTTCGCCATCGACCTAACCCGCGACCACGACGGCAAGGTGCTCGATCGCACCGAACCCACGATGTGGCGTCAGGTCATGAGCCCGGGTGTCGCGTCGACGATGGTCGATCTCATGAAAGTTGTGGCGAGTTCCGGCACTGCGTCGTGCTGTCTGAAATTGGCCGACGGTGTGGTTGCGGCGGCCAAGACCGGTACCGCACAGTTGAACGGACCAGGTGAACCCGAACGCTCTCACGCCTGGATGATCGGCTTCGCGCCTGCTGATACCCCTCGTTACGCGTTCGCGGTGGTCCTGAAGGGCACGAACGCCGAAATTTCCGCCGGCACAGGTGGAACTCTCGCCGGTCCGGTGGCGTCCAAGGTGATGAACGCTGCCCTGAGGGACCGATAACCCAGCGGTAGCCTTGTCACACTCTTATGTCCGACCACGGAAACGTCATTCTCAACGACCGTTACGAGATGCAACAACGCATCGGTCGGGGCGGGATGGCCGACGTGTATCTCGCACGCGACGTCCTTCTTGACCGGCTGGTGGCCATCAAGGTTCTGTTCCCGGAATACGCCACCGACCCGGCGTTCGTCGAGCGTTTTCGTCGTGAGGCCCAGTCGGCCGCCAATCTCAATCATCCCAACATCGTCAGCGTGTACGACTGGGGTCGTAGCAACAACACCTATTTCATGGCCATGGAGTACGTACCGGGCCGTACTCTCGCCGATGCCCTGAGCGACGTCGGTTCGATCTCGGCGTCGAAAGCCGCCGAAGTAGGTATCGAGGTGGCGGCGGCGCTGTCGTTCGCCCATCGAAACAACGTGGTGCATCGAGACATCAAACCGGGCAACATCTTGATCGGCAGCAACGGGCAATTGAAGGTGGCCGACTTCGGCATCGCTCGGGCCCTCGGTAGTGCCGCCGAGAGTGGGCTCACTGCTCATGGAGCCGTCATGGGGACGGCCGCCTACTTTTCACCCGAGCAGGCACAAGGCGGGCAGCCCGATCCGCGCAGTGACCTGTACTCACTCGGCATCGTGCTGTACGAAATGGTGGGTGGGCAGATCCCATTCACCGGTGAGACGCCTATCGCCATCGCCTACAAGCAAGTGCACGAGGCCCCCACCCCGCTGAACGAATTGGCACCTGAGGTTCCGCGAGCGTTCGAAGCCATCGTCGCTCGCCTGCTGGCCAAGGATCCCGCTCGTCGTTACCCCACAGCCGAAGCCGTGCGCGACGACTTGCGCCGATTCCGCGACGGCCTACCTGTTCAAGCTCTCGCCGCACTCCTCAATAAGCGCGAACCAGACGACGGACTGGCGCCCACAGTCGCAACACCGACGATTTTGCCCCCTCCCACGCTCGCCGATACTGCTGAGCGACCCACCACTCAGAGAACTGTCGTCATGATCAGCGATCAGGTCGATAGTCGTGATACCACCGGTTCGATCACTCCACCCGACGATCTCGGAAAGAAGCGTCGCAACATCGTGATCGGTTCGGTGACCGCTGCGCTACTGATCGTCGCCGCTCTCGTCGGCGGGCTACTCGCTCTCTCGGGTGACGACGCTCCGGTCGCCACCTTCGAAGCACCCAACGTCACCGGTGTGCAACTCGAGTTCGCCGTCGCGGCACTCGAGGCTCTTGATCTCGACGTCATCACCGTGGCCGAAGAGAACAGTACGGTCGACCCGAACATTGTGTGGTCGCAGGATCCTCCACCCGGTCAGCTCGTCGAGGCCGGAGACACCGTTCGTGTCGTCTACAACCCGTCGAACACGCCGATTCCGGTCCCCGATCTTCGCGGCCAAACGGTCGAGCAGGCGCGCACCGCTCTGCTCAACCTCGGCCTCACCATCGGCAACGTCTCCTATGTCGACGATCCGCTGGTTGCCATCGACATCATCATCTCCACTCAGCCCGCCGTCGGTGAGTCGGTGCTCGGCGGTGCGACCATCGACCTCGTCGTGAGCCAGGGCAAGGGCACCAACCCGATTCCGTCCTTCGACGGCCAGACCGCCGACGAGGCTCGGGCCATTCTCGAAGGCGAACCCTACGAATTCGTGGTGGAGGAAATCCTCGAAGCGAGTGACACGGTGCCGATCGGCGACGTGATCCGCACGAGTCCGGTCGCCGGCGCCGAGGTGGCGAAGGGTGCCACGGTCACCGTGTATGTCTCGAATGGTCGAGCTCCCATTCCGGTGCCTCCGGTCGTCGGACTCCCCGAACGTCAGGCCCGTCCGCTCCTCACCGCCAACGGTCTCATCGTTCGAGTTGAGTACGAAAATGTTCCCGAAGGTGACGAATTCATCGACCTCGTCATTCGACAATCACCGGCGAGTGGTGACGAAGTCGAACTCGGGACCGAGGTCGTGATCACGATCGGACGCCTTGCGCCGACTCCACCCTCGAGCACCCTCCCCGGAGCTACGACGACTCTGCCCTGAACCGAGCGACTACACGCCGAGAAAATTGCGGAGCATGTCGTGCCCAGCCTCGGTCAGGATGCTCTCGGGGTGGAACTGCACGCCTTCGATCGGCAGTTCGCGGTGACGTACACCCATGATCATTCCATCGGCTGTTTCGGCGGTGATCGTCAGACACTCGGGAAGCGAATCACGCTCGACCACGAGTGAGTGATAACGGGTCGCCGTAAGTGGAGACGGGAGGCCCGAAAACACGCCCGTCCCTTGGTGGGTGATTTCACTCGTCTTGCCGTGCATCAGCTCGGGAGCCCGCACCACCTCGGCACCGAATACGTGACCGATTGCCTGGTGTCCGAGACAGACGCCGAAAACTGGGATTCCCGCATCGGCTACGGGGACGATCAGATCACACAAGATGCCAGCGTCCTCCGGCCGACCGGGGCCGGGAGACAACAGGACAGCGTCGGGGGCAAGGCCGAGAACCTCATCGACCGTCACGTCGTCGTTGCGATGGACGATCGGGTCAGCCCCCAGTTCACCGAGGTATTGCACGAGGTTGTACACGAAACTGTCGTAGTTGTCGAGAACGACGACTCGCCGGGAACCCATGACGTCAGCCTGCCAGCCAGCCACCGCGATCCCCTACACTTTTCGACGTGGCACCTCCGAAACGCAAGACAGGTGGACGCACGACGCCAAAGGGCACCCGCCCGGGCGACGGTCGCTCCGCCACCCCCGATCACAACGAATCCGGCGTGGCAGCTTCGTCGCGCTACACCCCGCCGATTCCCCAGTACGTGAAGGAAAGTCCGCGCTGGGTGCCGGTTCTGATGTTCGCCCTCTTCATCGTCGGGGCGCTCGTCATCCTGCTCTATTACTTGGGCGCCGTTCCTGGTGGTCGTAGTAACTACTACTTGCTGACCGGCCTGATGTTCATCCTCGGCGGTTTGTACACCGCGACGAAATACCATTGACTTCTGACCTGGTCTTTTAGCACCAATTCGTCGTCCACAGCCTGTGGATGACCCCGGGGATAGTCACATCGATGTAACTCGATGTCACCGTCCGTTCACTCGATCGGGGCCACCAGGTCCATGTCCTCCATGCAGTGGCGTGGCGGCTCCGGGTCTTCTTCCGGAGCGAGAGTCATCTTCAGTTCCACCCCGCACACGCTGCACCGGTACTTCACGCCAATTTTGCGTAGTTCCCCAGGAGGAGGCGGAGGTGGAAGCGGCTCGGTCATGCCGCGCAGAAGCGACACCCCGACGCGCCAGAGGAAGAAGAAGATGAGAACGGCGCCGAGGAACCAGACGACACTGCCGAAGTTCATGAGGTGCCGAACCGCCGACCGAGATCAGCCGAGTCGTTCGATGATCGTGGCATTGGCCATGCCGCCGCCTTCACACATGGTCTGCAAGCCGTAGCGACCCCCGGTGCGCTCGAGTTCGTTGAGCAAGGTGGTCATGAGGCGGGCTCCCGAGGCGCCGAGTGGGTGACCTAGGGCGATGGCTCCACCATTGGGATTGACCGTCTCCATGTTGGGGCGAAGTTCCTTCTCCCACGCGAGCACCACCGAAGCGAAGGCTTCGTTGATCTCAGTGATGTCGATGTCGTCCATCGTGAGGCCGGCGCGCTCCAGAACCTTGCGGGTGGAGGGGATCGGTGCGGTGAGCATGTAGCGAGGATCGTCACCGGCGAGCGCGAAGTTCACGAATCGCGCCCGGGGCGTGAGTCCGAGTGCCTTGGCCTTGGCCTCGCTCATGATGAGAAGTGATGCGGCACCATCGGTGATCTGCGACGAGTTGCCAGCCGTCACTCGTCCGCCTTCCTCTTCGGGGCGGAACGACGGCTTCAACTTGCCGAGGCTCTCCATGGTGGTGTCACGGATGCCTTCGTCGGCCGTCATCATGTTTCCCTCGGCGTCCTTGACCGGAAGAATCTCACGCTCGAAACGACCTTCCTTGGTCGCTCGTGCCGCCCGCTCCTGCGAGGAAACACCGAAACGGTCCATGTCGTCACGCGAAATGTTCCACTTGTCGGCGATGAGTTCGGCCGAGATCCCCTGTGGAACGAGGCCTCCCTGCGGCTGATAGCGCTCACCAACTTTGGGTCCGAACGGCCAGCCGAACTTGCCGTCACCCATCGATGCACCCATCGGTACGCGAGTCATAATCTCGACGCCCGAGGCCACGACGACGTCGTACGCGCCGGCCATCACGCCTTGGGCAGCGAAGTGCGCGGCCTGCTGCGACGAACCGCACTGACGATCGATCGTGGTGCCAGGCACCGACTCGGGCCAGCCGGCAGCGAGGACGGCGTTACGGGCTACGTTCACTCCCTGTTCGCCGACCTGCATCACACAACCCATGACCACGTCGTCGACGAGACCCGGATCGATACCGGTGCGCTCGACGAGTGCATTGAGTGTTTCCGACACGAGGTCGACCGGATGCCACTCCTTCAGCTTTCCGTTGCGCTTTCCGAGCGGGGTGCGAATGGCATCGACGATGACTGCGGTGTTCATGAGAAATCTCCTCTGAGACGGTCGAGAGCCACAGTCTGCTGGTTCGCCTCGAGCCCCGACGAATCAGAGCCGAGAAGGAATTTCAGGGTCGAAATGGAGCCACTTTGCTGATGGCTCGAGACATGACACCGACATCGGTCTCCGACAATTCAGCAGCGAATTCCCGCTGGATCGCTCGCCGATACAAGATGTTGGCATCACGCCAAACCAGACGGCCCATCCGGGTGAGCGTGACCACGACAGCCCGATTGTCATCTGAGGTCGGTGGCACCTCACGGGTGACGTATCCACGTTCGACCAAGGCATCGATTCGGCGCGACAGACTCGACGGCACGGCAGCCAAGGCGTCGCACAGGTCCTTCACCCGCATGTGGTCGTCATGCTGAGCCAACGCAGCCAACACGTCGAACTGCGGAAGCGACAACTGGAACTCATCAGCCATCTCGGCTTCGATGAGACGCGACACGACTTCGGCCGCAGTCTGGAACGCCCGCCACAGCGCTACTCGTTCGGAATCAAGTCGCGGCACGCCATCCCCTGTGATCGCTCGACGACATCTGAACGGAAAGCCTAATCAATGCCACTGATGGTTGTCACGGAAAAGTTCGCGATGCAACGACCAGGTCACTGCTCCCATGTGGCGACGAGTTCGAGCGCTTGTTTCCAGGACGCCCGCTCGGCCAGAAGTTTGCTGAACGGCATCACTTGTTTGGGCCGGCTCACGCCTAGTGCGGCTCGCAGTTCGTCACCGTGGTGATACAGCGCCACGAACGAATGCTCGTCGGGGGAGCCGGCGACGATCTCG
>Ga0255760_10001562_pt1 | contig 21815 bp, 15 predicted proteins | sample 071ome_25_FD_179960 | JGI IMG/M metagenome (GOLD analysis project Ga0255760, IMG submission 179960) | Coastal salt marsh microbial communities from the Groves Creek Marsh, Skidaway Island, Georgia - 071410BT metaG (version 2) | ecosystem: Environmental > Aquatic > Marine > Intertidal zone >... | reverse complement strand
TTTCACTGCGGCCCACATTGCTGTGGGCGACCCTTCTCCCGAAGTTACGGGCCCATTTTGCCTAGTTCCTTAGCCATGAATCTCTCGAGCACCTTAGAATTCTCATCCCAACTACCTGTGTCGGTTTGCGGTACGGGCTGCCTGGCTCGCTTTTCTTGGAAGTTGATTCATCATATTATCACCGCAGCCGTAGCCTTGGTGTACTATCAGATCCTTAACAGATCCTTCAACGTACTATTCCGTCAGTACGCAATGACTGCTCAACTCCGTCACTTTTAGCGCCGGCAGGTACGGGAATATTAACCCGTTGTCCATCCACTACCCCTCTCGGGTTCGCGTTAGGTCCCGACTAACCCTCAGCTGATTAGCATAGCTGAGGAAACCTTAGTCTTTCGGTGTGCGGGTTTCTCGCCCGCATTGTCGTTACTTATGCCTACATTTTCTTTTCTATGCGCTCCAGCAAACCTCACAGTTCACCTTCAATGCACATAGAATGCTCCCCTACCCAGTAATAAATTACTGCCACAGCTTCGGTGGTATACTTATGCCCGATTATTATCCATGCTCGACCGCTCGACTAGTGAGCTGTTACGCACTCTTTAAATGAATGGCTGCTTCCAAGCCAACATCCTAGCTGTCTGGGCAGTCAAACCGCGTTTTTTCAACTTAGTATACACTTGGGGACCTTAGCTGGTGGTCCGGGTTCTTTCCCTCTCGGACATGGACCTTAGCACCCATGCCCTCACTGCTGTGAAACATTATATAGCATTCGGAGTTTGTCAGGAATTGGTAGGCGGTGAAACCCCCGCATCCAATCAGTAGCTCTACCTCTATATAACTTTACACAACGCTGCACCTAAATGCATTTCGGGGAGTACGAGCTATTTCCGAGTTTGATTGGCCTTTCACCCCTACCCACAAGTCATCCCAAGACTTTTCAACGTCAACGGGTTCGGTCCTCCACTATGTGTTACCACAGCTTCAACCTGCTCATGGGTAGATCACTCGGTTTCGCGTCTACCACTGCTAACTATACGCCCTATTCAGACTCGCTTTCGCTTCGGATCCTCCACTGAATGGATTAACCAGGCTAGCAACGGTAACTCGTAGGCTCATTATGCAAAAGGCACGCCGTCACCCAAAAGGGCTCCGACCGCTTGTAAGCATATGGTTTCAGGATCTATTTCACTCCCTTATTCAGGGTTCTTTTCACCTTTCCCTCACGGTACTGGTTCACTATCGGTCTCTCAGGAGTATTTAGCCTTACCAGATGGTCCTGGCAAATTCATGCAAGGTTTCACGTGCCCCGCACTACTCAGGATACCTCTATCAATATCGTCGCTTTCCTATACAGGACTTTCACCTTCTCGGGTCTTACTTTCCAGTAAGTTCTAGTTCACTTCGCATTGAATGTCGAGGTCCTATTACCCCCATATTGCCGTAACAACATGGGTTTGGGCTGCTCCGCGTTCGCTCGCCACTACTAGCGGAATCACTTTTGTTTTCTTCTCCTCCGGGTACTTAGATGTTTCAGTTCTCCGGGTTTGCTCCTATAAATAGGTGTCATGTCTTCAACATGACGGGTTGCCCCATTCGGATATCTGCGGATCATAGTGTATGTGCCACTCCCCGCAACTTTTCGCAGCTTATCACGTCCTTCTTCGCCTCTGAGAGCCTAGGCATCCCCCATATGCTCTTAATTAGCCTATCGTAACTTTACTCTTTCTTTGAAATTGTTCTAAAAAAATTTCTCTTTGTTTTACTTATTGCTCGTACAACCATATTCTTACTTATGTAAAAATTTGGTTGATACTTCTTATGTATCTTTTCAATATGTCAATGAACGTTTCTGATCTCGCTTGTCTTAAATCTTTATCTTGATAACTAAATCTAAGAAAAGGTCCTAAATCAAATCTCTTACTAGTGGAGAATATCGGAGTCGAACCGATGACCTCTTGAATGCAAATCAAGCGCTCTAGCCAGCTGAGCTAATCCCCCAATCTTTGTAGAAAACCTCTTGCTAAGCGGCTTCGACCCAAGTGGAGCCTTGGCTCTTCTAGATTCTCTAGTGGCCTATCTCTTGCACGTAAATCAAAAATAGTAGTCTCGGGCAGACTCGAACTGCCGACCTCTACATTATCAGTGTAGCGCTCTAACCAGCTGAGCTACGAGACTCTACTGCTTGATTTTTTGTCTTTACGTTTACAAAAAATAGTATCATTTAAAAAACAACAGCGCTGCAAAACGCATTTTGAAATTTTGTCTATTAAGTCGTCTTTCTCTAGAAAGGAGGTGTTCCAGCCGCACCTTCCGGTACGGCTACCTTGTTACGACTTAGCCCCAGTTACTAGTTTTACCCTAGGCAGCTCCTTGCGGTCACCGACTTCAGGTACCCCCAGCTTCCATGGCTTGACGGGCGGTGTGTACAAGGCCCGGGAACGTATTCACCGGATCATGGCTGATATCCGATTACTAGCGATTCCAGCTTCACGCAGTCGAGTTGCAGACTGCGATCCGAACTGAGACCGGTTTTATAGATTCGCTCCTACTCGCGTAGTGGCTGCTCTCTGTACCGGCCATTGTAGCACGTGTGTAGCCCAGGACGTAAGGGCCGTGATGATTTGACGTCATCCCCACCTTCCTCGCGGTTTGCACCGGCAGTCTCGCTAGAGTACCCAACTTTACTTGCTGGCAACTAACGACAGGGGTTGCGCTCGTTATAGGACTTAACCTGACACCTCACGGCACGAGCTGACGACAACCATGCAGCACCTTGTAAGTAGTCCGAAGAAAAGACCATCTCTGATCTATGCAACTTACATTTAAGCCCTGGTAAGGTTCCTCGCGTATCATCGAATTAAACCACATGCTCCACCGCTTGTGCGGGCCCCCGTCAATTCCTTTGAGTTTCACTCTTGCGAGCGTACTCCCCAGGTGGGTCACTTATCACTTTCGCTTAGCCACTCAAAAAACCAATGTTTCTCAAACAGCTAGTGACCATCGTTTACGGCGTGGACTACCAGGGTATCTAATCCTGTTCGCTACCCACGCTTTCGTCCCTCAGCGTCAGTATATTGTTAGTAATCTGCCTTCGCAATCGGTATTCTGTGTAATATCTATGCATTTCACCGCTACACTACACATTCTAACTACTTCACAATAACTCAAGTCTGTCAGTATCAAAGGCAGTTCTACCGTTGAGCGGTAGGCTTTCACCTCTGACTTAACAAACCGCCTGCGGACCCTTTAAACCCAATGATTCCGGATAACGCTTGGATCCTCCGTATTACCGCGGCTGCTGGCACGGAGTTAGCCGATCCTTATTCGTACAGTACCGTCAGCTATCTACACGTAGATAGGTTTCTTCCTGTATAAAAGCAGTTTACAACCCATAGGGCAGTCTTCCTGCACGCGGCATGGCTGGATCAGAGTTGCCTCCATTGTCCAATATTCCTCACTGCTGCCTCCCGTAGGAGTCTGGTCCGTGTCTCAGTACCAGTGTGGGGGATCTCCCTCTCAGGACCCCTACCTATCGTCGCCATGGGGAGCCGTTACCTCTCCATCTAGCTAATAGGACGCATGCCCATCTTTTACCACAAAAGTTTTCCTCTATAAGAAATGCTCCTAGTAGATCGTATGGGGTATTATTCAAAATTTCTCTTGACTATCCCCCTGTAAAAGGTAGGTTGCATACGCGTTACGCACCCGTGCGCCGGTCGTCAGCAAGGTGCAAGCACCCTCTGTTACCCCTCGACTTGCATGTGTTAAGCCTGCCGCTAGCGTTCATCCTGAGCCAGGATCAAACTCTTCGTTGTTGTTTTTTAATACTATTACAACTTAAAATTGACTTCGTCTCAAAATGGCTTTGCTTGCTTGTTTGCTGTATCTTTCGATACGCGCTGTCGTTTCAATTTTTCAATGAACTTATGTTCTTCGCTCCCCTTAACACCAACTCTATCGTCGGTTCTAATCCCGGAAACGGCTGCAAATATAAAACCCTTTTTTGATTCATCAATAACTATTAAATTATTTTTTTTATTTTTTTTTATTGAAAGAAATTCCACACCAATCCAAAGCGTATTGCAGCGTCCCGATATGGATTGGCAGGTGCAGCATAATAGTCATATCCGGTAAAGCTGCTGTTGAAATGTTCCCACTTCAAATAGAGTCGCGTTTGTTGGATTCGTGCATTGATAAAAAAGTCTGCTCTAGGAAATTCTCCAATCAGGGTATTGTTTTGATTGACAAATTCTCCAATTAGGGGGTGGTAGATGTCCGCATAAAAATCGGTGAAGAATTGAAAAGTCAATCCCGTTTGTAAAAACAAGGCGTCTTTAAAAAGCGGTGTAGAAAAAGCAAAGGTGCTTCGGGTGATCCATTCGGGTACATTGAGGGTTTGTGGTTCTGCAAGTACCGTTTGCGAATTTGTTGCTGCTTGTTCTGTTTTTTGATATTGTACGGTGTTGACTAACGAAAATTTACCCAATTCCAATTCTTGATAAAAGCGCAGTTTGAGGTATTGTATAGGTGCTGTCGCCTGAAAGGGTGTGGCATCAAATTTTTCGCCCCAATCTTTTAGCGATATCGTATTGTTAAAATAGGTGTAGTTTTTTATCTGACTCCATTGCCCCTCGAGGGTTCCCCATTTTTTGTCTGCAATAGATATTCCTAGGGTGGTTCGGTTTTGATTTTTTAGACTTTGATCCCAGTTATAATTTTCAAAATCACTCGTATACCGATTCATGTTGAAGTTGGGCGCTTGGCTTCTGAGGTTCAATGTCGATTGGACGGTTAGCCTTTGCAAAAATTCTTTTTGTATTTCGATCCTTAGATCTTGAGAGGCGTATGCTTCTAATAGGGAATTATGCGTATTTGCAGTAAACTGCCATCCGGATAAATGAGTCTGCCAACGTCCAACGATTGCCAATTGGGTTGCCGCTACAGGGGTGTCGTCGGGGGCGTTGTCGTAACTATCGCCTTGAAAAAAATAGGACCACTTATAATAATGAACACCTCCTTCTAATTGTCCCAATTTGGGATGGTCATAGGTAAGGCTTGTTTTGTTTTCAAAACGCTGCACTTGCGAGCGATCCGATAGCCCTTCTTCTATAAGAGGTGTACCATAGTATTCATTGGGGCGGATCGTTTTAAAATTAAAATACTTGGTTTCGTATGTAAAATTATTGGTCAAATACAATGGCGCACTTGTACTGTCTTTTACAGTAGGCCATAATTGATAGCGTTGACCTATGTAGGTGCGTTTGCCACTCAGCTCGTTGGAGCCTCGGATTACGGTTCCCAAGCGCGAACGATCTAAAAAACCATCATAAAAAATCTTAACAACTTCTCCATTTTCGTCCAGTACCGGAGTTCCATCGGGATTGACTTCCGCATAATTGGGTGCCTCTTCAAAAAAGTAAACATCATCGGGAGTCAGCCCTCCGTTAACTTGATTTTCTAAAGTCTGTGAGGCAAAATGCGCCCGCATTCTATAGCGCTCGTTACCCGAGTTATAATGGATCGTTCCTCTAAATTGTCCGGCATTGGCGCGCGAACTAACATACTTTCCCAAAGAACGTAAACCCCGATAGGCTACCGAAAAGTTCATGTTGGGCGAAGTATTGACCGTAACTAAGGCATCGACAAGTTGCCCTTGCTCAAAGGTGGTTTTAAAAAAAAGCTCCGTCAAAGGGGTGGGTACCTCATAATAGGCAATGTCTTCAGATTCAAAATAGGCGTAATGTTTGCCACGTGCTCCAAGGGAGGGACGCAAGGGCTCATTTAAAAAATCATACCCCATCTTGTTGTATCCTTGGCCAACGTTGTTGAGCGGCAAGAGTTCAAAATAATCTTCCCTCAAAAAATTAAAACGATAATCCTTTTGAATGGTTAGCGTGGTGTCTACATAAGCGGTTCGACCGTCTTCATAAAAAAGTTTGTAGTTTTTGATAAACGCCGTTGTATCTACCGCTATCGTGCGGTACGTTCTTTTCTTTCTATTTTTTGCTTCTTGTGATGCTCTGTAGAGACTGTCTTTTGCATTTCGGGTAGCTTCGTCCAATTCGGGTTTTTGAGCCTCAGAACTTGCTTGAGGTAGTGTGTCGTTTTTGACGGCTTGAAGGTCGATCTCGGACGTGCGCACTTCGTTAGCTGGTAGGCTATCCTGCATGCTTGTATTTGGGGTTTGTGCCAAAGTGATTGCACTTACAAAACAAAAAACCACAAAAAGGTATTTCATAGCAAACCACCGTTTATGCTGCGAAGTTATAATAATTGTGAGTAATTTGTAGGAAACTTATCCCCGATTAGGAACAAAAAAATGTTGGATCGACAATATAGCGATGGCTTAGAAGCAGGTGTGGACGAAGCAGGACGCGGTTGCCTTGCAGGACCGGTTACTGCCGCGGCAGTAATCCTGCCCGAAAACATCAATCTCCATCTGCTTAACGACTCAAAAAAGCTGACCCACAACCAGCGAGATCGACTACGCCCACAGATAGAAGCACAAGCAATTGCATTTGCCGTGGCCCATGTTTTTCCAGACGAAATCGATCAAATCAATATTCTAAATGCTGCGATCAAAGCCATGCACTTGGCGTTGAATCAACTCACTCAGACACCAAATTTTATTGCCGTCGATGGCAATAAATTTCATCCGTATTCGGGCATTTCTCACCAATGCATCGTAAAAGGGGACGGAAAATACATGAATATTGCCGCGGCCTCTGTTTTGGCAAAAACCTATAGGGACGACTATATGGCGCTTTTAGACCAAGAATATCCCCAATACGATTGGAAACAAAACAAAGGCTATCCGACACTAAAACACCGAGAGGCGCTACAAAAATTTGGAACAACAAGCCACCACAGAAAATCTTTTCAATTGTTACCCAAACAATTGGTCTTGAAGTTATAAGTTGTTATTTTTGGGGTAATGAAAACACCGGCATTATTGGGATTGTTACTGCTAGTAATAGGTTGTGGTCCCTCCCATGAAATAAACGTACAGCCCTACGAACTTATCCCACACGATGCCTTGTTGGTCATCCAAATCAACGATCAAATTTCTGCAAAGGCAGCAATAGACAATCACCCGGTTTTGCAATTTATCACCGCCGCAACGGCACAAGAGGGACTTTTGCTCGACGCTTTGTTGCCCCTCAAAAATAGTCCTGCACTTTTGTCCTATTCGCCCTTAGGGAAAAATCAATTTGCAAGAACCAGCATCTACAAACCCGAACCTACCGATAGTCTGCTTCCAAAAACCGCCTTTTTCAAAGATTATGAAGGGTTTAAAATTGGAACACTTGAAGGGACTACCCCTGCGATCTACCAAACCCAACTGGGAGATCAATATTTGTCCTCAACTTCGCAGCTTGTTGTAGAAAATAGCATTCGAAACTTTATCGCCGGAAAAAAAGGAATAGAGTCCCTTTCTTTTATCAATCAAATCACCAACGTAAACAACGATAGTCCCATCAATATCGTAGCCCATCCTTTAGCAAAGGATTTTCTTAAAAGCCTTTTTGAATCCCTTTCGTTGTTTCCAAAAATCAACACCGATTGGTTGGGGCTCGACCTTAGACTTGACGCACCCATAACCGCAGACGGCGTTTCCTTTCTTGCAGACTCGCTTGCAGACCCTTTGCGGCTCATAAAGGGCCTGGAACGCAAAGCAGCCCTTACCGATGCTTTGGTGCCTAGTGCCTTTGAGAGTTATTTGTCTTTGCCCATAGACAACATTCAGCAACTACAAGACAACCTCATCTACTATAGCCGTCAAAAAAACACCTCAAAACCCACAACCAGCCTTGAAGACTGGCCAACCATTGATGAAATCGCATTGGTGACGCTCAAACAAGGAGTAGGGATGATTTTACACAAAAACAACCGTGAAAATGAGTTGCCACTGGTTGAAGAAAATCAGAAAAATTATCGTGGCGTAACCTATTTCAACGTAAGCATCCCCGATGTATGGACCGCTTTGGCTGCGGCTATTGCCGAGCCCTATAACTTTAATTGGGGGTGTAGATTGGATGATTTTGTCCTTTTTGCAGAAAACGAAGCCACCCTAAGAACCCTTATCAGTAATTATAAAGACGGTAGCACGCTTAGCAACAACAGCGATTATAAAACACTAAAAGCGCAACTGGCAGAAGAAGCCTCTTTTTTGTGGGTGGCCCACGGTGAAAGTATTAAAGGGACTCAAACAACAATTATGTTTCCTGCCAAGTCCTTTCCATTTATTGCGCTGCAGGGCGTGGGCGAAAAAAACTATGCCCATCTTCGGTTGCAAATTCAGGAACATCAAAAATCACAACCCGAAAATACGGTGGTCAACCAACACACCTTGGCGCTAGACTCCCCAGCAGCAATACCACCACAGTGGGTCAAAAACCACCGGACAAAAGGGATGGATATTGTAGTACAAGACCAACAAAATGTGTTATACCTTTTTTCCAACACGGGGACCCTTTTCTGGAAAAAACAGTTACCCGGAAAAATCATCGGACCCATCGAACAAGTTGACCTCTACAAAAACAAACGCCTACAATTGGCCTTCCGTACCGCAGAACGTTTTATGATACTCGACCGTAACGGCAAAGTGGTAAAGCCCTTTGATATTGCATTGCCACAAGGAACAGACCCCATGCCTCTAGCGGTTTTTGACTATGACAAAAACCGCGATTACCGATTTTTGCTTGCGCAAGGCAATCAATTGATCATGTTCGACAATCGTGGGAAAAAAGTCAATGGATTTAAACTTTCTAAAATTGATAGTCCCCTCAAAAGTATTCCAAAACACTTTCGCTATACAAACAAGGATTATATCGTTTTAGCTCTTCAAAACAACAGCCTCAAAATCGTAAACAGACAAGGTAAAGACCGAATCAATGTAAAATCAAAGATCAACTTTAGTTCAAACGCTATTTATGATTATTTGGACACCTTCGCCACCACAGACAACACTGGTGATCTGGTACAAGTTGACACTAAAGGAAATGTTATCGCTTCAAAACTCGATCTGCAATCGGGACATAAAATCGATGCTACAACAAAATCGTTGGTGACACTATCTCAGAATATTTTAACCATAAAAGGGATTCCTGTGACATTGCCTTTTGGCAGTTATACGCCTCCAAAGATTTTTTACTTAGAAAATACCATCTATGTAGCAACGACAGACCTCGATGCTCAAAAAGTATACCTCTATTATAGTAATGGTACTTCGGTAGGTGGATTTCCCATTTATGGAGCAGGAGTTGCAGACCTAAGCAATGCAGACAATGACCGATCTATCGAACTTGTCGTACCCGCTGAAGACAATACCTTGTTGGTTTATCAGTTGGCCCAGTAAGCTATACCAACTTGGCTTCAAAGACCTTTTCAAAATGGTATTTTAGCCGTTCTTTTACCTCATCTAAAGCTATTTGACGTCCCAATTCTGTGGCAAGCGATGTGACTTTTTTACCATAAATACCACAGGGTACAATCAGATCAAAATAGGATAAATCGGTTGTTACGTTAAGGGCAAAACCATGCATGGTCACCCACCTACTGGCACGCACCCCCATGGCACAGATTTTTCTGGCTTGAGGAGTATCGACATCCAACCAAACACCGGTCTCTCCCGAACTTCTTGTAGCGGATAAACCATAATCAGCCAACAGCAAAATAATCACCTCTTCTAAAAGACGAAGGTATTTATGTATATCGGTAAAAAAATGATCCAAATCCAACAGCGGATAACCCACCAACTGGCCAGGTCCATGAAAGGTAATGTCTCCCCCTCGATTGGTCTTATAAAACGACACCTCTTTTTGACGGAGTTGTTCATCGTTTATCAAAAGATGCTCCATTGCACCACTTTTGCCCATAGTAATCACGGGAGGATGCTCTACAAACAACAAATAATTTTTGGTAGATGCTAGTGCGTCTCCATTTCTGAGGGCTCTTTTCTGAGCTATGATTTCATCAAATAAGGTTTCTTGATAGGTCCAGCAAGGGCCATACTCCATCTGCCCCAAATCTTCAAAGTGAACGTTTTTGTTTTTCAATTCCAACGTTTTGGGTTGTTTAAAATTACTAACGCAGCAATAACGCCCGGAACCCAGCCGCAAAGTGTCAAAATAAAGACAATGAGTATGGACCCACAACCCTGGTCAAATACCGCCAAAGGAGGGAAAAAAATAGAAAAAATGACACGCCAAAAACTCATAAAAACAAAATGGTATTCAAAGATAGGAATTTTACCCCCTTTTGCCCGTCAATCCGTATCTTTGCCAAAATTAAAACTTCTTATGAGTACACTATCCGAGCAAGAACTTGTCCGTAGAGAAAAACTCAAGGCCTTACGCAATCTAGGTATCGATCCCTACCCAGCAGCACTTTTTCCTGTCAATCATACTTCACAAACAGCAAAAGCCAATTTTGAAGAAGGCAAACACGTGATTATGGCAGGGCGCCTTATGTCTCGAAGAATACAAGGAAAAGCAAGTTTTGCAGAACTTCAAGATAGTGCTGGCAGAATCCAAGTGTACTTCAACCGTGATGAACTTTGCCTTGGCGAAGACAAAACACTCTATAACGAAGTCTATAAAAAACTACTCGATATCGGTGATATTATCGGAATCGAAGGGTCCTTGTTTACCACACAAGTAGGAGAACCTACTGTGATGGTAAAGCAGTTAACCGTTCTAAACAAAACCTTACGCCCACTGCCGCTACCAAAAACAGATGCAGATGGTAAAATCTACGATGAGTTTAATGATCCCGAATTGCGGTACCGCCAACGCTATGTCGATTTGATTGTCAACCCTAAGGTTAAAGACACCTTCATCAAACGCACCAAAATCACCAACAGTATCCGAGATTTTTTCAATCAAAAGGGTTATCTAGAAGTAGAAACGCCCGTCCTACAACCCATCGCTGGTGGAGCTGCTGCACGTCCGTTTGTCACCCACCACAACGCTTTGAACATCCCCCTTTATTTGCGTATCGCCAACGAACTGTATTTAAAAAGGCTAATCGTCGGTGGATTTGACGGCGTTTATGAGTTTTCTAAAGATTTTAGAAACGAAGGTATGGACCGTACACACAACCCCGAATTTACGGTAATGGAACTCTATGTAGCCTACAAAGATTATTTCTGGATGATGGAAACCACCGAAGCCCTCTTAGAAAAAGTGGCCATCGAAGCTACAGGAAAAACAACGGTACACGTTGGAGCACATAACATCGATTTTAAGGCCCCCTATCCAAGAGTCCCAATTTTAGAAGCTATCAAAGCCCACACAGGAATTGATGTTGCATCTATGGATGAAAACCAGCTCAGAGCGGCAGCCAAAAAGCTCGATATTGATGTCGATGATACCATGGGAGAAGGGAAGTTGATCGATGCTATTTTTGGAGAAAAATGTGAACACCACTACATCCAACCTACATTTATCACTGACTACCCCAAGTCGATGAGCCCGCTGACCAAAGAACACCGCTCCAACCCAAAACTAACCGAACGTTTTGAGCTTATGGTTAACGGAAAAGAGCTGGCCAACGCCTATTCAGAACTTAACGACCCCCTTGACCAGCGCCAACGCTTTGAAGAGCAACTAAAACTATCCGAAAAAGGGGACGATGAAGCAATGTTTATTGACCAAGATTTTCTTCGCGCACTCGAATATGGAATGCCCCCAACTTCGGGTATCGGGATCGGAATCGATCGCTTGGTGATGCTGATGACCAACAACAGCTCCATTCAAGAAGTTTTATTTTTCCCCCAGATGAAACCCGAGCAAAAGGCCATCGCGCTCTCAGAAGACGAAAAATTGGTTTTTGACCTCTTAAAAAATCAAAATCCTGTTGCGCTAAACCAACTTAAAGATCGTACCGCCTTGAGCAATAAAAAATGGGACAAAGCCATCAAAGGGCTTACCACCAAAAAACAAGCTCAGGTTACCAAAGACGACAACGGACTTTGGGTTTCTATACTTTAATAAAGTACAGACTTATATGCCCAACTCTTAGGGTGATTTTTGGAGTTTAACTTCCCAAATTTTTGTTAAGCTTTAAACCTCGTGCAATACCTGAGGTCAAAAAGAAGAACTAAAAATTTACCCAATGAAAAAAATAATCATGTTCTTCCTTTTTGCCTTATCAACGATTGCAGTTGCACAACACAACAGTCATGAAGAAACACAAAAACTAACCCCAGAACAACGCGCTACCTTGCAGGCCAAAAAAATGGCGCTACACCTCGACCTGACACAAGACCAAGAAACCCGTGCAGCCGAGGTTTTCAAAACCCATTTTGAAACGCACGAAAAAATCAGGCAAAACAAAAACTCTGAAACCAAAAATCGGTATCAAAGAACCTTAAAACAACTCGAGCATCAACAAGAGTTGCAAAAACAAATGGCCCAAATACTCAACAAGCAACAATATGCTACTTGGAAAGAACGCCATGAAAAACAAAGCAAAAAAAGACACAAAAAACGGCAACATCAAGGCGAACACAAACAACATGGCCAAAAGATGAAAAAGAAAAATGCAGCCTAACTGCATTTATTAGCTCCCTTCTAAAACCCTGTGCAAACGCATGGGGTTTTATATTTTATTAGATTGAAGCAAGCCAATCTTCAAAAGCATTGAGGGTAAAATCAAGATCATCTTGGCCAAGCGCATCATTCAAAAAATAACTTTCAAAGGCACTCGGAGGCAAATAAACCCCACGATCCAACATTCCATGAAAATAGGTTTTAAAATGTTCATTGTTACCCAAAGCTGCCGATTCAAAATCCACAACCGGCTGTGCTGTAAAATGCAGCGACAACATCGATCCCAAACGATTGATTTGATGAGGCAAACCCTTTTGGTCCAAAAGGCCTTGCATACCTTGATGTAGTATTAACGTTTTATGATCCAAACGCTCAAAAACTTCGGGATGCGAATTGAGATGTTCGAGCATGGCATAACCAGCAGCCATTGCCAAGGGGTTGCCGCTTAGCGTTCCGGCCTGATATACCGGCCCGAGAGGGGCAAGATGTTCCATAATTTCGTGGCGGGCTGCAAAAGCACCAACAGGTAAACCACCACCGAGTACTTTTCCAAAAGTGGCAATATCTGCACGGATTCCTAAGCGTTCTTGTGCACCTCCTTTTGCCAATCGAAAACCTGTCATTACCTCATCAAAAATGAGCAGTGCTCCATACTGATCACAAAGTGCCCGTAAGCCTTCCAAAAATCCTTCTTTGGGAAGAATACAGCCCATATTTCCTGCAACAGGCTCAACAATAATCGCAGCAATTTGGTCTGGATGTTGCTCAAAATGTTGTGCAACACTTTCGATGTCATTATAGGTTGCCAATAAGGTGTCTTTGGCAGTACCTTGTGTAACTCCTGGACTACTCGGCGCGCCAAAAGTCACAGCACCACTCCCTGCTTGAATCAGAAAAGCGTCGGAATGTCCGTGATAACAACCTGCAAATTTGATGAGTTTTTCGCGCCCAGTAAACCCTCTTGCCAACCGCACAGCACTCATACACGCCTCGGTGCCCGAATTGACCATCCGTATCTGATCGATATTTGGAAGCATAGAAACGGCTAATTCTGCCAGCTGGGTCTCCAGCTCGGTCGGCATCCCGTAAGAAGTACCCAAATCTGCGCGCGCCTTTACGGCATCTATGACCGGTGCAAAAGCGTGGCCTAAAATCATCGGACCCCAACTTGAAATATAGTCGATCAGGCGATGGCCGTCTTCGTCATAGAGATACGCCCCTTTGGCTTTTTTGACAAATATAGGGGTTCCACCAACAGCTTTAAATGCACGGACTGGTGAATTGACCCCGCCAGGGATTACTTTTTGAGCTGCTCGAAAAAGGGCGCTACTCCGCTGATATAACATGCTTTAGTAAATTTTGGGTATGGAAAGCTCTTGACCAGGAAAAATCGTTTGAGCCTTGAGTTTGTTGTGTTCGATCAACAGATCAACACTGACTTTATATTTTTTAGAAATGCTGTAGAGTGTATCTCCTTTTTCTACGCGATGCACCGCTGGAGCAATGGGAGATTTTTTTTCTTCGACCGGTTCGTTTTCAACAAGGTCTTTGGTTTTGATCTTTCGGTCCGAATCAAAACGATGTAAGTCATAACGTTCAATCAGATCAATCAATTTATCAGGATATTTTGGATCGGTTGCATAGCCGGCTTTTTTCAAGCCCTTGGCCCATGCTTTGTAATTGGTAGATTTTATGTCAAATAAAAAATCGTAACGTGATCGTGTTTTTAAAAACAAAGAATGATCTCTATAAGATTCTTTGGCATCTTCATAGACTCTAAAACATTCGCCTTTTGCGTCATCGTCATGAAAGATTTGTTTACCCGTCCACTCCTTATGACATTTGATTCCAAAATGATTATTTGCTTCCTGAGCCAATCGCCCTTGGCCAATGGCCGACTCCAACAATCCTTGCGCTAAAGTAATACTGGCCGGAATTTTATAGATCCTCATCTCCTGTTGGGCTATGGGTGCAAAGGTCTCTATATAGGCCAATGCACGATCTTTATTGGTTATTTTGGTGGTTGGCGCGGAGGGTTTGGGTACTTCAAAAGGACTTTGTGTTTGCTTGGTTATGGCTTGTGAGGTGGAGGTCTTTGAGGTATTGATACGTACCTTTTTGGCTGTTCCACAACTCGTTAACATCAATCCAAAAAGGATGCAAATTAGTCCAAAAGCACGCCCCCTTTTTGGGCCAAACGTTGATTGATTCCTGCGATTCCTTGCAGCCCTCCCGTGTGGATAATAAGTACATTTTTGCCCCAACGCCATAAACCTTTATTTATAAGGTCAAAAATACCAAAAAGCATTTTTCCAGTATAGATAGGATCGAGGGGAATTGTAAACTTTTTTTTAAAATCGTTAATAAACCGAATTAATTCTGGAGGTGTTTTGGCATATCCCCCCATAGAATAATCATGGTTAATCATCCAATTGGAGTTGGGATTTAGTATTTCGACGCTGGCTTGTAGCGCTTTATTTCTGAGAACTGCAAAACCCAAATATTGTTGGTTTAACGCCCCTCCTAAGGCCAGACCTGCAAGGGTCCCTCCAGTGCCAACGGGGGTGCAGATGGTTTCAAAATCCAAATCTTCTTGGCCTATAGCATCGGCACACCCCTGAAGGGCTAAGGTATTGGTCCCACCTTCTGGAAGGATCATATAATTTGGAAAACTTTTGGACCATTGTGTCAAACAATAAGGGGTCGCTTTTTCACGATATGCTACACGCGAAATATAGTGCAATTGCATGCCTTTGCTTTTACAAAATTGAAGCGTGGGATTTTGCGCATGGTGCTCTGCCCACTCCAGGCCTCTTACAACCCCAACAGACCGAAGTCCAACCGCCGCAGTGGCCGCAGCGGTAGCTGCCAAATGATTGGAAAATGCACCTCCAAATGTAAGTATCCCCGTTTGCCGCAATTCTAGGGCTTTTTTTAGATTATAGTGAAGTTTCCAAAATTTGTTTCCAGAAACCTCCGGGTCAATCAAATCCCCTCTTTTAAGAGTCAGGTTTATCCCGTTAAGGGTTGTTAGGTATTGATTTTTGGTGTGTGTGTTCAAAATTTAGCAAACTGATTCGGTGTCTAAAGATACATTACCTTGGTCGAAATAGAAATTTGAAAGAAAACACTACCTTTAAAATAAAAAATGCCCTTAGAGCCCCTGCCCCCATTAGAAGAAGGAGACTATTATTATACCCCCGAGGGGTACCGGGTGTTTACCAAACAATACCACCTTAAACGAGGCTATTGTTGTCAAAGTGGCTGCCGCCATTGTCCTTATGGCTATGACCCCAAAAAGGGCTTTTAGTTAGGCATTATTTTTGTAGTAGATACGTTAAAAAAACAATGAAAAGATCAATTCTAATTTTGTTAATAGTACTGACCACGGGTTGTAGTAGCATTCGTGTATATTCTGATTTTGATTCGGAAGCAAGCTTTTCAAATTATACCAGTTTTGCTTTTTTTAAAGAAGGAGTTGATCAGGTCTCCATTTCTGATTTGGACAAACGACGTATTCTTAAGGCGATTGACACCCTGCTAACTGCCAAGGGGCTTTCTAAATCTGACACTCCTGATTTGTTGATCAATATAAATACCAAAGCCAAAGAGCGAATCTCTGTCTATTCTAACAATGGATGGGGATGGGGATGGGGTTGGAATCCCTGGTTTTGGGGTGGGCCGCAAACACAGACCGTTTCATCTCGCACCGAAGGCACCCTTTATATCGATATGATCGATCGGAAAACCAATCAGTTGGTTTGGCAAGGAATTGGCAAAGGAGGTATTCAAGAATCGATGAAAAACCGCGACCAGCGCATTGCTACTTTTGTCGCAGAAATTTTAAAGCAATTCCCTCCAAATCAGGAGTAAATAGCTTCTAGGAAAGCAGGGCCACAGCTGCTGCTAATGCTTTTTGAATCCCTTGACTGTCACTACCCCCAGCTGTTGCAAAAAAGGGTTGTCCACCGCCACCACCTTTGATATATTGTCCTAGCTCCCGTACAATAGCTCCAGCATTGAGGTTTTCCGCTGCTACGCGTTCTTTAGAAATATAGCAACACAATAGTGGTTTGCCCGATACTTCGGCAGCCAAAACCAGTGCTAAATCCTTTCGATCTTTGCCCAACTCAAAAGCCAAATCTTTCATCACTTGGGCATCGCCTTCGATTTGCGCCGTAAGGTGCGATTTTCCATTGATCGTAACAATTTTTGCTTCCAGGTCTTGGATTAGGGCTTTTGCTTTTAGCTTATTGAGCGATGCAACTTCTTTTCGCAAAGAGGCATTTTCTTCTTGAAGTTGTCCTACTGCTTTGATAAGGTTTTGTGGTCTTTTTAACAATTCCGACAGGTTTTGAAGCATGGTGTTTTGTGACTCAAAATAATCTTTGGCAGCGTCGCCAGTTATGGCTTCTATACGGCGTACGCCTGCCGCTACCGCACCTTCAGAGAGGATCTTAAAATGCCAGATTTTGCTGGTGTTGGCTACATGTGTACCTCCACACAACTCTATCGATTGACCAAAACGAATGGTACGAACAGTATCGCCGTATTTTTCTCCAAATAAAGCCATTGCACCTGATTCTATGGCTTGGTCATAGGGTATGTTGCGATTTTCTTCGAGGGGTAACTGCTCTTGGATGCGCGCATTGACAAATTGTTCTACTTCTTGCAATTCTTCATTGCTGAGTTTTGAAAAATGTGAAAAATCAAATCTAAAAACCCCCGAATGCACCATAGATCCTCGCTGCTCGACATGGGTCCCTAAAACTGCTCGAAGCCCTTGATGCAGCAAATGAGTGGCCGTATGATTGCACGCCGTGCGCGATCTTTGTAACGGATCTACAACTGCGTTAAACGTTGCATCTACCTTATCGGGTAGGGTTTTCGTATAATGCAAAATTTCGTTGTTTTCACGCTTGGTATCCGTGATATAATAGAGATTTCCGTTGGGAGCCTCTAGGTATCCTTTATCGCCTACCTGTCCTCCACCCTCTGCATAAAATGGGGTTAGATTGAATACAAGTTGAAAATAATCACCTTCTTTGGCTGAGGTGATTTTTCGGTATTTGGTGATTTTTACTTTGGTAGCTAACAAATCATAGCCTACAAACTCTTGTTGATCGTCTTGCAGTAGTACTTGCCAATCGTCTACCGCAGCTTCTGCAGCTTTCCGGGAACGCTCTTTTTGCTTGGCCATTTCGGTTTCAAAACCAGCGGTTTCTATTTCATAACCGCGCTCTCGCGCAATAAGTGCTGTAAGATCTAAAGGAAATCCAAACGTGTCATACAACTCAAAAGCTTCGCTTCCTTTAACGGTATTGTTTGGTGTATTTTTGAGCACATTTTCTAACAATATCAATCCTTGGTCAAGGGTTTTGAGAAAAGAGGCTTCTTCTTCTCGTAGCACGTTAGTGATTAGATTTTGTTCTTTTTTCAATTCAGGGAAAACACTTCCCATCTGGTTGACTAAAGTTGGTACCAGTTGAAAAATAAAGGGTTCCTTTTGCTTGAGAAAGGTAAATCCATAACGAATTGCTCGACGTAAAATACGGCGAATTACATAGCCACCACCGGTATTGCTAGGCAATTGACCATCGGCAATTGCAAAACATACCGTGCGTAAGTGATCCGCAACAACACGAATTGCACGGTCAATTTCTAAAGTTTGTCCATATTTGGTTCTTGTGCGTGTTTCTATTTCTCGGATAATCGGCGTAAAAACATCGGTGTCATAATTGGACGTTACTCCTTGCAAAATCATACAGAGTCGCTCAAATCCCATACCTGTGTCCACATGTTGTGCAGGCAATTTTTCAAGACTTCCATCGGCTTTACGGTTGTACTCCATAAAAACAAGATTCCACACTTCGATAACGTGAGGATGGTCTTGGTTGACCAATGTGGCTCCAGGAACTTTTTGTTTTTCTTCTTCAGATCGTATGTCTACGTGGATTTCTGAGCATGGACCACAAGGCCCTTGATCGCCCATTTCCCAAAAATTGTCTTTTTTGTTTCCCATCAAGATACGGTCCTCTGGCAAGATGTTTTTCCACAAGTCATAGGCCTCTTGGTCATAAGCCAATTGGTCGCTGTCATCGCCTTCAAAAACGGTCACATAAAGCTTGTCTTTGGGGATTTTGTACACTTCGGTTAGCAGCTCCCATGCCCACTCAATGGCTTCTTTTTTGAAATAATCACCAAAACTCCAGTTGCCCAACATTTCAAAAAACGTGTGGTGGTATGTGTCAATACCAACTTCTTCGAGGTCGTTGTGTTTGCCAGAAACACGCAAACATTTTTGGGTGTCTGCCACGCGATTGGCATCCGCTTGTGCCTGCCCCAAAAAGTATTCTTTAAACTGGTTCATCCCAGCGTTGGTAAACAACAAGGTGGGGTCATTTTTGAGCACCAGGGGTGCCGATGGGACGATTTTGTGTTTTTTAGATTCAAAAAAATCGAGGAACTGTTGGCGAACTTCGACTGCTTTCATGTGCTGTGGGTCTATTTTTGGATATGCAAATGTAAGGCATCTCAGACAATTTTCATGATGTAAGTCCTTGCAATGCACCGCATTTGGAATTTTTGTATCTTTGTGTCAACTCGAAAAAGAAAAACTTCGCTTTCAATGGCAAAAATTAAATACTACTACGACCCGGAAACGCTTTCGTATCGCGCCATCGAAACTTCTAAAGTCCGTCAGTTTTCCAATCTATTACTGTTTTTCTTTACAGCACTTATTTTTGGAATTAGTGGTTTGTTTTTGTTATTAAACACTTCGTGGCTCAACACCCCTACTGAATTGGCTCAAGAACGAGAATTGGACAATTATAAATTGCAGTTTGACATTCTCAATCGCAGACTGGGGCAATTGGAAGAGGCCCTGGGTAATGTAGAAGAGCGCGACAATAACCTCTACCGTGTTTATTTTGAGGCTAGTCCTATACCAGAAGCTCAGCGCCGCGTTGGTTTTGGAGGGGTCAATCGCTACCAAGATTTGGAGGGCTTTTCAAACTCCGATTTGATTATCAATACCACAAAAAAAATCGATATTCTTACCAAACAGGCTGTGGTGCAGTCCCGATCCTTAGATGAGATCGAAAAGCTGGCGCGTAATAAATCAGAACTGCTAAGTGCTATACCCTCTATCCCACCAGTTTTATGGGAAGATATGAAGCGAATGGCTTCCGGATACGGGTACCGCAAAGACCCGTTTACTAAAAAACGTCGTATGCACTGGGGCATGGATTTTACCGCACCGACAGGCACTCCAATATACGCCTCTGGCGATGGTGTTGTCAAACGTGTCGATAATCGTGCCACCGGCTATGGGAATCATATACGCATAGATCATGGTTTTGGCTATGTAAGCCTGTATGCCCATCTGAGCAAATACAACGTAAAGAGGGGACAAAAAGTAAAACGAGGAGATGTAATCGGTTATGTGGGTAGTACAGGTCGATCTGTAGGCCCGCATTTGCATTACGAAATCTTTAAGGATGGTGTCCGTATCAATCCATTAAATTTCTATTACGGAAAGCTGTCTCCTGAAGAATTTGAAAAACTGCGTTATACCGCCATACAAGAAAACCAATCTTTGGATTAATGCGGATCAATTTGCCTGAAAAACGGTATTATTCCATAGGCGAAGTAGCCAACGCATTAGACGTCAAAACATCCTTATTGCGTTTTTGGGAAAAGGAGTTTAAACAAATTCAACCCAAAAAAAAGCAAAGTGGTGTCCGCAAATACACTCCTGAAGACGTCGAGCAAATCCAATATATCTATCACTTGCTTAAAGAAAAGGGGCTGACTATAGAAGGGGCTAAAAAAGAACTAAAACGTATGCCAACCGATGATCCAAAAAGGACACTCATCGATAAGCTCCAAAAAATAAAAGGGGCATTGACCCAAATCAAAGATCAATTATAGTACTTATTTTTTTCTAAAGAAAATAGTCATTGGCACCCCAGTAAAATCCATTTGCTCACGTAACTTATTTTCCAAAAACCTGCGGTAAGGATCTTTTAGATACTGTGGTAGGTTGCAGAAAAAAGCAAATTGTGGGTAAGGTGTCGGAAGTTGGGTGCAAAATTTGATTTTAACATATTTACCCTTTATGGCCGGTGGGGGATTATGCTCTATGATAGGCAACATAAGATCGTTGAGTTTACGTGTCGGAATTCTACGAGAACGATTTTCATAGACCTTAACGGCAATTTCCAAAGCTTTGAGGATCCGTTGCTTATTGTGTACAGAAACAAAAATAATCGGAACATCTGTAAATGGCGCAATTTTTGACCGGATGTCCTGTTCAAAGTGCTTGGTAGAATGGGTGTCTTTTTCGACCAAATCCCATTTGTTGACTAAAATGACAATCCCCTTGTTGTTTCGGTGTGCAAGCCAAAAGATATTTTGAACTTGTCCATCAAATCCGCGTGTTGCGTCGACCATCAATAAACATACATCACTGTTTTCTATGGTGCGTACCGAACGCATTACTGAATAAAATTCGATGTCTTCTTTGACCTTGGACTTTCTTCGGATTCCTGCGGTGTCTACAAGTTTAAAATCAAAACCAAAACGGTTGTATACGGTATCAATACTGTCTCTTGTGGTTCCTGCAACATCCGTCACGATATAGCGTTCTTTGCCAATCAACGCATTGATAAAAGAAGATTTGCCTGCATTGGGACGGCCAACTACGGCAAAACGGGGTAAGCCATCTTCAGGCTCGGGTTCTTGTTCTGGAAAAACAGCGACAAGGGCGTCCAAAAGTTCGCCAGTTCCACTCCCATTTATGGCCGAAACAGGATAGAGGGTTTCATACCCCATGGCATAAAATTCTACCGCAGCCGTAACGCGATCACCATTATCGGCTTTGTTAACCGCCAAAAAAACGGGCTTGTTGGCGCGGCGTAAGAGCTTAGCAACTTCGGTGTCCATTCCTGTAACACCTTCCGAAACATCGACCATAAAAATGATTGCATCGGCTTCTTCGATGGCTAGGGCAACTTGCTTGTCGATTTCTTTTTGAAAAATATCCTCACTGCCCTCGATATAACCGCCGGTGTCTATGAGGGTAAAATCTTTGCCATTCCAATCGGCTTTTCCATAATGACGATCTCGTGTTACACCACTGGTCGGATCTACGATGGCTTCGCGTTTTTGGATGATGCGATTAAAAAGAGTGGACTTCCCTACATTGGGTCGACCTACAATGGCAATAATATTTCCCACGCCAGTTCTATTTTGGGCAAA